>Ga0134123_10000298_pt1 | contig 34179 bp, 33 predicted proteins | sample KB303_FD_96460 | JGI IMG/M metagenome (GOLD analysis project Ga0134123, IMG submission 96460) | Terrestrial soil microbial communities without Nitrogen fertilizer from Kellogg Biological Station, Michigan, USA - KB3-0-3 | ecosystem: Environmental > Terrestrial > Soil > Unclassified ...
CTTCCGCCATAAGCATGATTTTACCGTCTTTAAGCATAGCGCAATAGGTCGCACTGCCTTTAGCATCATTCTGTATATCCCGGGCGGTTGCACTGATTACTAATAAGAGAACTGCAATGACTGAAATTAACTTTTTCATTTTATTTATTTTTAAAAGCGATAATAATTTTTTTGTTGTATGTCATTATTTCTGACGGATATAAAGAAATATGCCATCAAAGAATAAACGCTGAAGCAAATTTTATTCCCCGTAAACCAGGAGAGTAATACCAAGCATCATTTCTGTTCTTTGCCGCAGTTCATACAATTTTGCAGGATCACCTGTGTTATAGTCTGTTAAAGTAATCATCTGTGTTCCGTTGTTAAACGAAGTGTATACCACCGGCTGATCGGCCATGCCGTTATTTACTGAAGCTGATGGCACATCAAAAAGATGGGAGGACTCATACATATATTTCAGCATGGCATAAGTTCTTTCATCAGTCTTTAAAATTTTTACTCCCTGGTATGCTGTATTTCTCCGTCCTTCAAACCGAACCGTCAGATTAGTGGAAAGAGTCATTTCATAATCGGGTACAAGGCCGCGGGGAGATATATGATTTATTTTAATTATTTCATAAGGCAGAGCAGTAGGATTCACAGGGATTGTTTTTTCAATTGGCGCAGATGATGTTTGTGCCGATGGCTGCATTGTATCGTCTTTTTGACATGCGAAAAACATAAACATCAGTAATGAAATCGCTATGCAACCATGGAATCCGGATAATAAATTTATTTTTTTCATGACTTTTGATTTTTTCGGTTCAACATAATTGTTATAATATAAATTTTCGCCCAATACTTATACCCGGTGGCTGAATAAAAAATGAAATTATCTTATAGAAGCCTTAAGAATTTTAAATTCAGTTTATTGAATTGGGATTTAATGATGAAGATTTATATCCAGGCTGTGACAAATTTTCGCTGAGTGGGAAAATATTTTCAATATGCGGTTCTGATAAGGTTTTAAAAAACTCACAAAAGGATTTGAATCATCCGGCATAATTATTTTCTATTGTCCATTGCATAAAATGGGTTTTTTAATTAAAATGCGGAATGCAGGTTCCGCATTTTATCTTTCTTTAAAATAAAAAAGAACAATCCCGAATAAAGTATTACATACAATATTTTTTGTGGTTATTCATGGTATTAATTTTTAACTATTAAATGAAACTATTATGTAAATGAACATCACACCGGATTTTGTTCCGAATACTGAATTTCATACCGGCATCTGGCTTTTACCGTTGAGCAGGCCTTCCTGGTATTACTTCTGTAAAAAGCGTAATCCCGATATTATCAGGAATAAATATTTTTTAGAAAGTGTGGATGAGCCATTGCGCGACCTGGTAAAATTTCTGCATGCTTATGGTATTCGTACCACACCTTCCTGTGCCGGTCACCATATCAGTGAAAAAAATTTTGAAAAAATTTTTGCATCGCTTCAACTGGACAGGGATGAGATCAATGGAAACGGGTTAATGTTAGCTGACATTGAAACGGGGAAACATATTTTGTTTAAAAATAAAAAATATAAGCTGCCCTGGACCAAAGAAAGGTTCCTTGAAAAGGCTTCGAACTATCAGCAGGATGGTGTGATCGGTCTCAGGACGGGGCATAAAATAAAATTTAAGCAAAAAATTCTGGCCATGGATATTGAGGGTGCAAGGATCAGTCAGAAAGACGGCATTGTGTTCATTCGTACGCACGAAGATAATGGGGGTGATATAAGAGAAACATGGAAAAGGATTACTGAATCAGTTAAAAGTGTTTTCAATTCAAAAGTATATTTGCACCGTCCCGACAAAAATAAAACCATATGACCGATAAATTAATAACGCTTTTTATTCTTGCCATTCCCATCGCATGCATTGCATGGACGGTAACCCACGAGGAAATATTTCTTGAACTGCGTGACTATTGTAAGAAAAAAAGCGAGCAAAGTATTTCTATTTTTAAAAAAAAGTTCTTCTATGTTTTCACGTGCGAATATTGTTTCAGTCATTACGTTACCATACTGATGCTTTTACTAACAGGGTATAAATTATTGTTCGATGACTGGAGGGGATACCTGGTATCCGGTTTTTCATTAGTATGGATCGCCAATATATATATGAATTTATACGGCCTTCTGAGGATAGATATAAAAAAGGAAAGAATCCAGACGGAGAAAGAGGAAAAAAAGCTGGACGAAACATAAATAATGTTGTCATATGCCCGGGTGACAGCATTTTTATTTTTCAGGTACTGACCAAATCCCTCAGATCCCTGATCTTATCATGTTGCAGCTTTATGATATCATATTGGCGATTGATTATCTGAAAGTCATCCACAAAAAGATTTCTTGAATCTTTAATAACTTTTTTATAACCACTGATGGCTGCATCCTCTCCAAATTCGCATGATTTAAGAACTGTTTTACGGTCTTTAGTGCTCAGGGCAGAGCGGATGTCCATCCATGTATGATAAATTTTTCCGCTTGCAGAAGTTCCTTTTTTAATTTCACCTCCCAGTTGCGTCACATGTGCGGTAAGTTCGGTTTTAAACTGTCGACTTGTGGCAGCATGTTCGGCAAAAATTGCTTTCAGATCATTATCATTCACCTCTTTTGAAGCGCGATCATATCCTTCTATCCGGTCATTATGCACTTCGATCAATTCGTTTAAGAGGTGAATGGTTTTTTCCTGAACGGTTTTCATAAAAATTTTTGATTTTAAATCTATAGCATATAAATAAAAATATATGCCATAAAATCTTTAAAAAATACAAACTTTGCCGTTGATCAAAAGGTCAGGAACTTATATACACACTGCCGGTCTAAAATTTTTTAAGGCTTAACACAATTTACATTTTTTGATATTTCTTCAACCTTATGCATAAATGAAGTTACTAAAGTGTCGGATGCCGGGCCAAAAGCATCCACCAGTGTTCCCTTGCTTCCGTCATTGGCTTCAATTGCATATAAAATAGATTCATCCGCAGGATCAGATGTTCCTTCAAAGCGATGAAAGTCTGCAACTTTTACATCAGCAGGCTGATAAATCCTTCCTGTCTTTAGTGATTTTAATCCCTTTTCGTTCACCTTATAGTCATCTGTATAACCTTTCTGCACAAGATGATTTATGGTGGAGACAAGGGTTTTCATTTCCGTATTTGTTGTGAGATCTTTCATATTATAGTTGATTTTTCTAAACTATTAGTTATATAATAAAAATCGCGAAGTTTGAGAATTTGAATTAACATTATTTTAAAATTTAATGACCGAACCTCTTTGTGGAACGGCCGGATTGGATTGACCGGGTTTAGGTAAAGGCGGTTCGTCTATTCGTGTGGGGTCTGTTCTCTGTGGTTCCTCAATTCGGGTGGGATCATTTTTTTCAGGTTCGTTGCCTCCGGGTTTTGGTTTAGTGGGGTCAGGGTTTTTATCCGGTTTTGCGGGTGTTACAGGTTTATTTGGCGGAGGAGTGTCCGGTTTTTTTTCAGGAATATTTCTGTTTTTTATTTCCATCTCTTTGCTTATTGAAAAATATTATTGATATTCTTTTTTTATGTTTTAATAGAATAAATTAAAAAGCTATGCCATTTAACCAGTCTGATGTCAAAATATTGTAATCCTTCCTTTTTTAAAAATTGATTTTTGAAAAATACAAATTGTTTAAAGAGTACATTTTTAAATAAAATTTTGCTGAATCTCTTCTTAAATCTATTTTAAGTGGGTAAATTAGATGATTAAAAGTGGGAATTTAATTACCCGTTGTTAAAAAAACTGGGGATTTTCAAATATCCAGTCAATAAATACAACTTTTAATAGGGTTTGAAATGGATTCAAGGGTAAAAATAAAAGTAAATAAATTTTTATTTGTGGAAAAAAATTCTCAATTTAGTATCGGTTTTAATTTTGCAGTTATAAACTTTAAAAAACCTGTATTATGGCAAAAATTCTTATTATAGAAGATGACCTCGATATGAGTCAACTTCTTAAAAGATTCCTGACCCGTCATGGGTTCGAAGTTGAATTGGCACAAAATGGAAGAAAAGGAGTGGCGGCTTTTGCAGCTTCACAGCCCAGTCTTGTCCTGTGTGATTTCCGGCTTGGAGACATGGACGGAACGGAAGTTCTCAATAAAGTAAAAGAAATTGAACCAAGTGTTCCTTTTATTATCATGACAGGCTATTCCGATATCCGGACAGCTGTGCATGTAATGAAAGCCGGTGCTTATGATTACCTTGCAAAACCCCTTCTTCCGGATGAAACATTGCAACTCATCAATCGCGCACTGGAAGCAAAGCCTCAAAAAATTCATATTATGGAGGATGAAGAGGAAGAGGATAATAATTCCGGGGGTATGCCAGTACTGAAAGTTAAGTCAGCAGTCGGAAGAAATGAATTCGTCTATGGCAAGAGCGAAAAATCCAGGGAATTATTAAGGCAGATAGAATTAGTTGCTCCCACTAATTACAGTGTTATCATTTATGGAGAAAGCGGAGCCGGTAAAGAAGCTATAGCTCAAACCATTCACCGAAAAAGCAAAAGAGCGCGTCAGCCTTTTGTTGCGATGGATTGCGGAGCTATCTCAAAAGAGCTTGCGGGCAGTGAACTATTCGGGCATGAAAAAGGATCTTTTACAGGAGCGCTGGGAACTAAAATCGGGCATTTCGAAGCAGCGAATGGCGGAACGATTTTTCTTGACGAAGTTGCAAACCTGCCTTATGATGTGCAATCATCATTATTGCGTACGGTGCAGGAGCGAAAGGTGAAACGCATCGGGGGACTAAAAGAAATCCCTATAGATGTCCGCATCATTGTTGCAAGCAATGAAAAATTAATGGATGCTCATAACGGTGGAAAATTCAGAGAAGATCTGTATCACCGGTTTAATGAATTTCAGTTAATGGTCCCTGCTTTACGCGAACGAAGGGATGATATAATGATGTACGCAAGATTTTTTATCAAAAGCGCGAATGAGGAATTAGATAAAAGCATAACAGGCTTTGCGCCCGGGTTGGAAGACGTGATTGTGAATTATCCCTGGTATGGTAATCTCAGGGAAATGAAAAATGTGATCAGGAGAGCTGTTTTGCTTACCGAAGGAAATTTAGTAGAAGCCAAATCCCTGCCGTTTGAAATCTCAAATTTCAGCCGCACTACAATGGCCATTCCCAAAGATTCTTATGAGAGCGCACCTTCCATTCATCACGCTGAAATATTACCTCAAATACCGGTGAAAGAAGAAAAAACCAACCTTAAATCTGCGGCTCATGAAGCGGAATATGATTTAATTTTAAAAGTCCTTAAAGAGGTTAAATTTAATAAAAGCAAGGCCGCAAAGATTTTAAACATTGACCGAAAAACACTTTACAATAAAATGAAGGCGTTTAAGCTCGAATCGTAACTATGAATATTTTCGGGGAAATAAAAATATTGCTGGTGGAAGATGATGAAGATGATTATTATCTTTTCGAAAATTTTTTGAATGACATAAAAATCGGTAATTATGCTCTTACCTGGGCAGGCACGTATGACAAAGGAATTTCATTGATCAGAAAAAAAGAGCATGATATTTATTTTTTTGATTACATGCTCGGAAGCCATAATGGTTTGGACTTAATTAAAGAAAGCATAATGGCAGGGATTGATGCACCGCTTATTTTACTCACCGGGCTGGGTAATCACGGAACCGACCTGGCTGCAATGGAACTGGGCGCAGCTGACTATCTCTTGAAAAACGAGCTGGATGCAGGAAAATTAGAGCGATGCATCCGGTATTCAATTGAACAAAGCAAAAGCTTAAAGAAGATTAAGGACAGCGAAGAAAAGTTTCGTTCCATTTTTGAGAATACACATGATGTAATTTATCTTGCAGACAGCAATGGTAAAGTGTATGAAATTAATAAAGCTGCAGAACGGTTATTTGGATATACCCGCAGGGAACTGATTGAAATGAATGTTTCCGATTTGTACGAAAACAGGGAAGACCACGAAAAATTTTTGGAAGCAATAAATCAAACAGGTAACTATTCCAATTATGAAGTCCTGTTTAAAGATAAATATGGAAATCGTAAATACTGCACCATTACAGCCAGTCTTCAAAAAGTAAGCGAAAACGGTCTTGTGTTTTACCAGGGCATCATCCATGATATAACCAGGAGAAAGAAGGCTGAGCAGGATTTGCAAATTGCAGAAAAATTAACCGTAACAGGCCGAATGGCAAGAACGCTGGCACATGAAGTTCGAAACCCGCTCACAAATATAAACCTCTCTGTTGAGCAATTAGCAGAGGATATTAAAGAAGAGAACTACCAGTCTTATTTTGAGGTCATAAAGCGAAACAGCAACCGGATAAATGATTTGGTTACCGAATTGATGGAAAATACAAAGCCGGCAGAAATCAAATTATCCAAAATTCCTGTTCAAACCCTGCTGGATAAAACAGTTTCACTTGCCAGGGATCGCGCTTCGTTAAAGAACATCAAAATTGAAATGAATTATTCTGGCGGAAATAAATTAATAGAAGGCGATGAGCCTAAACTCACCATGGCTTTTTTAAATATAATCATCAATGCCATTGAGGCAGTTGACGAAAATAAGGGGGTGATAAAAATATTTTCCCATTGCAATGAAAAAAAATGCCTGATCACCATAGAAGATAATGGATGCGGAATAAAAAAGGACGACCTGGCAAGGATTTTTGATCCGTATTTCACCGGTAAACCAAATGGAATGGGGCTGGGCTTGTCCACAACTCATAATATTATAAGAACGCATAAGGGAAATATTGATGTGCAGTCTCTTCACGGCAGCGGAACTAAATTTAATATCAACCTGAACTTAGTGTAGCGCTGCAATAAACCGGCTTTGTCATTACACCTTATCATTTCATTCCCGGCATTTTTATACAGGTAATCAAAATCTGCAAAGGATCGGAATAGTTTTTTTTTCGAACCATATGAGATTTTAAAAAAATCATGTAGGTTTGCTGAAAACTTCTTCTTATGAAAAAAATAAACTGGATCCTGAAATCAGCTTTTGCGATTAGTATTGTTTTTTACTCCTGCGGTGGCGGTAAAACCAGCGATGAACAGGCCGACAGTGTAACCGCAACTGCCGATACAACCCCTGTAAATGAAGTGGCCAGCTTTCGTTTTACATTCACCATTGCCAACCTGCCTTCTCCTTTAATGGTGCTTGACGAATTTGCCAAATCAAATCTTCCTACAGATTTGAGCCTGCTAAATCCTGTTGAAAATGCAAACAATTATCACAATTCATTTAAACAGGCTTTAAACTACGGCATTTATGGAGTGGACATGGGTTACCTTGTTGTGAATAACAGGACCCTCGAATCCATTAAATATTATTCAACATCAAAAAGATTAGCCGAGCAGCTCAATATGGCTGAAACTTTTAACAAGTTTGTAAATCGTTTTGAAAACAATTCCAACAATAAGGATTCGCTGCTGCGGGTGATTGATGAAGCATATTCGGCAACTGATTCATACCTTCAATCCAATGAGCGGCTTGAAACAGCAAGCGAAATATTGGCCGGCAGCTGGATTGAATGCCAGCATATTTCAGTCAATTTACTGAAAAATGCAGAGCGTAATGCTGACAATGAAAAACTTTATGAAAGGATCTATGAGCAGCGGCTTCACCTCGATAACATTACAAAAATCCTGGAAGAGTTTAAAAATGATAATGATTTGCTGAAGATCAAAAAAGATTTTGAAAATCTATTGGCGATTTACCAGGAACTAAAAGATTCAAAAGATATTAATAAAGAATTTTTATTAAAACTGTCAAAAAGCTTAGACCAGGTACGTAATAATATTATCAGTTAAGAAATAAATTGAAAATTAAGAATATTTAAGTACCCGTTCTGTTAATTCAGTACGGGTTTTTTTATAAAATTCCCTTTAATAATTAATTATGCGTAATTCGTACATTCGTAAAAATTCGTCCCCGAACTCCGGGATTATTGAAGGTATATGAGTGATAAGATATTAAAAGCGCTGATGCAGCTTTTTGCAATTGTTGCCAACGCTGACAGGCTTACTATCCATGGAAGAAATATTGTAGAAGCTTTTTTAAGGCAACAGCTCAGCCTTTCTGCCGCCAGCTTATATATCCAGGTTTTTGATGATTATTTAAAATTCCTGCAGGGAAAAGCTGACCCGAATAAAATTCAAAAAAGAGTTTCGGTAAATTCTGTAAAAGTTTTAAAGATTTGCGTTGACATCAACGGTGAGCTTGACAAAAAGCAAAAATACATTGTAATGATCAGGCTCATTGAATTTGCGTATTCTTCAAATGAAAAAATTACAGACCTCGAATCCGAAGTATTATTCCTGGTCGCAAATACGTTTCACATCAATGATGAAGAGTTTGCAACATGCCTTTCATTTGCTTCATGCAGGGATTCTTCGCTGGTAAATGATACTCCTGAACTGTTGCTGATCAATAATAATTACCTGCGCAAGCTGCGTTATGCAAAACATGCTGTTAATGAAATGCTGCAGGGTGATTTGTGGATATTGAATGTGAAATCTGCCGGAATTTTATTTGCAAAATATTTTGGCAATAACCAGCTTACCCTGAACGGGCAACTGGTTTTACCTGATACAGCATACGTATTTTCACCGGGATCGGTCATCAGGGGAGCCGTGGTACGCCCGGTTTATTACAGTGATGTTGCGCGCAGTTTTTTGGAAGATGAAAATCAATCTGAAATTGCAATGCAGGTTCGTAATGTTGAATTTGTTTTTCGAAACGGGAAAAAAGGTCTTCACAATATAAGTTTTGATGCGGGTTCAGGAAACCTTATCGGCATCATGGGTGGGAGCGGAGCAGGTAAATCTACTTTGCTGAATATTTTGAACAGCACACTTCAGCCGGTCAAAGGAAGTGTTACCATTAACGGAATAGACATTCATCATGAAAAAGAAAAGCTTGAAGGGGCAATTGGCTATGTTCCGCAGGATGATTTACTGATGGAAGAACTTACTGTTTTTCAAAATCTTTTTTACAGCAGCAAATTATGTTTCGGAAACGCTGATGATGAAACCATAAAAAAGAAAGTTAATGATTTGTCAGGAGCCATCGGGCTTGCCGAGATAAAGGATTTAAAGGTGGGTGATTCATTGAATAAAATGATCAGTGGGGGCCAGCGCAAAAGGTTGAATATTGCTTTGGAGCTTATCCGCGCACCTTCGGTTTTGTTTGTGGATGAGCCTACTTCCGGCTTATCTTCTCTTGATTCGGAAAATGTCATGGATTTATTAAAGCAGCTTTCTATCAGCGGCAAGCTTGTATTTGTTGTAATCCATCAACCTTCTTCTGACGTGTTCAAATTATTTGACAAGCTGCTCCTTTTGGACCAGGGAGGTTATCCTGTTTATTTCGGGAACCCTTCCGATGCCCTTATTTATTTCAAATCAAAAGCAAACTATGCTGATGCAGATGAAGGAGAATGCGGCACCTGTGGAAACATTAACCCCGAGCAGATTTTTTCCATTATAGAATCAAAGGTGCTGGATGAATTTGGCAATCTCACTTCTAACCGTAAAATTACTCCCGGAGAATGGAATCAATTTTTTGAAAAGCAGTTTATAAAAGACAAAGAACAGGAAAAAGAGAAAAGAGAAATTCCCTTACCTTCCACAACTGACCGAAAGCCCTCGCGGTTAAAGCAACTAAGTGTCTTTATTCAACGTGATGTACTTTCTAAAATAAGAAATACACAATACCTGCTGATTAATTTCCTGGAAGCACCGGTGCTCGCTTTTATACTTGCTTATTTCCTTAAATATTATGCTGATAATGGCCCGTACATTTTTCGGGAAAATATAAATCTTGTTGCTTATATTTTTATGAGCGTAATTGTCGCACTGTTTATGGGATTAACCATCAGTGCCGAAGAAATAATTCGTGACAGAAAAATATTGAAACGCGAGGAATTTCTGAATTTAAGCAGGAGCAGTTATCTCTTATCAAAAATTTCTGTGATGTTTATAATTTCCGCTGTGCAGACATTCACTTTTGTACTTACCGGAAATTTAATTTTTGGAATTAAGGATTTATTTTTTGATTACTGGCTCATGCTGTTTTCAGTTTCGTGTTTTGCAAACCTCCTTGGATTAAATATTTCTTCCGCATTTAATTCGGCTGTTACTATTTATATTTTGATCCCGTTTTTAATCATTCCACAAATAATATTAAGCGGAGTCATTGTAAAATTTGAAAAGCTCAATCCATCTGTTACCGTTCAGAATAAAGTTCCTTTCATAGGTGAAATTATGGCTTCCCGCTGGGCCTTCGAGGCGTTGGCCGTGAACCAGTTTAAAAATAACAGGCATGAGCAGATCTTTTTTGAGGTGGACAAACAAATGAGTGAATCAAATTATAAGAACTGGTGGCTTCAGAAAATGAATGCAAAGCTCGATTCATTGCATGTAAAAAAAACCGGAAAATCTTTTAGTGATGAAATGCTGCTTGTTCAAAATGAATTAATAAAGGAAATGAAAACTAATTCCGATGTAAAATTTAATAATTCGCAAGAATTTAAAATGACAAACCTGGATGACGGGCTGTATAAAAAACTGAAAATATATTTGGAAGAATTAAAGAAATATTATGTTGCCCGGTTTAACCAGGCTTTCAGGCAAAAAGACCAGATCACCAACAGGATTATAAAAAACAAAGACGGTGTAAAAAAGCTGAATTTTCTTAGCGATAACTACACCAATGAAAACTTAAATGATTTTGTAAAAAATGCCCATGATAACCCGATTGACGAAACCAGGCATGAATTAATCCAGCGATACCAGCCTGTCTTTATGGATGGGCCTTATAATTCTCTCGTGCGCTCACAGTTTTTTGTTTCGCGTAAAAATGTAGCAGGAAATTATTTCAGTACATGGTATGTGAACCTGGCGGTCATCTGGCTGATGAGTTTTACCCTTGCCATTACTCTTTATTTTAATCTTTTGAAAAAAACAATAAGAAAAATAGGCAATTATTTTGAGTGAGATAAAGAAGAAAAAGACAAACAGAACTGATTATCAAAAAACCTAAAGATCGGCTATTGAGAAATTTTTTGAATAACAAAAGGTAATTTTACAATGGTCTGGTAATCTTCACCGGCTTCCATCATATCTTCGTCTTCTTCTTCGTAAAGCCAGGTAATGGTTACTTCGCTTTTGGAATTTTTTTGTAACGGCTCCAGTTTCCTGAAAATATCGAGCAGGCATTTGGATGAACTCGTATTAAAATATTCCAACTGAACTAAAACACTGGTTTTATTTTTGGGATTCAATGCATATTCATCCAGCCAGGCATATACCGGGCGGTAAAACTCGATTGAATTCTCAGGAATTGATTTTCCTTTCAGCTCGAGCGTTCCATTTTCTGAAAAGTTTATATAAGGTGTTTTGTTTCCCTGTTCTATGGTAAGTTGTTCCATAATGGCAATTTACGTTTTTATTTTACTGTTACGGCAAGTGAGAAAAAGGAAAATTTATCGGACACTTTGTTGAAATGATAGTCAATTTTATGCCCTGATTTCCTGGCAATATCAATCACGCCAAGACCGGCTCCTCCTTTTTCAGTCAATTGAGTTGTATTTAATTTATCGAGGTAATATGCACGCAATTCTTCCGCATTCATACCATTCACTTTATCAATTTTAGTTTTCAGATCCTCACTGCTGGAGTTAAGGATGAAATTACCGGTGATGATCCGAAAGCTGTTGTTCTCCCCGCGGCCAATCAGAAAAATTGCAGAACCGGCTTCTTCATTCAGCGCTTCGCTTTCCTCTTCGCTCATCATTTCATTATGATGATAAAGATTTTGCAGGCATTCTATTAAAATGTGATAAAACTTTTTTTTCAGCTGAGGTTTCTGGGCCCCGTTTTCCAATCTTGTTTCCATAATATTGAAAACAGATGAAAGCAAGTCCTGGGTAATATCTCCTTTAAAAGAAAGGATGATTTCATCACGTTCCAGGTCTTTGTATAGCTTATAAATGTCGGGCATACAGGGCTGAAAGATAGTAAAAGATATTTTCAGTACCTGCAAAATTAAAAATGAACGGTAAACAATTTGCTTTTTATCGGTTTAAATGAAATTAAAAGATCAGATAGTTGTATTTTCGTACCCATTCCAAATGAAAGCCAGTGCATGAACAAAATTTTAGTTGTTGATGATGAAGCAGACGTAGAAAGGCTGATCACGCAGATTTTTCGTTCGCGCATAAAAAAAGGAGAGCTCTCTTTTGTTTTCGCAGAGAACGGTGCTATTGCACTTGAAAAACTTTTTGCCGACAAATCCATTGATTTAATTTTTACGGATATCAATATGCCTGTTATGGACGGGCTGGAACTGCTTTCAAAAATTAAAGAGAATGATCTCCTGCAAAAAACTGTTGTAATTTCCGCTTACGGAGATTTGAAAAATATCCGGACTGCCATGAACAGGGGCGCTTTTGATTTTGTGACAAAGCCAATTGATTTCGATGACCTCACCACTACGCTTTTGAAAGCGCTTCATGAAATGGAGATTTTAAACCAGGGAATAGCAGCCAAAAATAACCTGGAAAAAGCCCTTATCGAAAAAGCAGAAGCGCAGCAGGAGGCATTAATAAATTTACAGGAAAAAGAAAAACTGATCCTTCATCAGAATGAAATGCTGGAACAGCAGGTCACAGCGCGAACCACTGAAATTATTCAGCAGAAAAAAGTAATTGAATTAAAAAATAAAGACATACTCGATTCCATTCATTATGCAAAACGTTTACAACAGGCCATCCTGCCGCCTGCTGAAAAAATTCGGAAATATTTTCCCGAAAGCTTCATTTTATATGAACCAAAAGATATTGTATCAGGAGATTTTTACTGGATCGGAACCTCAGGCAACCTGGTCATAATTGTTGCCGCAGATTGTACGGGCCACGGTGTGGCAGGCGCACTGATGAGCATGATAGGCATTTCGCTGTTGAATCAAATAGTAAATGAAAAAGGCATTACGGCTCCTTCCCTTATTTTAGATCAATTGCACAGCTCCATAATAGAGGTCTTAAAGCAGACAGAAAATGATTCTCACCATGCCATGGATATTGCGGTTTGCAGCTTTGACCTGTCGGAGGAACATGCTGTTATCAAAACTGGAAAATTGCAATTTGCAGGCGCTAACCGGCCCTTATGGCTCATCCGGACAAATGAATTAGATTCCATTAAGCCCGATAAAATTCCAATTGGAGGATTGTATGCCGAACGCAATAAATCTTTTTTACATCTTATTGAGCTGACCGGTAACGATACCGTTTATTTATTTACCGATGGTTATGCAGATCAATTCGGTGGAGAGCATGGAAAAAAGCTTATGACAAAAAGATTTAAAGAAGTTTTACTGTCCATTCAAAACCTTTCGATGCAGGAACAAAAAACGTATTTAAAAAAATATTTTGAAAAATGGCAGGGCAGCAACGAGCAAGTGGATGATGTGTTGGTAATAGGAATAAGGATTTGATTTTTCATCAGCGCCTGCGTGTTTCCGGCCTCAAAGCGCATATTTAATACCGGGATCAGAAAAAAACTTTAAAAAATCAGAGAACTTTCGGGATGCTCCCGGAATCCGCTATGGCAGGTGCTATTACGCAATAATAAATAAAGTTAATTTTTTTTACTCATTTATTATTAAGTTTGCCCGATTATTAATGGCTGTTTAATAGGAACAGAATTTTTAGGAAACTAATTTTAAACTTTACATCATATGGAAAAAGGAAATCATCTGTTAAGCATTGCCGCTATGGTTGTCAGTGCTTTCATCGGGACAGTCTATATTACGCGCGAAGTGAGCGCTGACAGGGACCTGAAATTAAAAATTGAAAAACTGGAAAATGATAAAAAAATATTAGACATTCGTATGGATTCACTTTCTAAACAGGTAACATTTAAAGATTCTGTATTGAAGGCTCGTGTTGATTCGGCTAATACGCATCTTTCAGTTCTCGAAACCCAGGCTGCAACCGCTAAGAAAAATATTACTGCAACACTTGCCACCAATAAAAAACTAAGCAATGAACATTTAAGATTAATTGAGCTAATGAATGAATAAAAAATCCACTATTAAAATCCATCCTTATGAAAAAAATTTTTATTGCTATGATGCTGACCCTGTTTTCGGTAAAGTTGTACAGCCAGAAAACAGGCATGGACAGTGCAGAAGTAATTTACAAGGGTAAAATAGGCTATATCCGGTATTCAGAAATTAATGATATGGAGACCGGGTTAATGCTTATAAAAAAAATGCATCCTCCATTATATATTTTCAATAGTAAGAATTTCACGGTCGCCTCAGATTACTTCCGGCTGAATGAGAGCACAGTTAAAAATTGTGACAGCCTGATATCATTTTATATTGTTAAAGATTCGCTGGATTCGTGCAGGATACAAACGATGCAGTTTGTTATTGATCAGAGTAATCAACGGATAGAAAACTTTAAATCCGGTTACGAGGAAGCAACAAAGATAAACCACGACCTGAGTACCATGCTGACCGAATCTTTGCAACTTACAAGAGATGAATTAAAATCTGCCAGGAGGGGAAAATTCAAAGGTGTAATATGGGGTTTTCTTGGCGGGGCATTGGTTGGAACTTATATCGGCTTCCAGGCAGTACAAAAGTAAGAATGCCCATTGGGTTCATTTTGGCAAACAGGTAAACTGAACAGTAAAAATACTAATCCCGGGAACTTTTATCAACCTTTCGCCTGAAGTCGCCAATATTAGTTGTTATCGAAAAAAGATTAGTGCCTCCGGCAGGATGGTAAACAGCTCGTCCGTAGCTGAAATGAAATTTAGAAATGCGGAAGCCGAAGCCGCCTGAAAAACCGGAGGTTCCTTTTCGTGTTTCAAGCCCGAGGTCTTTCCTGCGCATGTAGTTGTAACCGATTCGCAGGTTAAAATTTTGTGTAATAAGAATTTCTCCACCAATAATAACATGCCGGCCTATTTTTTCGAACAGTGAAATTTTTTGTTCAATGGTTTCACCCGTTATCGGATCCGTTTCACCGGCCTTATTGGTATTTATATAAGTAAGGTTGAATTTTTCAAGATGCTGGAGGGTAAGAGACAGGCGCAAAGGCGCTTTTGGCAATCGGTAGGAGGTACCCAATTGGATTTCGAAGGGGATCGGTTCATGGTTGCCGGGCGTATAAGTGCTTAGTTGACTGCCTATGTTTTTCAGTGTGGCTGCTATCCCGAAATTATTGTTCACGTTGGTATAAATGATTCCCAAATCAGCTGCTATGCCTGTGGAAGTAAGTTCTTCCAGCTTTGAATAAATAACTTTTAAGGTAATGCCTGCCGAAACCCTTGTATATACGGGCCGTGAATAAGCAAGGTTGAATGAATATTCACTCGCACCAAAAGTGCCCGTCTGGGCACCTGTATAGTCTGCCCGAATGAAAGTTCCATAATCTACGTAATGAATACCTGCTGAAAATGTCCCCAGCTTTTTGAATTGATGTGCGTACGCCACATAACCGTACTTGATATCGAGGAAATAAGGAACATAATTAAGCACGAGCGTTTTGCTCATGGACGAATCCATGACAGCCGGATTCTGGAATGCAAGGTTAAGGTCATTGTCTTTTACAGAAAGAATATTTCCGCCCATGGCAGCCACACGTGCTGAAGTGGACAGGTTCAGGAATTCATACGTATTGTTTCCGCCTGTCTGCGCATACACGGAAAAATATAAGAAGCAAAATGGAGGCAACGTAAAAAGCAGTTTTCTCATCAGGTCAGCATTGGTTGAGTGAATGGTTTAACGAATTTTCCGGAAGATTATTTTGTCAATTTAACAATTTAACAATTTAATGCCGAAGGCATCCCTCCGGGACAATGCTTTGTGAGATTAATAGAGTGGATACTTATGCATCATGGTATTCACTTCTTTCTTAACCTTCATGATAATATCTTCCTTATCAGTATTTGTAATTACACGGTCAATGAGTGATACAACTTTTTTCATCTGTGATTCTTTCAAGCCTCTTGAAGTGACGGCCGGAGTTCCTATCCTGATCCCGGAAGTAACGAACGGGGATTTATCATCAAACGGGACCATGTTTTTGTTTACAGTTATGTCAGCTTTTACCAAAGCATTCTCAGCCTGCTTGCCTGTTACATTTTTTGAACGGAGGTCAATCAGCATGCAGTGATTATCCGTTCCGCCTGAAATTATTTTATAACCAAGATTTACAAATTCTTCTGCCATCACTTTGGCATTTCTTATAATCTGCAAACAGTACTTAAAATACTCATCGCTCAATGCTTCTTCAAACGCCACCGCTTTTGCGGCAATCACATGCTCCAGCGGGCCGCCCTGCGTACCCGGGAATACAGCGCTGTCCATGATGGCGGACATCATGCGGGTTTCTCCTTTAGGCGTTTTTAATCCCCACGGGTTTTCAAAATCTTTTCCCATCAGGATCATTCCGCCACGCGGGCCGCGCAACGTCTTATGAGTTGTTGTAGTAATAATATGACAATGCGGGACAGGGTCATTCAGCAACCCCCTTGCAATCAATCCTGCCGGATGCGCAATATCAGCCATCAGCAACGCACCACATTTATCGGCCGCTTCACGGAAACGGTTATATTCCCAATCACGCGAATAAGCAGAGGCTCCGCAAATGATCAGTTTAGGGTTTTCGCGGACTGCAATTTCCACCAGCTTATCATAATCCACCCTTCCTGTTGATTCCTCCACACCGTAAAAGCAAGTCTGGTACAATTTTCCGGAAAAATTTACCGGGCTGCCATGCGTAAGATGCCCGCCATGAGAAAGATCAAACCCTAAAATTTTATCTCCGGGTTTTAATACAGCCAGCATCACTGCCGCATTTGCCTGTGCACCTGAATGGGGCTGCACGTTCGCCCATTCGCAGTTGAACAGTGTTTTTGCCCGGTCTATTGCAAGATTCTCCACTTGATCCACCACTTCACAACCCCCATAATATCTTTTTCCGGGCAATCCTTCTGCATATTTATTGGTCAGGCAGGTTCCCATGGCCTGCATCACCTGTTTGCTGACAAAGTTTTCTGAAGCAATGAGCTCAAGCCCTTCGCGCTGTCGCTTTAATTCTTTTTTTATCAGCTTAAAAATTGGTTTATCTTTTTTCATAACTTGATTTTAACTGGCTTTAAATATTTCACCAAATAAATAAAATAATTTTCATCTCCGACCATAGCGCCTTCGAAATTTTTCAAAAAATACCAACTGGCCGGTTTATACGCAGGCCTGTAGGATAAGACAAGCAGAAAGTCTGATTTAAAATAATCAGCAAGTTTAATTGTTTCTGTAAAAAATGTGGTATCGGGGATTTCCTTCCTTCCCGTATCCCATACGAGGCCGGTTCCCCATCTTTGACCATTGCAATAATAAAAATTTTTATTCATAAGGCAGGCAATACTTGAAACCGGAGCATCCGCATCACCGGCAATAATCATTTTATCATACGCGTTGTCCCTGATAAATTTTTCGGCAGCCTCAGCATTTGAAAAAGGAAATTTAATATCATAGAAAGCTGCAATACATGTTGAAGAAATTTGAATTACCAGCACGAAAGTTATAAAATAATCAGGCAGGCCCCTGATGGAGTCTGTTCTTTTTAATTTTTTTTCATTGCTGAAATATAACCAGCAGCAAAGAATAAAGAGAATATAGAAATGGCCATGATGACGCATATAACCGATATATTTTGTATACGTAAAAACCAAAATTCCGAGGGTTCCTGCATAAAAAAAGAGCAGGACTTTTTTATTTTTATAAAAAATAACGGTACAGACAGCTAAAATCAAAACTGCTAAACAGGCTTGGGGAATAATAGAATTACTTACGGTATCGGTAAAATTTGTGTCCCAGAATTGAGGAATCAAACGGGGAAACGGGAAATAACTCCTGAATATATTTGAGCCGACTCTCAGTAAATGCGATAAACTTGGCCTTGTATCCCAGCCATTGATAAATCCAGCGCCAGCAGGCGGAACTGTTGTAACAAGGAAAACTGCAAGCCCTGTTAAAACGATGCAGCCTGCAATCATTGATTTCCTTTTTAGTAGCTCTGATCTTTTCATTGATAAAAAAATGTAACCGAAAAAAGATAAACCGAGAATCACCGCAAATGCATTTGCCTGTAAAATGAGAAATATCAGTATGGAGACCGGAATAATTGATCGTTGCGGATTTTTCAAATAAATTCCCATGCTTAAAAAAAGCAACAGCATTTCTATTGCATAGTTACGGCTGATAATTGAATATTCATAAGCAAAAAAATAACCGAAACAAAAAAGAATATTTTTTGATAAGCTCAAAGGAGAATAAAAGCAGAAAACAAATACTGTTGACGATGCAATAATGAGATGCAGGAGACGCATATACAAAACATTGTCAGTAAATTTTTGCAGTGCAAATAAAATCATGTACCACAATTTGGGATGACCTTCGTAACGCGTATTGAAAAATAATTCAGAGAGCGAATGGCTGTTCAGGGTCAGCGCCCATGACTGAAGTTCATCCCGCCATACTTCATGAAAAAAGAACAAAATGGATTCCGAAACAAGAAAAACCAGGGCGACAACGAGCGCCTGTTTTAGTTTTGGGTTTTTGAAAAAAATACTTTTGACAGGATTCGCTTTAATCAAAATTATAGTTTAAAAAGTACCTGGGTACTACTCTGCCCCGTTCCATCATTCGGGCAGTTTACTTACTTTGCCAAATAAATAGAATAATTTTCATTACCAGTACTGTCACACTGAAATTTATTTCTTGAAAAAATTTCAGAAATAAATGCCGGAAGGCTTCATTTCAGAGGATATATTTAGTGTATTTAATTATTTTTGAATGCTCCCTGGTGCATCAGTAGTTTAATTCTTTTGTAATCCTTCAGCTTTGACTCTAACCGATATCTCTGCAAAAATTACCTCCTCCAAAGAAATAATTTTCAAATATTCTGTATTGGTTATTTTCTGCATTTCTTTTTTCCTGAGAATGTATAAATTAGAAAGTTACCCGCTCCAGATAAATGTGGATGAGCTTTCGTTCCTGTATGACGGATATTCCATTAAGGAAACAGGAGCCGACCGCTGGGGAATGAAGCATCCCGTTATTCTCCGGGGATTCGGCAGCTTTGATTATCATCCTCCTTTGTATGCATTGCTGGATGCAGCCAGCATCAGTATTTTCGGGTATTCGGATTTTGCCGGAAGATTTCCATCAGCGCTGCTCGGATGTCTTTCACTGGTTTTGATTTACCTCGTTGCAAAGAAAACAGGTGGAAAATTATTTGCATTTTTTGCTTTGCTTTTAGCGGGACTTTCTCCCTGGCACCTGCTTTTTTCACGGATCGGTTTTGACAGCGCAATGCTTCCGCCTTTCTTTTTTATCTTATCCGTTTATTTATGGTTAAGGACCAAAGAAAGCAGCTACCGTTCGGGTTATTTAATGCTTACCGGTTTTGTTGCCGGATCAGGTGTCAATTCATACCAGGGCGCCAAACTTGTCTTTTTATTGTTCGCAATATTAATTGCCGTTGATATTTGGAGAAATTCAAAATCACCTCTGAAAAAAAATATGTTATTCGGACTTTTTGTTTTGGCAGGAGCCGCGCCTCAAATTGCAGCAGCAATTTTATTTCCTGAGCATTTTTTTACAAGAGCCGGTGATACCATGGTTGCCTTTTCGCTCTCTGCAAAATATTTTTTAACCATTTGCAGGAATTTTCTGTTGAATCTTTCACCGTTTTATTTATTTCTTCGTCCCGGTTTATTCAATAATTTGTCTGTCATTCGTTTATTGCCGGTTGAAATTTTATTTTTTTATGCCGGGCTAATTTTCCTTTTTCCCAAATTTAAAGACAGCATTTTAAAACCGGTTCATTTTTATTTGCTTCTTTTCATCGCCATCTTTCCTGCTGCGCTCACTTTCCCGAACCCTCATGCGCTGAGGGCATCCTGCCTGGTTGTGCTGCTTCCGATGATTTCGTCAAATGGTATACTATGGATGTATGAAAAAATAAAAAAAGAACATCTGAAAATACTTTTATTGGCAGTGACTTCAGGGCTGATTATTTTTAATGCGGCATTTTTTATACACCAATATGTTCATTCTTATAAACTGAAAAACGCGGGACACCAGAACGAGCTGGTGCAGGTTTGCAAGAAACTGAATCATTATAAAGAAAGGTATGATGCCATTTATATGGAATCATCTTTTAACCAGCCTTACATTTACGTGTTAAACTATTGTAATATTCATCCCCGGGAATTCATGGAATACAAAAAAATTTTTAACCCTTTAAATGATGAATACCTGCTGCAGATGGATAAATATTATTTTCTCAGCAGGCCTGTTATTTATCGTGAAATAAAAAATTCAAAAGGAAGCTTTTTATTTATCGTTAAAGAAAAGAACGATTCGTACAGGTTGCTCGACAGTGTACCCGACCTTGACAAATATATTTATTTTTATTCTTCCTTTTGATACTGCGCTGAAATCAATTGCAAAAGCTGTCAGCTGAAATCAATTTCGGTGCTGTCGCCAATATTTAAACTCTGGCTTAACCCTTTTAAATAGGCATCGCTTCCTACAACAGACTGATGAAGGACGGCTGTTTCGAGCTGCGAGTAAGACCCGATAATAGAATCTGAAATAATGGAAGACCGTATTATTGTATTTTCACCGATCGAGACATTGGGCCCGATAATGGAGTCGCTGATATCACAATTTTCGGCAATGATAGTCGGCTGAATGATGATGGAATTTTTAAAATGGATTTTTTTTATGTCATCCGGATTAATCCGCTTTAACAAAATGGCATTTGTCTCGAGCAGATTTGTTTTATTCCCGCAGTCAAACCAGTTGCCTACCTGGAAGGTTGAAAACCGGGAGTCTTTTTCAATCATCCGCTGAATAGCTTCGGTAAGGTTAAATTCATCGCGTGTCCTCACATTGTTTTTCATCATCCATTCCAGGGCTTCAAGAAGCTTACCGGCTTCACGGATAAAATAAATTCCAACCACTGCAAGGTTGGATTTTGGAATCAATGGTTTCTCCGCCACCTTCATAATGAACCCGTTGCTATCAAGCTCCACCACTCCGAAATTGCGGGGATCATCCACTTTTTTTACACCCAGCAATGAATGCGGCTGGCTTAAAATAGATTTTAAATCATAGTCAATAATGGTGTCGCCAAGCACTACTAAAATCTCTTCATCGGCTTTGAACTTATCTTTTGCCAGCCATACTGCCTGTCCCGTTCCTTCACGCGGCTCCTGCACCACGAAACTGGATTTGAGCTTCGGGTATTTTGAATTGATGTAGTCTTCAATTTTATCACCGAGGTACCCGATGATAAAAATAAAATCGTTGAATCCTGCCTGGATCAGGTGATCAACGATGTGTGATAATATGGGTTTACCGGCAACAGGCACCAAAGCTTTCGGCTGGGTATGCGTATGAGGCCGCAGCTTGCTTCCTATCCCGGCAACGGGAATAATAATTTTCATTTCTGTTTTGGGTTGAAAGTGCGAATTTAAGAAAAGGGAATGAGGTTTGAGGTTGAGTGTTTAATGAGCAATGAACAATGACCAATGACCAATATTCAATGTTCAGATTATTACTGCACCTCAAATAAAATTCCTTCTCTTACGATTAAGACTAATTTTGCACACTGATACGTGAATTATTTTCCCATATAAATGTTCCTGTACTTTTTCCGCATTCTTAAAATTTTGCTCTTCGCCCTCATCCTGGTTTTTCTTATTGTCACACTTAATTACAAAATAATTTCCATCAGCACACGAAACCTTATTTATGATGATGTAAAAAAGCTTCCGGATTATTCCGTTATCCTTGTTCCGGGATCGGGTGATTCGGTAAATAATTATTTTTTTAAAGGGAGGATGAATGCCGTAGCCGAAATCTGTCATTCAAAAAAAATAAAAAAAATAATTGTAAGCGGAAGAAATGATTTGCCCGGGTATGATGAACCGGGTGATATGATGACAGCATTGCTTGAAAGAGGAATTTTACCCGGTTTAATTGTCAAAGATTATGGCGCAGAGAGAACATTAGAATCTATTGAGCAAACTATTTATTATAATAAAGAAGATAGTGTTATTATTGTGAGCCAGAAATCACATCTTGAAAGAGCCCTGTTTATTGCGAAAGCAAAAGGATTAAATGCAGCAGGATATATTGCAGAAGATAATCCGTCCCGGTATGTCAGAAAAATATACAGGTACAGGGAAGTTCTGGCAAGATTGAGATGTTCGGTGGATTGCCTCAAAATTTGGTTGATTGGTTAATTGTGTTGATTATGTTTATTGATCATATAATCACATAGTTAAATAAAATAATATGTATAAAAATATGAAAAACAGGATTACAGAACTTTTAAAAATTGATTACCCTATCATCCAGGCAGGCATGATATGGACCAGCGGGTGGAAGCTGGCTTCTGCTGTTGCAAATGCGGGAGGCCTTGGCCTGATCGGTTCGGCTTCGATGTACCCGGATGTTTTGAGAGAACATATCCGGAAATGTAAACAGGCCACACAAAAATCATTCGGAGTAAATGTTGCGCTCCTGTATCCCGACATAGAAAAGATCATGAACATTATTGCGGAGGAGGGAATTAAAATAGTTTTTACTTCGGCAGGAAATCCTGCAACATGGACATCTTTTTTAAAACAGTATAACATTACCGTGGTGCACGTTATATCGAGCTCAAAGTTTGCAAAGAAGGCTGAAGATGCAGGTGCAGATGCCGTGGTGGCAGAAGGATTTGAAGCAGGGGGGCATAACGGGAGGGAAGAAACCACCACCATGTGCCTTGTACCGCAGGTTTGTGAAGCTGTAAAAATCCCTGTTATAGCAGCGGGAGGGATCGGGTCAGGCAAAGCGATGCTCGCGGCTTTTGCGCTTGGCGCGGAGGGTGTGCAGGTGGGGACGCGGTTTGCGATGAGCACGGAATCTTCTTTGCATGAGAATTTCAAAAATAAAGTCCTTGAAACAAAAGAAGGAGATACCGTTTTAACAATGAAACAGCTTACGCCTGTACGCCTGATAAAAAATAAATTTTATGAAAAAGTAAAAGCTGCCGAGGAACGAGGGGCAACTTCTGAAGAGATGAAAGAAATCCTCGGACGGGCACGGGCCAAGAAAGGAATGTTTGAAGGCGACCTGGAAGAAGGAGAACTGGAGATCGGGCAAATTGCAAGCACCATAAAAGAAATTAAACCTGCCGTGGAAATTGTGAAAGAGATATGGGAAGAGTTTTCAGCAGTAAAAAGGAAAATTGAAGATTTTTATTAAAGGATAATGAAAACCGACCAATGTTATATAAATATCCCAAAGGCTCAAAGAAAATTCTTTATTTATCGGATTATAAGTCTTGATCGCCTTTACGATTTGTTTCAAACAAAGAAAAATACACTTATAAAACCACACTTATGGGATGATCCATTTGAAAACTTCGTTTTAAATCTAAAAGGAAAATTACCCAATGGGGATATAGTTGAATTTCGCCAACGGCATAATTTTTTTGGTCAATGCTGGTCTTTAAAATCTGGTTCCGATGCAATGTGGCGTATTTATTCTACCGACAAAAAGTCTGTCTGTATCCAAGTGAGGATTAACAAACTGACCGAGATTACTTCTGCTTACGCAGAGGGAGCTGTATATATTGGTAAAGTTCGTTACCTAACAGGTGAAAGGCTCATTGCATGGTCAAAAAGAGTTATGCGTCATACTACATCACCAGGGATTTCTCTACTTGCAAAAACACTTTTGGTTAAGCGAACATCCTTTGCACATGAAAGCGAAATTCGATTGTTATATTTTAGTGATGAACGATATTTGCCATTTTCTGACGACTATAGTAAAGGTGAATCAACCGCTATTTATAAATACAATGTTGATCCTGAATGGTTAATTGAAAGTCTTATTCTCGATCCACGTTTGTCATCCAAAGAAGCAGAAGATTTAAAAGAACAAATCAGGTCGCAAACAAAATTCTCCCGCAAAATTCTCCATTCAAATTTGTACGCCCCGCCTCAAGAGATGATTTTGAATTTGGGCCCTCAATATATCCGGATGAAACGTTCATCAGGAAAAATAACGTATTCAGGAAAAAATTATACACTCATAAAATCAAAAAAGACAAAAAATACTCAGTTGATTTTGCCGGTGGACTATACTTAGTAAGAGTAATCAATGGTTTTCCTTTTTTCTGTAATTTCTGATTTCCCCATTTCTGTACTCAGAAACCTTTGAGATCCAAAATTTTCACCATCGTTAGTGGGAAGCTGCCCTCGCTTGTGTTCTCACAGCGAGGAGATCGAAGGATGCGAGAATAAGAATAGAAAAACAGATTTATTTCTTGTGTACTTTCATATTTAATATTCTTAAAAAGTTTATTTTTATCTCCGGTTTCTAAAGATCTCAGTAGGATAATTGCATCGGTTGTGGGGACACAACCGATGGCGAAAAAGTATTTAATTTTATTAATTGTGTGAACTGCCGAAGGGCCAGGGGTGATTAAGGGCAAATTGTCTGAACATTGATTATTAGGATTAATGGATGGGCACGAAAGAAATATGAAGCCCCACCTAACCTCCCCAAGGGGAGGAATGCACGCGCACAGGCCTAAAATAAAGTTTTTAATATAATTAATTGAGTAAACTGACGAAGGGGAGGGGGAATTGGCTGAACTTTGATAAAAAAGATTAAGCGATGGACTGGATATGTAAACGTTTATAACAACAAGAGGAAAGTTAAAACTCAGGGTTTACCCTGATTATATTTCTATCGGGGTAAACCCTGAGTTTATACAGCCTATATTTATTCAATTTTTAGTTAACAGAATGCAAGTTATCATGGTATTTTTAAAAGGCTTATTTTTAGGGGAGATTTCTTTTTTATCAATTGAAGAACCCGAAGAAACACTTTTTTGCTTTATTTGATAAATATTTTCAAGGTTAATTCTGATGAATAAAAAGGCTTTGCAGTGGATCCTGTTTTTTATCAGCCCACTTGTTGCAGCTGTTACAATGCTGGTGATTTTCAAAAATGAATTACCATTTTTTGATATTGCATATTATGTAATTATTTTATTGCTGGCAATGTCTTTTGCTGTTTTTTTTCAGAAAATACTGAAAGATTCTAAAATTACGGCTGAAGGAAAAGTCGGGAATTACATGATTAAGGCTTCAGGCTCTACGGCAGTCTTTTTTATAATTCTATTCGGAGGGTATTATGCCAAACCATCTCCTGACCGGGTTGAACCTTATTTTAATTTCATTGTCAATATTTTTCCAAAGGATAATACCATTCAGGATGGCAGCATTGAGATTATCTATAATGGCTTTGTTCCTCAAAAAGCAAACGTTGATAATGGACGGGCTGTCTTTGAACAAATGCCGTTTGAATGTAAAGGGAAAAAAGTATTATTACATCCACAAATTACGGGATATGAAAATTTTGCTGATTCTGTTGTTATTCCGATCAAAAATAATTTTATTAATTATTTCTTGAAACTCAAAAAAGATTCAACAGAGATACATGGAAATGTTGTAGATCAAAACAATCGAATTGTAAGACACTGCAAGCTGGATTTTGAAAGCGGCCTGGTTATTACTTATACAGATGCTTCAGGAAATTACAGAACAATGATACCGGTGAAGGAAGCAACTCAATTAGGACTAAAAATTTATGTTGATGATACGGTTAAACGATATGATCATCTTATCACCATTTCGTCCCAAACTTCAAAAGATTTAATGCTGGATGAAAAATAAAAGCCTGAACTCCTTCTTCTTAACAATTGCAATCCTAATTATCACAGTACACTCTTATGCAGTTTCCATCCAATTTCTGAACCTTGATTCAAAAATTGTTAACCGGCAATTCAAATTTAATATCGGGGGCGAAATATTCTTCACAAATAAAACCGGGTTTGCAAGAATTGATCTTCCTTTAAAATACGGGTTTAGTTTTCCGATTATCTTAATAAATGATACCTTTAAGATTATTTACCCTGTAAATGGACTAATAAATCTTCCAAAAGACAGTAATGCTGAAATTGCAATTGTGGTTGGAAAAACAAAAGATTTTGAAATTTATAAAACTATACAGTTCAAATTGGATGAAGCTCACAGGAAAATTGACAGCTCTGAAAATATATGTAATTATTTAAAAGAAACCTTTGAAAGCCTGGTGAAACTTACACAGGATTCAATTGACCTGAGGCAAAAGCGTGATTCGGTATTTCCCATAATTACGCCTGTGTTTAACAGATATGCCTTGAATTTGTTAAATTTAGCCGATGCTTTTGAGCGTTTCAGTTATACGGAATTTAAGGATTCATCAGTTAAAAAATTACTAAATCAAAAAATGCTGGCATATAATGCCACCTTTGATTCATTATACGCAATGAAGGATGTCATAAAAAAATGGATAAATGATTATTGGCGAAGTGACATCCTTCAAAAGGATTTGATTGATATTTTAAATAAATGCCTGGAAGAACATAAAGCCAAAGTTCTATCCATTAGGGTACAGATAAGAGGAATTGATGATTTAAGCAGGACTAAAAAACTAAGAGAGAAGCATGAATCAGAAATCCAGGAGGCTGTTTTTAACGTCCGCCATTCTATAATTGCTGATCTGAAATCTTTTTCCGCTTCGCTTGCTGAAAGCATCAACAAATTAAATATTCAACTATTAAATTGAACTAAAATTATTTATCATGAAAAAATCTATTCAGATTGTTTTGTTTGCCGGTATAGCCACTATCATATTTATTAGCGCTGCAAAAGATAAAAAAGTTAACGAAACCCTCAATGGAAAAACTGAAAATCTTGCGGTAGATTATGATCCCACCGGTTGTTGGGCCAGGGATACGGGCAGCAATAAAGAGATTTTAGCTTTTCATTTTTTAATTGATACTGGTCCGCACAAGCATTTCTTTTATTTGGAAAACTTCATTGAATTGCAGTGTCCGGGTTTTCCTCAGATAGTTTGGCCAGGGGCTTCCCAGGGAATTGGAATTATGGATGGATTCAGGTTTTCATATGCTTTATTCACCGACCAGGATACTACTTTTTTTAAGGGTTTAATTACAGATACCATTACCGGGCAAAAGCAGTTAGAACTATATTCTAAGACAGATACAACTGTTTTTTTTGGAGAGTAAACGATTTGAAAATTAAATTTAATGATATACAATAAACTTGTGATAAAATGAAAAAATCAATCTTATATTATATAACTATATGTCTAAGTTGTCTTTTTTTGTATGCATGTACAGAAGATGAAAATGGTTCGGGAGGATTTGGTAACTCAGGCGATAATACTGCTTTAGTTGATCCTACCAACTGCTGGTATAAAGATTCAATTAACAGTACGTGGGGGTTGTTATCCATTTTTTTGTACATGGATAGCGGTCCTACAAAAAATCACTTTTATGTGCGAAAATATATCGGAAATTGTGGAAATCCTGGTATTCCTTTTGTCCCAGAGGGTATAGGTTCAAGTGATGGACCGCATAACATTTCTTTTACTATCGGCTCAAAAATTTATTTTGGTTATATTTCAGATACTGCGGGGTACAAAAAAATGATGGTCATCTCTCCACCAGATTCAACCGTACTATTTTATTATTCTCATTGATTTGCAATTTATTTGATGTTGAGTAAAAGTAAAGTGTGAGTACGATACACAATATTCGTTTGTGTGGCAGCAAAGGCGTGTACAAGATTGCCAGCTTTCTGTGTTGGTCCGTGATTTCTCGTTACTATTTGGTCCCAACTTTGGCACTCTCCTCTTTCGTCTCCATCTGAAGCTTTAACCTTTTCATAGGAGATGAGGATAGGTAGCAACGGAAATAAAGTTTTTAATTTAAATTAATCCAGGGCACACACGCACCCCGGCCCCTAAAGGGGAGGCTGGCGCGCGGGGAGGCTTTGAGATTTTTGATTTTGGGAAAGGGAAATAATTGTCTGGATTTTAAATTTAAAATGATAAAATTGAATTGGTTGAGGGGACACAACCTATTGCCAAATATTTTATTTTTTGAAAGGGAGTAAATTAAAAATGTAAATAAATTATTTATTTAATGAGAAATGTTTTTAATAATGTCTTCTTGTTTAATAAATACTTTTGAATCAATTGTAATTAAGTTCATACATGAATCTGCATTCGCTAAATTTATTTCTTTACTGATTTTTATTTGATTTTCTTTAGAAAAAATATCACTTTCATAACTATTATTGAAATAAAACTTCATTGATTCTATTTTAATATTGTCAATCGTAAGATTAACTGAAGCGGGGTATTTACATGCAATAATAGAATAAATATTAATTTGTCTTTTAGGAAGGTCATATACAGACATTGTTCTTTTCAAATTGTATATTTTATAAAATGAAATTTTATCGAAGGAATAGATAATATTATTCTCAATGGCTCTATTGAACTGTGGATAATAATTCATTTTTTCCATATCCTTAGACATATTTTGTTTCCATTTAATTGAATATTTTGATTTGGGATCAACATCAAAAAATATTAATGCTGCATTTGCTCTAATGTTATTATTAGGTTTTTCAAATAAATCGCTTTCATGGTTTTGTAAATAATTTAAACTTGATTCAACTTTAATATCAAGGTTTCCCTAATGTTTGTAACTTTCTGACGAATCTTTCCTGACTAAAGTAAGTTTTGAAATTGAAGTTGAATCTAGAGTAATTCTAATAGAAAAACTAAATTTAATTGGAAAAATGCCGAAATTACTTTCTTCAATTTCTTGTTTAACTGATGAAAGTTCCTGAAGGGTAGTATTTGTTTTATGATTCAATAAATCAATATTCTCAATACTATTCTGTAATTTAATATTTTCTTCGTTAAACCATTCCATCGAATATTTGGAAAAAGTTTGAAGGCTGTCATAAATTATCTTTACCTCTTTTATATTCTTATTTAATTTTGCTTGTGTACTTTCAAAACGTAAATTTTCATTTTTTACATCTGAAGTATTATTGCGTTGATCAATAATTTCAACAATTATTGCGCTCATTATAAGAAAGATAAAAAGCATTAATGCTATCACTCCAATGCGTGTTAATTTTCCATTACTTTTATATTCAAAGAATTCCCCAAGTATTGCTGTAATATTTGCTAGAATAATTAAGAGTATTTTCAGAAATGAGAGCATCATTGCATGTTATATTAAAGAGTTCTCAGCATCTGACAATTTAGTGCAGCACCCCGTCAGATCTTTTGTATTTTTCGAGTCTAGTAATTCTCGGACTCAAATACTTCGGAGACGAAAATATAGTTTTTAATTAAAACTCAAGACCTAATTCCTCGCCACCTTTTTTCTTGCGGGGCGGTTTGGGTTCTTCTATCCTTTCCATCATTTCAGCAGGATAGGTACGAATTAAATCAAAAACAACGTCTTCGGTTTCTTCGCTGTCAAGCCACTTATCACAACTTCGTTCATCCAGGATAGCAGGCTTTTTCGTCCCAAATGCTTTTTTCTTCAGAAGAAAGGGAAGCTAAAGCTTCAGCAAATCCTTTATCGTGAATGCTCCGCTTTATGTTGGAGCGAATCATTGCTTTGTAATTGTAGCACCTCCCTGTTCTTTAAAATTGCTTTATAAATTTTTGATAATAATTTTTATTTCCCTGTTTTATTTTAAGAAAATAAATTCCATTTGACAACCCTGAAATATTAATAACTGATTGATGAATTTCAAGGGTTAGTTTTTCTCCCAAAATATTAAGAACCTCCCATTCAAATAATTTATCCGATGGCAAATCAATATTGATTTCTGATTGAGCAGGATTGGGAAAAAGCCTGCAAGTTTTATTAACTTGATTTTCTTCTATACCAACATTAACACATAATATAAGCTGGTAAAGATTAGGAGTACTGGTAATGGTAGAAGGTTGTGTGCTTTGAATTCCATTGCCGGCAGAATCCATTGTTGTTACAAGATACGTCCAGCTTTGTGTTGAAAGACCAATATTTGAATTCACACACCCGGAATTTCCATTTGGATCAGTTTTTACAAGAAATGCCCTGTGCAGTGCTGAACTATCTCTATATCCTGAAAAAATGAATCCATTGTCAAATGTATTTCTTACGGAATTAAAAGAAGTATATACAAAATTTGAGTTGCCATAAGTTTTAGCCCAAAGCTGGGTACCATTACCATTTATTTTAAATGCAAAACTTAGGCGGACATTTGCTCCAAACCCAGTTGTCGGACCTGTAGCCACAAATCCACTGTCACTGGTTTTGTCAATTGAATATACCTGGTCCGTATCAGGGCCGCCATAAGTTTTAGCCCATTGAACATTTCCTGAATCATCTGTAGAAATAATAAAAGCCTGTGTATTACCAACGGGTGTTGTATTGCTGCTTGTATAACCTCCGATTAAATAACCCTGGTCATACTTTTGAAGAATGGAAACAGCATTTTCATCACTTGGTCCATAAAATACCTTTGTCCATTCAAGATTGCCAATGCTATCCGTTTTGATAATGAAAATATCTTTGCCGGAAGTTCCATTAAGATTTGTGTAACCGGCAATGATATATCCACCATCAGTCGTTTGTTTTACTTCGTTTGCATGATCTTCCCTTATTGGATTTCCAAATGTTTTCTCCCATTGCATTGTACCATTAATATCAAGTTTAACAAGTGAGATGTTTGCCCCGATTGTAGAGTTTTCATTTAAAGTACCAGTAAGTATATAGCCGCTATCAGTCGTTTGATGTATTTCATAAGATTTATCGGGATAAACGTCTCCAAAAGTTTTTGACCACTGATAACCACCTGTACTGTCAATTTTCACTACATAAAAGTCCGCAGCAAAGCTTTCGGTAAACCCGGAAACAATATATCCGCCATCATTAGTCTGTTCAATTGAACTCGCTATATCCAGAAACTGACCGCCATATGATTTTGTCCACTGTGGATTTCCATAGGGGTCTGTTTTAACTACCCACATGTCTTCCGAAGTAACTCCCGCTGCTACATAACCACTATCCCTCACCTGAACTGCAGAAGAAAAAAAATTATCGTTGGTATAACTGAAACATTTTTGAAATTTTATTTGAGCATTTAAAAATTCAGATCTAAAAACCATTAAGAAAAATAAAATTATTTGGAAGAAATAAAAAAAAGAAATTATTCTATTTGTCAAAATTTTTCTGTTTATGCAGGTGAAATTTTCCATTATTCAAAAATAAAACAATAATTTTATCCGGGAAAGATTTCAGTTATGGTTTTACTTAGGCTGAAAGAATCGGAGAGTAAGGGGAAACTGGATTATGAAATACCTTGGCAAGATTTGGATTATTGCCCAGTATATGGTATAAGAAGCGATAAGTAAAGGCCGGGTGATAAGGCGAAGAATGAGAGGTGGGAATGGGAGGGGTAGGAGGAGATAGTGGTTTGATAAAATTGCATAGGTTGTGATGACACAACCTATGGCGGAAAAGATTATAATTTATTGTTTGAAAAAAAGCGCGAAGGTGCGATCCTCGTCTGGATACATGGACCAAAGGGGACAGAAGATGAAATAAAAAAATTACTAAGTACTATTTTAAATTAATTTTTTTCATAGAATCTAACTTATTAAAATATATTTTAGATTCCTGTTCATTCCCTTCCAATTTTAATAGTTTTGCAATGTTTTCAATAGTATACTTCGAGGATCGGTTTTCTAAAAAGGATTTTTGAAAATATTTTAAAGCGTTTTTATTATCTTTTTTCGCAATATAAATGTCTGCAATTCCTTCATAGCATAAAAATATTTTTGGATGCATCAATGCGATTTCATTTATACTAATTACTGAATAATCGCTTACTGAATAATCGTTATAATTACTTTTTTTTTCATTATTCTCCAAAATACTAATACATTTATTATAATCATTAATCGCACGTCTATATTCTTTGAACATAAATAAACATTTGGCTCGAAAAAACCATGGATAAGCCTTATGCCCATAGTTTAATATGGCATTATTTAAGTCCACAATTGCTTCTTTATTATTTATGTAAGAATAAGAAATAGCTCGCAAGCATCGTACTTCCAATGTGCCGCCTAGTTTCATGGCATCACTAAATATAATGGCAGCTTTCTGAAAATCAAGCTTCTGAAAATAGATTAAACCAAGATTATAAGTTGATTGATAGTTTGGACTTGTAGAATTTGATTTTTTATAATATACTATTGCTGAATCATGTTCCCCCATTGAATAATATACATTTCCAATATTCATAAAACGTGACATAATAGAATTGGTATCTTTCATATTTTCTAAATCATTAAGCGCTAAATCAAATTGTCCGCTCCAGAAATAAGCGGTCGCACGCATTCGATAAAAGTTATCACGTGGGTTATAAAGACTTATTGCTTTGGAAAGATGTTCAATCGCTCCGCTAAAATTCCCATTATAAAGTTGAGATTTGCCGTTCTCATATTCATTTTCAGATAGTTCATAATTGCTCATACTATCTGGTTTAGTATTAATATCATCTTTATTGTTTTGATTTAAATGTCGATCTGATATAATGATATCACCAAATGAGTTTTTAAAAGTGACAGCGGAATCCTTAAAATAGTTTTGTTTAATGATGTTTAGTTTGTAAACATTTTGTTTTGCAATTTCAAATGCTATTGAATCAATATTATTCAAATTAAGCAATACATTATAATAATATAACGCACTATCAAGGTTATTTAATGAGTTGTCAATCTTTTCTTGAAATAACGTTGCAATATTAAATATTGGAACAGTAAATTCAATATTGTTAGTGAGTGACAATTGAATTGCCCTATGGTAATAAAATATAGCTGAATCACAACCTACACAAGGTGTTTTACAACCATTACATTGTTTTTCAAGCAAGACAGCATAATTATTACATGTTGAAATCAAATCAGGATTTAAAGATAAAGCCTTTTGAAAATTGGTTTCTGCAAGTTTTGTATTTTCAAATTGAAGATAATTGATTAATCCTACATTATTAAATATTTCTGAACCATTTATATTGCACATCATAGCAGTTTGAAAATCTGACAAAGCCTCATTATAATTTATTGCGGACCCTATGAAATAATGACATAAGGCAGTCTTAAACTTTACAATGCAATAAAACTTTGATGTATCTTCAACTATTATCCTGTTAAAATAATTCAATGCTAAATCATATTTCTTATCTTCAAAGTGCATCAACCCAACGGAAAAATTGGAAATATTTTTATTTTTATAAGTATACATTATTTCACCTTCAATAATATCATTGAAGACATTAACTCTACCTGCTTTTTTATTAAAAATGGGGATGTTTGTGTTTTGTCTGGGCAAAAGCCATTTTACATCGGTAAGAATTACTTTATCATTTGGAAAAGGTTTAATTCCATATTGAATGATTAGAGAAGGATTATTTTTTTTACAATAATCGGAAATCAATGAATCTGAAATCGGTAAATTTATTTCGTTTTCATCTTTTTCAGGTATGATTTTAATTTCAACATTATCTGCACCGAGTTCTTTTACAAGATATTCTTCTATTTGATAATTTATACCACTATAGTCAAATTCAATTTCTTTAATCCCATTAATATATTGAATAATTAATATGTTGTGTTTTCTTGAGTCCTTAAATGGAGTTAATTTACCAATATCGGGTTTTTTTTTAATAGCACTCAAATCGTTCAAATTATGATGCGTATAGTATAAGAATCCCATTATACTAGCAATCGCTGCACATAAATGTTTGAAATAAAATTTTATAAAATTCCAAAGATGAGTTTTACTACAGAACAAAAATCTAGTATTTTTTTTGCAGCGTGTTCCATTAATAGTTCGTCCGAAACACCTAAATTTCATAGAGTTCAGGTTTGAGAAATAAAAAAACAATATTAATCAATTTAAAATACATCATCAAGACTTTATTTTGTATTTTGTGATATAATATTACTTATCTTGAAACATGCGAAATAGACTACAATGAATGGTGTAAGTATATTCTTAAAAATGTATTTGAATTTCCGCAGTA
>Ga0134123_10000302_pt1 | contig 34039 bp, 46 predicted proteins | sample KB303_FD_96460 | JGI IMG/M metagenome (GOLD analysis project Ga0134123, IMG submission 96460) | Terrestrial soil microbial communities without Nitrogen fertilizer from Kellogg Biological Station, Michigan, USA - KB3-0-3 | ecosystem: Environmental > Terrestrial > Soil > Unclassified ...
AAGAATAAAAGCAAAATAAAATAAAAAAGAGCTTTAAAAAAAGATTTTTCATAACAGGATTACGATTTTTAAATGTATTTTTTTCATGGGGGTTTTTAATTTAGTTCATTCAGAAAATGATCTTTTGATTTTTTTACAGTGTAATATTAGTCCCATTCACCCGCAGATCCATTACAAAATTTTGGGAATAAGTTGCAAGATTCACACATTGTCGGCACTCTGCTGTGCACCCTGTCAGGAGAAAGGAATAACATCATAATGTTAAGCAGAAAAGGACACCTTATAATTTTTTTCAATAGTTTAGAAAAAATTTTTTATGACAGAGCCTGAAGAGAAACCGCCCGTGCTTAAAAGCTGGAAAAACCTTTACCTGCTGGTAATAGGTTTCCTTATCCTGCAGATCGTTATTTATTATTACTTCACTCTTTATTTTTCATGAGCGGGATTGACTGGCTGGTGCTTGTTCTTACTTTATCGCTGATTGTGATTTACGGCATATACAAAAGCCGCAACCAAACCGATATTCACAGTTACTTCCTTGCCAATAAGCAATTGCCGTGGTACCACGTATGCCTCTCTGTAATGGCCACGCAGGCAAGCGCCATTACATTTCTTTCAGCGCCCGGCCAGGCCTATACAGACGGGATGCGCTTTGTGCAGTTTTATTTCGGTTTGCCGCTCGCCATGATAGTGCTCAGCATCACATTCATCCCTATTTTTCAAAAGCTGAAAGTCTTTACGGCTTATGAATTCCTCGAAAAACGTTTCGATCATAAAACACGCGCGCTCACCGCTTTTTTGTTTTTGCTGTCGAGGGGACTTTCCACCGGCATTTCCATTTATGCGCCCAGCATTATTTTGTCAACCATTCTCAATGTCAGCATCAGCTATACCACCATTTTTATCGGAACGCTGGTGATCATCTATACTGTGTATGGCGGAACGCGCGCTGTGTCCTATACGCAGATGCTGCAGATGAGCATTATTTTCTGCGGTATTTTAATGGCGGGCATCCTCGTTGTAAAGCTGCTGCCGGGAAATGTAGGGTGGGGGAGCGCTTTGCAGGTAGCAGGAAAAATGGGACGCATGAATGTGATCGACTGGAATTTTGACTGGAACAACCGTTACAATGTATGGAGCGGAATTATTGGCGGCTTTTTTTTGCAGCTTTCCTATTTCGGCACCGACCAGTCGCAGGTGGGAAGGTATCTTACCGGCAGGTCAACAGCACAAAGCCGGCTGGGGTTAATCATGAACGGGCTTGTAAAAGTTCCGATGCAGTTTTTTATCCTGATGATCGGTGTGCTGGTTTTTACCTTTTACCAGTTTAACAAACCGCCAGTGTTTTTCAATAAGACAGAAGTGGCGAATATTGAAAAGAGCGAATACAAAGCTGAATTTAAAAAGCTGGAAAATGATTATGCTGCTTCGTTTTATGAGAAGAAGAAAAAAGCTGAACAGCTTGCAACGGTTCTTGAGACTGAAGATGCAGCTTTGATTTCTTCCGCAAAAAAAGAATTGAACGAAGCAAATGAAAAATCTTCCGGTATCCGGAAATCTGCCGTAGAGCTGCTGAAAAAAAATAATCCCCATGCCGAAACGAATGATTCCAATTACATTTTCCTCTCGTTTGTGACGCAGTATCTTCCGCAGGGGTTAGTGGGGCTGCTGGTCGCGGTTATTTTCCTCGCTTCGATGGGATCGCTTGCCGCAGGACTGAATTCGCTTGCATCCACCACTGCTGTGGATATTTACATCCGTTCAATAAATAAAACCGGGTCGGCAAAAAAATACCTCGCTTACTCGAGGCTCGCTACAGTGGGATGGGGATTATTCTGCATCCTGAGCGGTTTGTATGCATCCAAGATGGGGAACCTGCTCGAAGCCGTAAATATTATCGGTTCCCTTTTCTATGGAACAATTCTAGGAATTTTTTTAACGGGATTTTATTTTAAAAGCATTACAGGCCCGGTAACATTTTACGCAGCCATTATTACAGAGCTGATCATCGTGGCAATGTGGTGGTTTAATGTCACGGCATTCCTGTGGCTGAATGTGATCGGCTGCGTTTTGGTCATTATTTTTTCTTTCGTGTTGAAAGCGCTGGCGCCAAAAAAAACATCCCGACAGCAGTAATGCCATCGGGATGCTGTTCATGATTGCAGCCTGGTATTCCGGCAGCGATCCTTCTTTTTTTTTTTTGAACCGGGACGGTTCATCGTTCCCTCCCTGCCGGTGAGGCTGGGGCCTGAAATTATTTACCCGACATTTTCTTTGCTTCCGCAAGAAGCTTTTCATTCAGCTTTACATAATCATCATTTTTATCTGCCGTTGCTTTGGCCATTGACATTTCAGCTGATTTGATTGCACCGGGATAATCTTTCATCTTCACCTGGATTTTGGCTTTGAGGTGTGACATCCAGTATGCATCCGGGTTATTTTCCATAGCTATATTCACCCATTCGAGCGCTTTATTCAAATCTTTATTATTGTCATAATAATAGCTTGCAGCCGCATAGTAGGGCTTGCGGTCGCCCGGGGCAAGCTCCTTCGCTATTTGTTTTTCGATGCGGGTATCGATGTCAGCGGTAACAGGAATACTTACTTTGGTTTTGTCCCACACAAGGTCAATGGAGCAGGAGGCCGGGGTAACGTTATTTACCATGATGGTAAAGGTTTCCATCTTATCTGTTGTTGCCATAGGCTTTGATTTAAAACGCATCAGTTCATTTGCAGTTTTATATTCGGCAACATCACCGGCAAGCGTGAGATCTTTATAAAGCATAATGTCCCATTCGGTTTGACCGGGCATGGTGTATAATGCATACGTTCCGGGAGCAACGGGTGTATTATTTACTTTAACGCTGTCAGAAAAAGTAATTTTGGTGGATTGGTTGGCGCCTGTCCTCCAGACTTTAGCATACGGAACAAGATCTCCGAAGATGACCCGTCCTTTTACGCCCGGGCGTGAATATTCAATTTTTATTTCACCGAGCCCGAAAGCCTGTGTTACGGTTTGCAGAGGGCTCGGAGCAGGTGTTTTGATTTGAGCCTGCACAGAAAATACTGAACAAGCCAGCAATGATGCAGTAATTGTTTTACTTAAATAATTTTTCATAATAAAGTATTTTTGGATTTGTTAATTGGAATTTTATGGATGCAAAAATAAGTCAATTCCAGCCGGATAAAAAGAAAAGGTTGGAGGTTTCACAGGAATTTTAACTTTGTGTAAAACTTATCCTATGAGAATTTGCCTGACCATTCTGCTATTAGTATTGTTTGCCGTTGCTAAAGCACAGGATACCATCATTGTTAACAACAATTTTAAATATAAAATTGGAATAAAACTAAGCAATGAAGGAACGTCTGACATAATGTATGATGGCAACCATCACTGGGTTGTTTTCGGAGGAGGAATACAATTGATTGGAAAAATTAATAAATCAGGAACCTCTCTTGAAACAGGAATTTATTACACAACCAAAGCGAGAGGGTACGAAACGTATTATTATGACAGCAGGGCTGTTTATACGCAGTATATAACAGTTCCATTTAATTTACGCTATGATTCAAAAGTAATTTATGCAGGAGCGGGAGTATTCTGTGATTACTTAGTGAACCGTTTCAGTAAATATCCAATTAACGATATTTATAATTATGGCGATGACCGTAAATTTAATATCGGGTTTGACCTGGAAATTGGCGTAGAGAAACAAATATCCCAGGCTGTTAATTTGTATGTGGAAGGAAAACTTTTTGATACCATAAGTTCTCCTAAGCAGGGAAGCAGCAGCGGCTTAATCCAGGAAAATTTCAGAACCAGCTACCGTAACTATGGTATTTCTGTTGGCGTGAACTATAAATTTCTGCATTAAAAACATTTTCACTGAAGGATAATCTCAGCAGGTTAACGTTGCAAGATTTCTATCCGCGAAAACGCAAAGCCGCGGAGAAGAGGAATTATTTTACAAAAACAGGCAACTCGGCTGCTTCAGATATCGGAGTTTTAACGTGATGAACCATTTTTTCATCCGGTACTTCTATCCGGCTATAATAGTTAAGGCCTAAAAATATTTTATTCAGCAGCTTTACTGAATAAATAACCTGTATATCTGTTTGCGGATTTGGATCTGAGAACTTATTTCCTTTCATAATATATTCCGAAGCATGATAGGGTAATTCGATTTGGTAATGACCTTTTATATTAAATGCTCCGGCCGCTGAGTTATTAATTATAACTGAAAAGTTTTCATAATCCCGCGAAGGACTTAGTTCTAATGTAAGCGCTCCGGTTTCTGTCACATTTGATTTAGGATTATAATTAACGTGAAGGGTTAAGGTATCAATTGATTTATCAGCAGCGAACAGGTTATTTTTTGTTAACCAGCATCCGCAATGCCTTCCATTCAGGCCTTCATTTGAAATAAATTTTTTTGTCAGATTGTTTCCAGGAAATAATTGATTACTCATGGGTAAAAGTCCGGCATATACTCCGTTTACATAAAAGCTGAAATATTCTCCCGGAAAAAAATCGAGATCATAAATCTTGTATTCACTTTTATTTATGGTGACTTCCGGTATCCTCATTTTTTTCTTCGTGGAATCCTTTAAGTCTTCCTGTTCCATCTTAAATGATATAGTGCTGTCAGAAATATTAAATATGATTATTTTGTATTGATAATCATTTCCAATTTTTTCCCAGTAACGCCATATATTGATACGATCGGAAATAATGCCAACTCCAATTGAAGCATAAGTGAGGAAAAAGCAACTTAACAACAAAAAAAGCAATAGGATTTTTTTCACAGGGGTGGCTGCTGAATGCTTTTCATTTTTTCACTTCCTTCTTTACATCCTTGACAGTTTTTTTAGTGTCATGCCTTACACTTTTTACAACACGCTTTGAAGTGCGGCCCACTGCACGCCCGGCTTCTTTCACTCCATGCCACCCTGCTTTGGCTCCTTCTTTAAGCTCACTTTTATTTTTGCTTTCTTTTTTTACCGGTGCAGCTTTTTTATTTGTTGTCTGTGCAATGCACATGGCTGAGAGAAAAAAACAGGTGAAGAACAGGATAATAATTTTTCGCATGATGAATTATTTATTTCAAAGATAAAACACAGTTTACATCTTGTATCATTGTTCCACTCGTATGCCCATCACGAGGATATCATCCACCTGGTCAATATATCCTTTGTACTCCCTGTGAAAATTGAACAGCCGCTCCTGCTGTTCGCACAGCGGAACGCCTTGCTGCTGCACCAGGAAATCTTTAAACCTTTTTCGTGTAAGCTTTTTTCCCTGCTCACCGCCAAACTGGTCGGCATAACCATCGCTGAAAAGATAAAGTATATCGCCTTTATGGATTTCTATTTTATGATTGGTATATGGATGCTGGTTTTCCAGAGGAGAGACGGCTCGCTTGTCAGGCCTGAAGGTGAGCAGCTCATATGCGGAAGATTCTCTCGCAATCCACAGGGGAATATTGGCTCCCGCCCAATACAGCTCGCGCGTGGTTTTATTAAATGCGCACAGGCTGATGTCCATGCCATCGGTCACCTCGCAGTCAGAAACGCTTTCAGCCATCAGGCCCGAAGCTTTGTCAAGAATTTCAGAAGGTTTAATGATTCCGAATTCTCTCACTGCCCTGTTCAATACATTATTGCACACGATGCTCATGAGTGCACCGGGAACCCCGTGGCCCGTGCAATCACACCCGGCAAAGAGCACCCATTCGTTATGCGTGGCAGCCCAGTAAAAATCACCTGAAACAATATCCTTTGGAATGTACAGGATAAAACATTCTCCCAAAAGATTTTCGAGGGTTGAAACTGAGGGAAGGATAGCGCCCTGGATTCTTTTTGCATAATTAATGGAATCGACCAGTTCTTTTTTCTGCTGCTGGATAACGTCTTTTTCTCGTTTTAGCTGGCTCGTGCGGGTTTCCACGTGCGAAGCAAGATATTGCTGCTGCATAAGGCGGAATAAATCTTTGAACTTGACCTTTAATCCGCTTACGGAAATATTTACCGGTGAACCATAATAATGGTTTTCAAGCCTCAGCCAGGTCCGCTTAAAGAGACTGTTCTGGCTCGTTATATATTTTGCCGGGTCTTTAACTTTTACAATTATGCAATCGGCAAAAAGAATTTTGTTGCTGTTGATTTCTTCTACTTCTTTCCAGCTTATTGCTCCTGCGGAAACAAGCCCTGAATTATCAATCATTCCCTCTTTATTGAGCACCAGCCCCGGCCCTTTATTAAGCATTCTCCCTAAAGCAAACGTTGCGAGGAAACCGCAAGCGGCACTCAATGCAAGATTGACTATTACGCTGAACATTGCCGTCAGGAAAAATGTTCCGCTTTGTGTAATTTCTTCGTAGATATTCTGACAAAAAACAAAAGTTAAATAGAGTGACGGCACCAGCACAAGGATCATGATCCTTTTCCTTGATTTTATTTCTATGTCTTTTTGAAGTGCCACGAAGATGGTTCCAATCAAAGTTTCAAAAGCAATTATAAGAACTGCTAAGGTATAATTTATAGCCGTAAGCTAAAATAAAACAACAACAGGGAACGAAATAAAATCAGGGATTAAACTTTAACCTCCGCCTCATGGGTGACCGCCATTTTCATCATGCTTACAAATTCATCGAAAAGATAGCGTGCATCATCCGGGCCCGGGGAGGATTCCGGATGGTATTGAACTGAAAAAGCTTTTTTATGGGTGATGCGAATTCCTTCAATAGTATCATCATTCAGGTTCACATGTGTTATTTCAATTTCTTTTGCCTTCATGATTTCCTCTTTTGAAACAGAAAAGCCATGGTTCTGAGAGGTCACCTCGCATTTACCGGTGACAAGATTTTTTACGGGATGATTTATGCCGCGATGGCCGTTAAACATTTTGTAAGTAGTAATGCCGCATGCTTCAGCGAGTAACTGATGTCCCAGGCAAATTCCGAACAACGGGATGTTGGCGTTCAGAATATCTTTTACCGTTTTCACCACATCGGGCATTGCAGCCGGATCACCCGGGCCGTTAGAGATAAGATACCCATCCGGCTCCCATGATTGCATTTCCGCAAAAGAAGAATCATACGGAAAAACTTTTATATAACAACCTCGCTCTGACAAACATCGCAGCGTATTTGTTTTTACACCCACATCGAGCACAGCTACCTTTAAACCTGCAGATGAACTTCCAAAGTAGTAAGGCTTCTTTGTGGAAACTTTTGAAGATAATTCCAAACCTGCCATGGGAGGAACCTTTGAAAGAATTTTCTGCAGTTCCTCAACCGTTTTATTTTCTGATGAGATGATGGCGTTCATGGCTCCTTTGTGGCGGATATACTGTACTAATGCACGGGTATCCACATCCGTTATCACAACGGTATTCTGCTCAACAAACCAATCCTGCACCGACTGGGTTGCCTGCTTGCGCGAATAATGCCCGCTGAATGTGCGGCACACAAGCCCTGCGATCTTTATTGTCCCCGATTCCGATTCTTCGTCTTTTATTCCGTAGTTACCAATATGAACATTGGTGGAAACCATCAGCTGGCCATAGTAGGAGGGATCGGTAAAAATTTCCTGGTATCCCGTCATACCTGTATTGAAACAAATTTCACCGGTAGCAACACCAATTTTACCGGCTGACTTTCCATAAAAAATAGTTCCGTCCTGTAGCATTAAAATGGCGGAAGAACGTTCGGCATACTTCATGATTTAATTAAAATTTTCTTTTGAGATTTTATTTGACAAATTAACAAATTTTTATTCAAAAAAAAAGGACAAAGTTGAAAACTTTATCCTCTCTTTATTTTTCTTAACACTTCCATTAATCTTCAGCATCTTTTGCAGCAGCATCACCTGAATCCGCTTTTTTCTTTTTGGATGCCTTCTTTGGTTTAGCTTCTGCTTTTGGCTCAACTGTTTCGACAGCCGTTTCAGTTGTTTCAGCCGCTGAAGCGGTTCCTTTTGTTTTCTTTCCTCCACGCCTGCGTGTTGTTTTTGCTTTCTTAGCCGGAGCTTTATCTTTTGTATAAATGGTGTTGTAATCAACCAGCTCCATCATGCACATATCAGCAGCATCACCGGGACGATAACCTGTACGAATTATACGCGTGTAACCCCCCGGGCGGTCAGCAATTTTTCCTGCCACATCACGAAATAATTCAGTTACCGCATATTTATTTTGCAAATAGCTGAAAACAATTCTTCGTGAATGAGTTGAATCTGTTTTTGATTTGGTCAGCAATGGCTCTACATATTTACGCAATGCTTTTGCTTTGGCAACAGTTGTATTGATCCGCTTATGTAATATAAGCGAAGAAGCCATGTTGGACAACAAGGCATCTCTGTGACTTGCCGTTCTGCTTAAGTGATTTATTTTTTTTCCGTGACGCATGTTATTATCAGTAATCAGTAATCAGTAATCAGTTCGGAGAAATAATCTTTCTACCTTCTACTTTCTACTTTCTACTTATGTTTAATCCTTATCCAATTTATATTTTGAAAGATTCATTCCGAAAGAAAGGTTTTTGCTGCGAACCAGTTCTTCAAGCTCTGTCAATGATTTCTTTCCGAAGTTCCTGAATTTTAACAGGTCCTGCTTAGAGTAGGAAACAAGGTCACCCAGGGTTTCCACATCAGCAGCCTTCAGACAGTTAAGCGCACGAACCGAAAGATCCATGTCCACTAATTTTGTCTTTAACAATTGACGCATGTGGAGCGAGCTTTCATCAAATTCTTCCGTTGGTGTTTTCTGTTTTGTTTCGAGTGTGATCTTTTCATCGGAGAACAGCATGAAATGATGGATCAGGATTTCTGCAGCTTCCTTCAACGCATCTTTCGGATGAATAGAACCATCCGTTGCAATATCCATGATTAATTTTTCATAGTCCGTCTTTTGCTCCACACGATAATTTTCCACAGTGTATTTCACATTCCTTATCGGGGTGAAAATAGAATCAACAGGTATGGTACCAACTGGAAGGCTGTTGGTTTTGTTTTCTTCAGAAGGAACATATCCTCTTCCTTTGTCAATGACAAGGTCAAGGTGCAGTTTCACTGAAGTTTCCATATTGCAGATAACGAGATCAGGATTTAAAACCTGGAAAACAGTTGTGTGCTTTGAAATGTCAGCAGCGGTAAACTGGTTTTTCCCGTTAACCGTAATGCTTACCTTTTCAGAATTTTCGGTTTCAATTTGTTTCTTGAAACGAACTTGTTTTAAGTTCAGGATAATTTCAGTAACATCCTCCACCACTCCTTTGATGGTGGAAAACTCATGATCTATGCCGCTGATTTTAATATTGGTGATTGCATGTCCTTCTAATGAGTTGAGAAGAATTCTTCTCAGTGCGTTACCTATTGTAATTCCATAACCGGGTTCCAGCGGGCGGAATTCGAATTGTCCGAAATGCTCGTTCGCCTGGATCATAATTACTTTGTCCGGTCTTTGAAAATCTAATATTGCCATGTTTTTATTTTTGATTTACGATGTTTAATTTATCCCGAAGGGACTCCTTCGGAGCGAATAATGAATAACTCTTAATTTGAAATTATTTTATTTAGAATATAACTCGACAATTAATTGCTCGCGGATATTCTCAGTAATTTCTTCGCGTGCAGGTGCGTTAATGAATTTTCCTGTCATCATTCCGCCATCCCACTCCAGCCACGCATGTTTTCCTGACCTTGATTTTAAAGCCTCGTTAATTGATTCAAGTGATTTTGAACGTTCGCGAATCGCCACCAGGTCACCCGGTTTCAAAGTGTAAGAAGAAATATTTACCACTTTGCCATTAACCGTTATATGCTTGTGAGAAACTAACTGACGTGCTGCTGTCCTGGATGGAGCGATACCCAAACGGAAAACCACATTGTCTAATCTTGATTCAATTAATTGCAACAGGTTAGTTCCGGTTATCCCTTCTTTGCGTGAAGCACGGTCAAATATTTTTGCAAACTGGCGTTCAAGAATGCCGTATGTATATTTTACTTTTTGTTTTTCAGCAAGCTGAGTTGCATATTCTGATTGCTTGGATCTTTTTTTGGAAACACCATGCTGCCCGGGAGGATAGTTTCTTTTCTCAAAATATTTATCAGGACCATAGATGGGTTCCCTGAACTTACGTGCGATTTTTGTTTTCGGACCGGTATATCTTGCCATTTAGAATGTACGATTTACAATTTACGATTTTGATTTTGATTTATTGTTTAAAGTTTATTTTTTACTCTGAACTGCTTACTGAGCTGCCGCTGTTAAATTCTTCTCTTTTTCGGAGGCCTGCAGCCGTTGTGAGGAATGGGAGTGATATCAACAATTTCTGTTACTTCGATTCCTGCACCATGCAGCGTTCTGATTGCAGATTCACGCCCGGATCCCGGCCCCTTTACAAATACTTTTACTTTTCTTAATCCAAGATCAAACGCAACTTTCGCACAATCCTGTGCCGCCATCAGCGCTGCATAAGGCGTATTTTTCTTTGATCCCTTAAACCCCATTTTTCCCGCAGATGACCAGGATATAACCTGTCCCGTGGAATTGGTCAGGCTGATGATAATGTTATTAAATGATGCATTGATGTGTGCTTCACCGATTGCATCAACTTTAACAACCCGCTTTTTTGTTGATTTTACCGGAGTTGCAGTTGTAGCTTGTTGTTGTTTTGCCATTGATATTGATTTGATGATTTGATAATTGACTTTGAGCTAATGGAAAATTTCCATCATTTTCAACTCATCTTCAACTTTTTTTATTTAGTTACTTTTTTCTTGTTTGCAATTGTCTTTCTCTTTCCTTTACGTGTGCGGGAATTATTTTTTGTTCTTTGGCCTCTTACCGGCAATCCTACACGATGCCGAATTCCGCGATAACACCCTATATCCATGAGGCGTTTAATATTCAACTGAACTTCCGAACGCAAAGCTCCTTCAACTTTCAGATCCTCTGTGATGATGCTGCGGATCTTGTTTAATTCATTATCATCCCACTCTTCAACTTTCTTATTCCAGTCAATGCCGGCCTGCGTAAGAATTTGCTGTGCGGTGCTGCGGCCAATGCCGAAGATATAAGTGAGCCCTATTTCTCCTCTTTTATGTTTTGGTAAATCTATACCTGCTAAACGAGCCATTTATTTTTGGTGGATTATGTAATTAAGTTAATGCTGTTAATTAAGTTTTAATTTTAATGTTTGAGTAAAAAAACTGAAGCATTATCTGCTTAACTTGGTTTACTCAATCAACTATTCAACCCTGTCTTTGCTTGAAACGGGGATTTTTTTTGTTGATTACATACAGTCTTCCTTTGCGTCTTACAATTTTGCAATCAATGCTTCTTTTCTTTATGGATGGTTTTACTTTCATCTTCTTATTTGTATCTGTATGTTATTCTTCCTTTTGTTAAATCATACGGTGACATTTCAATTTTCACTTTATCACCGGGTAATATTTTTATATAATTCATTCGCATCTTTCCTGATATGTGGGCAATGATTTCATGCCCGTTTTCCAATTCCACTCTGAACATGGCATTTGATAATGCCTCTGTGATTGTTCCGTCCTGTTCTATTGCACCCTGCTTAGGCATTCAGATTAGCTGCGAACTCAATGTTAAATTTATATTTTTTCTTTCTTCTTCTTCTATTTTTTCGAATGAGGATAATACATCCGCTTTCATTCCATTTACTGCAACCGTATGCTCAAAATGGGCTGAAGGAAGATTATCCGCTGCAACCACAGTCCATGTGTCACTGAGTGTTTTTACATTTTTCTTTCCCGAATTAATCATCGGTTCAATTGCAATCACTAATCCATTTTGGAACACCATTCCTGAACCGCGTTTTCCGAAATTCGGCACATCGGGTTTTTCATGCAAATATTTTCCCACACCATGACCCACTAATTCTCTCACCACACCAAATCCATTTTTTTCTGCATGATCCTGTACTGCCCAGCTAATGTCACCAATCCTGTTTCCTTCTTTGCAAACTTCAATTGCTTTGTACAGGCATTCTTTTGTAACACGCATCAATTTAATTACCGGTTCCCCTACTTCACCCACTGCAAACGTATAGGCTGAATCTCCGTACCATCCATCTTTAATGATTCCACAGTCCACAGAAATAATATCTCCTTCTCTTAATTCCCTGGCCCCCGGAATTCCATGAACAACTTCAGCATTTACGGATGTGCATAATGATGCGGGAAATCCTCTGTATCCTTTGAATGCAGGTATCGCATCCTGTGACCGGATATAATCTTCAGCAATTTTATCAAGCGCTGCTGTTGTAATTCCCGGCCTGATATGCTTTGCTGCTTCCGCTAATGTATCTCCAACAAGTAAAGAACTTATTCTTATTAACTCAATTTCTTCTTTCGACTTATAAATAACTTTCACGCTCTGCTTTCTTTCCTTTTATTTTTTCCAGGAAGAGAAATTACATAGCCGCTCCGGCTACCGCTGCTCTTCCTTTAATGCGTCCGCTCTTCATCAATCCATCGTAGTGACGCATCAGTAGATGACTTTCAATTTGCTGTAAGGTATCTAACACTACTCCAATCATAATCAGTAATGATGTTCCGCCATAGAATGAAGCGAAGTTGCTGCTTACACCAATAATTTTTGCCAGCGTTGGCAGGATTGCAACAAATGCCAGAAACAATGAACCGGGCAATGTAATCTTTGACATTACATCATCAATAAATCCGGCAGTTTGTTTTCCGGGTTTTACCCCGGGAATAAATCCGCCATTCTTCTTCATATCTTCAGCCATCTGGTTTGGATTAACCGATATGGCCGTGTAGAAATATGTAAAGAGGATGATCAATATTGCAAATGTGAAATTATACCAGAACGAATGGAAATCTGTAAACTGTGCAGCGAATCCCTGCCACGAAGCTGATTCAGGAAAGAACTGGGCGATGGTTGCAGGAATAAACATGATTGCCTGCGCAAATACGATCGGCATTACACCGGCAGCATTTACTTTTAAAGGAATATATTGACGCACTCCGCCATATTGTTTATTGCCGACAATTTTCTTTGCAAACTGTACGGGAATTTTTCGTGTTCCCTGTACAAGTAAAATAACGGTCATGATCACTGCAAAGAGCGCCACAATTTCAAGCATGAACACCACCATTCCGCCACCGGCTTCATTCAATCTTGAATTGAATTCATCTTTTACTGCGAATGGTAATCGTGCAATAATCCCGATCATAATTAAGAGGGAAATTCCGTTCCCGATTCCTTTTTCGGTAATGCGCTCACCGAGCCACATGATAAATAATGTTCCGGCAACCATCAATAAAATGGAGGTAGCCCAAAACATAGAAACAGAAACCAATTCAGGATGTGTGTAACAGATGATTGCATTCGGAACCTGTGATCTTAAATTCACAAGATAACCGGGAGCCTGGCCCAGAACAACCAATACCGTGAGATATCTTGTAAACTGGTTTAATTTTTTTCTTCCGCTTTCGCCTTCTTTCTGCATTCGCTGGAAATAAGGAACTGCAATACCAAGCAACTGTACCACGATAGATGCAGAGATGTAAGGCATAATTCCCAACGCTACAATGGAGGCCTGTGAAAATGCACCACCGGCAAACATATCAAGCAGGCTCAGGATTCCTCCAGCGGTTTGGTTTTTCAACCCTGCAAGCTGCGTATGGTCCACTCCCGGAAGAACCACATGCGAAATAAGCCTGTACATGAGGATAAATAAAAGCGTATTGAGGATCCTTGTTTTCAGATCATCAATCTTAAAAATGTTACGAATAGTATTTATCAGGTTTTTCATTTAGCGGCTTCAGTTGTTCCTCCGAGTGATTCAATGGCAGTTTTAGCTGATGCCGAAAATGCATTGGCTTTCACATTAATTTTTGTTTTCAATTCGCCTCTTCCTAAAATCTTAACGAGAGATTTTTTTGAAGCAAGCCCTTTATCAATAAATACTTTATGATCAAAGTCTGAAATATGATGCTTGTCAGCCAGCTTTTGCAGTGTATCCAGGTTGACGCCAATATATTCTACACGGCTGATATTTTTAAAACCAAATTTCGGAACCCTTCTCTGTAAAGGCATCTGGCCTCCTTCAAAACCCGGTTTGCTGTGATAGCCCGATCTTGACTGCGCCCCTTTATGTCCGCGCGTAGATGTTCCGCCTCTTCCGGATCCTGTTCCTCTGCCTTTTCTTTTATTATTCCTTACCGAGCCGGTTGCCGGCTTTAAATTACTTAAGTTCATTGTTGATTTTAAAATTATATGTTTTCAACACTAAGCAGATGTTTAATCTTAGAAACCATTCCTAATACCTGCGGAGTCGCTTCCACTTCAACGGAATGATTCATTTTTTTAATTCCCAATGCAGCGAGTGTTTTCTTTTGAATAAGCGGACGGTCAATCGCACTTTTTACCTGTTTTATTTTTATCTTGCTCATACGATTGTCTGAATTTTTCTATCCATTAAATACCTTCGACATTTTTATACCACGCTGCTCACTGATGGAAACTGCATCACGCATTTTTAACAATGCATCAATAGTTGCCTTTACCACGTTATGCGGATTGGAAGAACCTTTTGATTTTGCCAATACATCATGGATGCCGACACTCTCAAGCACCGCACGCATAGCGCCTCCTGCAATTACGCCTGTTCCGGGGGCAGCAGGCTTTAACAATACAAGCGCACCGCCATATTTTCCTATTTGCTCATGAGGAACTGTAGTTTTACTGATGGTAACTTTCACCAGGTTCTTTTTTGCATCATCAATTCCTTTTGACACAGCATCCGTTACTTCTTTAGACTTACCAAGCCCGTAACCCACAACTCCTTTCTCATCACCGACAACAACAATTGCCGCAAATTTAAAAGCACGTCCTCCTTTGGTTACTTTGGTAACACGGTTTATTGCAACGAGCCTGTCTTTCAGCTCGGTTTCGCTTGATTTAACTCGTTTTGCGTTTGATGCTATCATTTATTTTTTAAAATTTTAATCCGCCCTCTCTTGCTGCTTCTGCCAATGATTTAACTCTTCCATGATAAAGATAGCCTCCGCGGTCAAACATTACTTTGCTGATGCCTGCAGCAGTAGCTTTTTCTGCTATTGCCTTTCCGACCATTCCGGCTATCTCTGATTTTTTTGCTTTCGTATCTTTTAATTCGCGTGATGAAGCCGCCACCATTGTAGTTCCTGCAACATCATCAATGATCTGCGCATAAATCTGTTTGTTGCTTCTGAAAACAGATAACCGCGGATAGTCCGAAGTGCCGCGAATCGTTTTACGGATACGCTTGCGTATGCTCGATCTTCTTAAAACTTTTTTTGCCTTCATTTTAAATTATTATTTCTTAGCAGCAGATTTTCCTGCTTTGCGTCTTAAAACTTCACCGCTGAATTTGATTCCTTTTCCTTTGTAAGGCTCAGGAATTCTCAGTGTCCGGATTTTTGCCGCCACAGCACCGAGCAGCTGCTTATCATGGCTCTCAAGCGTAATTGTAGGATTGGATCCTCTCTCGGTCTTAGTGGAAACTTTTACTTCAGCCGGAATTTCAAAAACTACGTGATGAGAATAGCCAAGTACCATATCGAGCATCTGTCCCTGGTTGGTGGCGCGATAACCAACACCTACTAACTCCTGGTTCAGTTTATATCCCTCAGAAACTCCTTTAATCATGTTACTGATTAACGAGCGGTACAACCCGTGCATAGCTCTGAGACGCTTGTGCTCTGTAGCCCTTTTAAATTCCACTTTTGCATCAGCAACTTCGGCTGTTATGCCATCTGCTATTTTCTGAGTCAATGTTCCTTTGGCGCCTTTAACAGTGACAATATTTTTATCAACGCTAACCGTGACTCCTTTTGGAATGCTGACTGGTAAATTTCCTATTCGTGACATGGATGGTTTAGAGTTTAGAGTTTGGAGTTTGAAGTAATTAAAATTCTCAATTTAATTTATTCTCAAACTTTATCTCTTAATTTTTAATTCTTAATCTTTAATTATTAATTAGCTCAATGGACATAACACAATACTTCTCCCCCGATATTTTCTTTTCTTGCTTCTTTATCCGTCATCATTCCTTTTGAAGTGGAAATAATTGCAATGCCCAACCCGTTTATTACCCGGGGTAATTTTTCACTGCCCACATATTTTCTTAAACCCGGCCTGCTCACTCGTTTCAGGCTCTTGATTGCAGGAACTTTTGTAACAGGATGATATTTTAAAGCAATCTTAATATTTCCCTGGTGGTTATCGGTTTCTTCAAATTTGTAATTTAAAATATATCCTTTTTCAAGAAGAATCTTTGTGATTTCCTTTTTAATGTTTGAAGCAGGAATCTCCACCACACGGTGGCTTGCTTTCATTGCATTTCTTACTCTTGTTAAATAATCTGAAATGGGATCAGTCATCTTTTATTTACAATTTACAATTTACGATTTACAATTTCTTTTACCAGCTTGCCTTTGTAACTCCGGCAATTTTTCCTTCAAGCGCCATTTTGCGGAATAAATTTCTTGAAATACCGAACTGGCGCATGTATCCCCTCGGACGGCCTGTCAGGTTGCACCGGTTATGCACTTTTACAGGAGAAGCATTTCTCGGAAGCTTTTGTAAACCGAGGTAATCTCCTGCAGCTTTCAATGCCGCTCTTTTTGCAGCATATTTTGCTACTGTTTTTATTCTTTTTCTTTCTCTTGCTTTAATGCATTCTTTTGCCATGAATCAGCGAAGTATTTTACTTGTTTTTATCTCTGAAAGGAATTCCGAATTCTTTAAGAAGCTCCATGGCTTCATTATCTGTGTTTGCATTGGTGACAAACGTAATATCCATCCCTGAAATGCGGCTCACTTTATCAATGTCAATTTCAGGAAAAATAATTTGTTCTGTAATACCTAATGTGTAATTGCCCCGTCCGTCAAAACCCTTGTCACTTACCCCCCTGAAGTCACGGATACGCGGCAGCGCAACTGCAATCAGGCGGTCAAGAAACTCATACATCTTTTCATCACGCAAAGTTGACCTTACGCCAACAGGGACATTTGCTCTCAGTTTAAAATTTGAAATATCTTTTTTCGATTTGGTTGAAACGGCTTTCTGACCTGTAATAGTTGACATTTCGTTTATGGCCGAATCAATTAATTTTTTATCGGTAACCGCATCGCCCACACCCTGGTTGAGGCAGATTTTTTCAAGCCGGGGCACCTGCATGATGCTCTTGTACTGGAAACGGTCTTTGAGATTTTTTACGATCTCTTTTTTGTATTTTTCTTTTAGTCTCGGAACGTACTTCATTGCTTAATTACCTCCCCTGATTTTTTTGCATAACGAACTAATTTTCCATCTTCTTCTCTTCTTCCAACACGTGTAGGCTTGCCTGATTTAGGATCCACCAGCATTAAATTGGAAATATGTATTGGCGCTTCTTTTTTTACAATTCCGCCCTGTGTATTTTTTGCATTGGGTTTAGTATGCTTGGATGACATATTCACACGCTCCACAATGGCCCTCCTGTCATTCACAATAATTTCCAAAACTTTTCCCTGCTGCCCTTTGGACTCACCGGCAATTACTTTCACTATATCCCCTTTGCGGATATTCAACTTTGGGATTTTATTTATTTTTCTTTCCATGATAACATCAACGAATTACGAATCTTATACGAATTTACGAATTACGAATTCTTTTTTTTAATTTACAATTTCTATCTCCTAATTACAATACTTCCGGAGCCAAAGAAATTATTTTCATAAACTGTTTTTCTCTCAGCTCCCTGGCCACGGGCCCGAAAATACGTGTGCCTCTTAATTCATCCTGTGCTGTGAGCAACACCACTGCGTTGTCATCAAAACGAATATAGGAACCATCATTGCGCCTTACTTCTTTATTTACACGAACTACAACGGCTTTTGATACAGTTCCCTTTTTTATGTTTCCTGCAGGCAATGCATTTTTAACGGTTACAACAATCTTATCACCTATGGTTGCGTATCTTTTCCTGGTGCCGCCAAGAACGCGGATGCAAAGCACTTCTTTTGCTCCGCTATTGTCAGCCACTATTAATCTCGATTCCTGCTGTATCATTTTTATTAATTTGAAAATTTGAAGATTTGAAAATTTGAAGATTTCATCACCGAAGTTTCAAATTTTCAAATTTTATTTATTTTGCTTTTTCAAGTATTTCAACCAATCTCCACTTTTTATTTTTGCTCAACGGGCGGGTTTCCATGATCAAAACTTTGTCACCTATGCTGCACGTGTTTGATTCATCATGCGCCATAAATTTATTTGTTTTGTTTATGAACTTCCCGTAAATAGGATGTTTTTCTTTTCGCTCTACTGCAACCACGATGGATTTTTTCATCTTGTTGCTGGTCACCAAACCTATTTTTGTTTTCCGGAGATTTCTTTCAATGCTCATGTTATTCATATTTTAAGCGGTCGCTGTTTGTGCCATTGAACGCTTCTTCAATTCAGTTTTTAAGCGTGCAATCAATCTTCTTGTTGTACGCATTTTCATCGGGCTGTCAGAAGGAGAAACCGCATGGCCCATTTGCTGACGTGCATAATTTGCCTGCTCTTCTTTAATCCTGTCCCGGATTTCGTCAGTGGTTAAATCTTTTACAATACTTTGCTTCATTGGAGCTTATTGTTGAACGTAATCGTGTCTTACTACAAATTTTGTATTTACCGGTAATTTTTGTGCGGCAAGCCGCAATGCTTCTTTTGCTGTGGTAACTGAAATACCGTCCGCTTCAAACATAATGGTGCCGGGCTTTACAACGGCTACCCAATATTCAGGCGCTCCTTTTCCTTTTCCCATTCGGACTTCTGCAGGTTTTCTTGTGATCGGTTTATCCGGAAATATCCTGATCCAGCTTTGGCCTTCACGTTTCATGAACCGTGTTAAAGCAACCCTGGCTGCTTCCAATTGCCTGCTGGTGATCCAGCCTATTTCCAATGATTTCAGGCCGAATGAACCGAAAGCAATCTGGCTGCCGCGTGTGGCATTGCCTTTCGCTTTCATCTTATGCTGTTTTCTGAATTTTGATTTCTTAGGCTGTAACATTGCAATTTTCTAATTTCTTATTTCCCGTATCCGATTTTTAATTTCTTTCTCTCTCTTCTCTTCTTCCTCTTCCGCGATCTCCTCTGTCTCTGCGATCACCACGATCTCCCCTGTCACGCTTGTCAGGTGGTCCGCCTGGCTTTCCTTTTTGCTGGCTTAGCATTCCGATATTCGGTGACAGATCGCGCTTTCCAAAAACTTCTCCTTTGCAGATCCATACTTTTACTCCGATCTTTCCGTAGGTGGTCTGTGCCTCTGCAATTGCAAAATCTATATCCGCCCTGAAGGTATGCAAAGGAATTCTTCCTTCTTTATACTGCTCAGTTCTCGCTATTTCCACTCCGCCCAATCTTCCCGCAACCATTACTTTTATTCCTTCTGCACCCATTCTCATGGTTGTGGCAACGGAAGTTTTTACTGCTCTCCTGAATGAAATTCTTGCTTCAAGCTGGCGTGCAATTCCTTCCGCAACTAATTGTGCGTCCAGTTCAGGACGCTTTATTTCGAAGATGTTTATCTGCACATCTTTTTTGGTAATTTTTTTTAATTCTTCTTTTATTTTATCTACTTCCTGTCCGCCTTTTCCAATTACAATTCCGGGTCTTGCAGTGTTAATGGTAACCGTAATTAATTTTAATGTTCTTTCAATGATAATTCTTGAAACGCCACCCTTGGCAAGACGTGCGAAAAGATAGTTACGGATTTTTTCATCCTCTACCAGTTTATCTGCATAGCGATTTCCTCCGTACCAGTTTGAATCCCATCCCCTGATGATTCCTAACCTGTTGCCCACAGGGTGTGCTTTTTGTCCCATTAATTAGTTATGAATTTGTTTCTGTTTGTGTTTCTGTTTCTGTTTCTGTTTGTTCTGTTACCTGGTTTGCCGATTTGTTATCAAGAATTAAAGTAACGTGATTAGAGCGCTTGCGGATTACATAGCCTCTTCCCTGCGGGGCCGGTCTCATCCTTTTTAACTGGCGCGCACTGTCAACGTAAATTTCTTTTACAAATAATTCCTGGTCTTCTATCCTTTGTCCCTCATTCTTTGCCTGCCAGTTTGAAAGGGCCGACAATAATAATTTTTCTAATTTTTTTGAAGCATCCTTTGTGCTGAACTTTAAAAGATTCAAAGCATTCTCCGCTTTTTTTCCGCGAATCATATCCGCAACTAGTCTCATTTTGCGGGGAGAAGTCGGACAATTATTCAATTTTGCATAAGAGATAGTTTTCAACTCCTCTTTTCTTGCTTCTGCTGATAAACGTTTACGCTTTCCCATTTTATTTTGCCGGTGGCGGTGTTGATGGTGCTGCTGCCGGTGCCGGTGTTCCTGCCGGTGCTGCCGAAGGTGCTGCTCCTGTTGTTTCTGCTGCTTTATCTCTGTTCCCTGAGTGAGCCCTGAAAGTACGTGTGGGTGCAAATTCACCAAATTTATGACCTACCATATTTTCAGTAACATACACCGGGATAAATTTATTTCCATTATGAACTGCAACTGTGTTACCTACAAAGTCAGGAGAAATCATGCTTCTTCTTGACCATGTTTTCACAACGGTTTTCTTTTTTCCTTCGCTCATTTTCAACAGCTTTGCTTCAAGCTTATAATCTATGAACGGACCTTTTTTAATTGAACGACTCATGGGAGTTTATTAATTTTCAATTTTTCAAACTCCATCCGCCTCAGGCAGATGGAATTTGGTCATTATTTTTTTCTTCTCTCTAAAATATATTTGTTAGTCGGATTGTTTTTCTTTCTGGTCTTATATCCTTTTGCAATCAATCCTTTTCTTGAACGCGGGTGTCCGCCTGATGCACGCCCTTCACCTCCGCCCATAGGATGATCCACAGGGTTCATGGCTACTCCGCGAACTCTTGGCCTGCGGCCTAACCAGCGGGTACGTCCTGCTTTTCCATAACTTTCTTTGTTGTGCTCGGTATTGGAAACAGTTCCGATAGTGGCCAGGCAATTCACAAGTATCAAACGGCTTTCGCCTGATGGCAGCTTAATGGTTGCATATTTGTCTTCACGCGCTGCAAGCTGTGCATAAGAACCTGCACTGCGTGCAATCTTTCCGCCCTGCCCGGGTCTCATTTCAATATTATGAATCAGTGTTCCGAGCGGAATATCTTTCAGAAACATTGCATTCCCGATTTCAGGAGTAGCCGCAGCACCTGAATTAACTTTTTGTCCAACCTTCAAACCTGTCGGGGCAACAATGTATCTTTTTTCTCCGTCACTGTAATGTACCAATGCAATATTTGCGGTACGTCCCGGATCGTATTCAATGGTTTTTATTTCGCCTTTGATTCCATGTTTTTCGCGCTTAAAATCAACCACACGCAATTTTTTACGATGTCCGCCACCAATGTAGCGCATGGTCATTTTGCCTGTATTGTTTCTTCCGCCAGATCTGTGCTTTGCTACCACCAGGCTTTTTTCAGGCTTGCCTGCTGTTAAATCTTCGAAGTCATTCAACTCCATGAAGCGCTGACCTGGTGTGGTCGGATTAAATTTTTTAATTCCCATCTTTTTCCTTAATTACCAAATTACCTGTTTACCCAATTAACTAATTTTAGATGCTGCTGTAAAAATCTATGGTATCTCCTTTTTTCAAAGTCACAATTGCTTTTTTGCTTCTCCCCTTTACACCTTTGCTAAAGCCTGTTTTTGTTCCACGGGTTTTAATTTTACCTCTCAAATTCATGGTATTTACCGATTCTACACTTACATTGTACATGGCTTCAACAGCTTTTCTTATATCCAGCTTGTTAGCATTCATGTCAACTAAAAATCCGTACTGGCCAACCTTCTCAGTAATGCGGGTCATCTTTTCAGATATAATGGGTTTTTTCAGCGTACTCATTGTTTTTATTTCTTCAATGTATTTTCAATAACAGGCAATGAACCCTCAGTAAGCACTAATTGCTGAGCGTTCAAAATATCGTAAGTATTTAAATCGGAAGCTGTTACTACCTTGCTGCGCTTCAAATTTCGGGACGACAAATATATATTTTTATTTGCTTCTGAAATCACTACAAGTGTTTTTTTATCACCGAGAGAAAGCTTCTTCATCAATGCATCAAATTCCTTTGTTTTAGGACTTTCAAAATTCAGATTTTCAAGTACGGTGATGTTATTATCTTTTGCTTTGTATGAAAGCGCTGAGACACGTGCAACTCTCTTCAGCTTTTTATTTAATTTAAAATCATAATCGCGCGGAACCGGGCCAAATACTCTGCCTCCTCCTACAAACAACGGGCTTTTCATGCTTCCTGCACGTGCACCTCCGGTACCTTTTTGCCTTTTCAGCTTCTTGGTGGTGGCGTTTATTTCATTGCGCTGTTTGGATTTTGAAGTACCCTGCCGCTGGTTAGCGAGGTGATGTTTCACATCTAAATAAATGGCATGATCATTTGGTTCTGCACCAAAAATGCTATCATCCAGGTTTATTTTTCTTCCTGAATCCTTGCCGCTGGTTTGTATTACTGATAATTCCATCGCTATTAAATTTCAACTAGTATGTAAGATCCCTTCGCTCCGGGAACAGCTCCTTTAATCAACAAAAGATTTTCTTCTGCCATCACTTTTACGATCTGCAGGTTTTGCACTTTTACCCGTTCGCTTCCCATGTGCCCGGGCAAACGTTTTCCTTTCAGAACCCTTGAAGGAAATGAAGATGCGCCCATGGAGCCCGGTGCCCTTAAACGGTTATGCTGACCGTGAGTAGCTCCGCCAACACCTGCAAAATGATGTCGTTTAACTACTCCCTGAAAACCTTTTCCTTTAGAGACTCCAATCACATCGCAATAAACTCCTTCAGTAAAAATATCAACTTTTACCTGGTCTCCTAAATTTACTTCAGAGGTAAAATGACGAAATTCTGCTACTTTTCTTTTGGGGCTGGTATTTGATTTTTTAAAATGACCTTTTAATGCCGCGGTCGTATGCTTTTCTTTTTTCTCATCAAAAGCAAGCTGAACAGCATTGTAACCGTCTTTTTCGACAGTTTTCAATTGAGTTACAACGCAAGGCCCTGCTTCAATTACAGTGCATGGAATATTTTTTCCCTCGGCATCATACATGCTCGTCATGCCAATTTTCCTGCCTATTATTCCTGACATTTTATTTTCGTTTATGGTCAGAGGTTACTTCAATGAGCAACATGACTTGTTAATATTTAATTAATTATTTTCCAGCTATCAAATATCAGTCAACTAAACTTTAATTTCAACTTCAACGCCACTTGGTAATTCCAGCTTCATAAGTGCATCCACCGTCTTTGCCGTTGAACTGTAAATATCCATCAGCCGTTTATATGAACAGAGCTGGAATTGCTCACGCGCTTTTTTGTTTACGTGAGGAGAGCGCAGCACAGTGTAAATCTTTTTTTCTGTTGGAAGAGGTATCGGGCCGCTTACAACTGCACCTGTAGACTTAACCGTTTTTACAATTTTTTCTGATGATTTATCAACTAAGTTGAAATCATAAGATTTTAATTTTATTCTGATGCGCTGGCTCATTTGGATGTACTATGTGCGATTTTTATTGTCTGATATTTTTAAGAAACTTTTTCAGCCTTTCCTTTAACCTTTGCAATTACTTCCTCTGCAATTGCCCTTGGAACTTCTGAATAATGCGAAAACTCCATGGTAGATGATGCGCGTCCGGAAGTAATGGTACGCAGTGAAGTCACGTATCCGAACATTTGTGAAAGCGGAACTTTTGCTTTAATAACCTGTGCACCTGCGCGGGTATCCATTCCTTCCAGTTGACCTCTTCTTTTGTTCAGATCGCCCATTACATCACCCATGTTTTCTTCAGGAGTAACAACTTCTATTTTCATAATCGGTTCGAGCAATACGGGTTTTGCTTTCGGCAATGCTTCCCTGTAAGCTGTCCGGGCACAAATTTCAAATGACAAGGCATCAGAGTCAACGGCATGATAAGAACCATCTGTTAAAACGACTTTCAGGCTATCTAAAGGATAACCGGCAAGAACTCCGTTTGCCATTGCGGCTTTAAATCCTTTTTCAACAGCAGGAATAAATTCGCGCGGAATATTTCCTCCTGTAACTTCATTTTCAAATTGCAAACCAAGCTTGCCTTCATCAACAGGACCAATTGTTATCCTGATGTCAGCGAATTTTCCGCGTCCGCCCGTTTGCTTTTTATAGACTTCACGATGATTTACGGTTCCTGTGATAGCTTCTTTATAGGCTACCTGAGGAGCACCCTGGTTACATTCTACTTTAAATTCACGCCTCAACCGGTCAACAATAATTTCAAGATGTAATTCTCCCATTCCGCTGATAACCGTCTGGCCGGTCTCTTCATCCGATTTAACTCTGAACGTAGGATCCTCTTCAGCTAATTTTGCCAAAGCCATTCCTAACTTATCCACATCCGCCTGGGTTCTTGGCTCAACCGCCAAACCGATTACCGGTTCAGGGAAAGTAATGGATTCAAGAATTATCGGATGCTTCTCATCACACAATGTATCGCCCGTTTTTATTTCTTTGAACCCAACTGCTGCTCCAATATCTCCTGCTTCAATCTCATCAATCGGGTTTTGCTTATTTGCATGCATCCTTATAATACGGGAAATACGCTCGTTTTTACCCGAACGTGAATTCAATACATAGGAACCTGCTTTTAAAGTTCCGGAATAGACACGGAAAAATGCAAGACGGCCAACAAACGGATCGGTCATAATTTTAAAAGCAAGAGCGGCAAAATGATCTTTCGCATCCGGCTTTCTCGGTTCTTCAGCACCTGTGTCAGGATTAATTCCCGTTACAGGAGGTACATCCATTGGTGAAGGCAAATAAGTAATAACCGAATCCAGCATTGTCTGCACTCCTTTATTCTTGAATGCTGATCCGCAAAGGATCGGGGTAATAGTCATCGAAATAGTCGCCTTGCGAATGGCTTCCATTAATTCTTCTCTCGAAATAGTATCGGGGTTATCAAAAAACTTTTCTAAAAGATGATCATCGAATTCTGCAACTGACTCTACAAGCTTTGCTCTCCATACTTTTACTTCTTCAACAATGTCAGCCGGTACAGGGATTTCTTTAAATGTCATTCCTTTGCCTTCTTCATCCCAGATGATTGCCTTATTTGTTATAAGGTCAACTACTCCTTTAAAAGTTTCTTCAGATCCAATAGGATATTGCAATGGAACAGGATTCGCTCCGAGTCTTTCTTTAATTTGTTTTACAACAGAAAAAAAATCTGCCCCGGCACGGTCCATTTTATTTACAAAACCAATGCGCGGAACATTATACTTGTTCATTTGTCTCCAAACAGTTTCGCTCTGCGGCTCAACCCCACCCACTGCGCAGAACAATGCAACCGCACCATCCAGCACACGCAGTGATCTTTCTACTTCTACAGTAAAATCAACGTGACCCGGCGTATCAATGATATTAATCTTATATTTTTCTTTATCATAATTCCAGTAGCATGTTGTGGCAGCAGAAGTAATGGTAATTCCGCGTTCCTGCTCCTGCACCATCCAATCCATAGTGGCTGCGCCTTCATGCACCTCACCGATCTTATGTGTTACTCCTGTATAATATAATATACGTTCTGTAGTAGTAGTCTTACCTGCATCAATATGTGCAGAGATTCCTATATTACGCGTATATTTTAAGTCCTGACTCATTGCTGATTAAAGTTTAAGGCTGTACACCTTAAAGTTGTTTTTTACCTGGTTGTTAATTTTTATATGGACGGGTTATGTAATAAATTAATTATGCTCTGAAATGCGAGAAAGCCTTATTCGCTTCCGCCATTCTATGAGTATCATCACGTTTTTTAACTGCAGCGCCTTCACCTTTTGCAGCCGCTATTATTTCACCGGCCAATTTTTCAGGAATTGATTTTTCATTGCGCTTGCGGGAAAAATCAATCAGCCATTTAATTCCCAAAGCGGTTTTACGGTCAGGGCGAACTTCACTTGGTATCTGGAAAGTTGCACCGCCCACTCTGCGGCTTTTCACTTCCACCGAAGGCATGATGTTAGTCAATGCCTTTTTCCAGGTTTCCAGGCCGTTTTCACTGGTCTTCTTTTCAACAATATCCAAAGCATCATAAAAGCTTAAAAGGGCAATACTTTTTTTGCCGCTGTACATTAAGCTGTTTACAAAACGTGTTACAAGTTGATCATTAAACTTAGGATCAGGTAACAGAATACGTTTCTTTGGTTTTGACTTCCTCATGTATTAATTTGTAAATTGAGATTGCTGAATTATTTTTTCTTATTTTTTGGCTGCACCTGCTTTAGGCTTTTTTGTTCCATATTTTGACCTGCGCTGATTTCTTCCTTCAACTCCTGATGTATCCAATGCTCCTCTTATTATATGGTAACGAACACCGGGAAGATCCTTAACTCTTCCACCGCGAATCATTACAATAGAGTGCTCCTGTAAATTATGCCCTTCACCCGGAATGTAAGCTGTTACCTCAAACTTATTGGTAAGCCTTACGCGGGCCACTTTACGCATGGCTGAATTCGGCTTTTTGGGAGTGGTGGTGTAAACACGCGTGCAAACTCCCCTGCGCTGAGGGCATGACATTAATGCCGGTGATTTACTTTTATCCACCAGTTTTGAACGGCCTTTTCTTACTAATTGCGATATGGTTGGCATTTTTTGTTATCAGGTTTAACTTTTGAACTTTAAAATGGATGAAATTTCAAATCCAAAAATTTAAACGGTTTTATTTCACTTTTTCACTCTTAATTTTTCATTTTTTATACTGCATTTTTTGTTAAATACAGTACCCTATTTTTTTGGAGGTGCAAAGATAGAATAACTTTTTGTATTAACAACTTGTTATTGAAATAATTTATGAAGATGTATTTCATATTTAAGAAAGTTTTCAAACCGGTGTTGATAAAGCGGGAAAAACCTGGTTCTGAAAGGATATAAGGGATTCCCTTTTGTACTCTCAAACCTTCAAAAATGGAACTATAAATTATTTTGTTTAACCTTCAAAAAAATTAACGGTTTTACAATCTGCATAACCAGATATGGATCTTAACCTTTTTATCTACTTTTGCGCCTTCAAATTTTAACCACCCAAAAAATAGAAATGAAAAGATATATTCCATTACTCTTTGCAATTGGTATTGTATTCACTTCGTGTGAGAATTTCAAAAAACAGTATGAAAGTGCCGCTCACAAGGCAGATTCATTAACAACGGAAGCCAATATAAAAGATTCATCCATTAATTCGTTCATAGCATCGCTTAACGAAATTGAAACCAATCTCGATACCATTGCCAGAAAACAGGGAATTATTGAACAAGCCGGGAGTGTGAGCGGTGAATCGCGGGCAGACCAAAAAGCGCGTATCAATAATAATATTTTCGCTATCAATGACCTGGTTGAAAGAAACCGGGAATTGCTGGAGGAAATGCAAAAAAAGGTACGGTCACAAGGGAGCAAGCTTAAAGAATTAAAAAAATTGGTTGATAACCTCAATACGAAAATTGCTCAAAAAGATACTGAGCTTGTAATGCTTAATTACCAGCTTGCGGATATGAAAATGAACGTTGAAAACCTGAATGTTACTATTGATACACTTACTGCACAAAATCTTGTTAAAGAAAATGATATAAAAGATAAGACCGAACAACTTCATTCGGCTTATTATATAATAGGCACTTACAAGGAATTGCGCGATAAAAAAGTAGTAAGCAAAGAAGGCGGATTTCTTGGAATTGGAAAAAATCAAAAGCTTATCAATGATTTTAATGGTGATGCATTTACAAAAATTGACATTACGCAAACTCCGGCTATTTTGCTTAATTGCAAGGAGGCTAAAATAATCACCACTCACCCGATGAACTCCTATAGATTTGAAAAAGATAAAAACCAGGTAGTTTCACTCACCATTTCCGACTACGGAAAATTTTGGGGAGTTTCAAAGTATCTTGTGATAGTAAAAAATTAATGCATGGTTCAGACTTTCTGACAATGTGAACCGCTGACTTTCTCAAATGACAGAAAGTACATTCAGAATTAAGCTCACTCCCGTTGCCCGCACGCTTTTAATTTCTGCGATAAGCACCGTAAAATTTACATTGCTTCACGAAAGCCATCCGCTGGAAGATGCTATTTATGAAAATGATCTGGTTAACCAGGACCAGTTATCTGAATTATATCAGCGGATTAAAAATACCGGCAATGGAGAGGAAATCGGGTTCAGCCTGGATGATGAAATTCTTATTTATACTGTGCTGGATATTACCTGCAAAACTTTCCTGACAAATATCGGTGATGATCTCAAAGAAATAAACCTCAATGCAATTGAAGCCAGCGGTGAAGATTATGCAGAAGTGAGGAATACTCTTTTGAAAGGCTGCAGAGTGGTAATGGAAGGAATGAGAAATGCTTTAAGTGAGAATAAAAAATTTATGAACCGTGTTCAATTATTGAATACGCTGCTCGATATGGAATAAGTAACCCGAAGAAGCTATTTACTCAGGATCACAAATTCTGTTCTCCTGTTCAAAGCTTTATTTTCCGGGGTATCATTAGCGTATAACGGTTTGGTTTGCCCGAAACCTTTGTAGGAAATGCGGGATGTACTAACCCCCAGTTTTATAAGGTAATTGTAAACTTCTTTTGCCCTATTGCTGCTTAACGAGAGGTTGCTTTGAGGGTCGCCTTCATTATCTGTATGCCCGTGAATAGCTACAATAACCTTCGGATTTCTTTGTAAAAAATCTTCAAAATCATCTATCACTCTTTTTGAAACATCATTCAATTCATAAGAATCAGTTGCGAACAAAATATTATGAAGGGTATATGCCGCGCCCAATTCAATTTTCTTAATATCCATGTCAGCTTTCACAGAATTATAATTGGTGGTATCATTTTTTGCAAAATACCGTGAATCAAAGGCATAACCTTCTTCTTTGACAGTCATGATAAAATCGTCTTTAAAAAGGACAGCAGAAGCATATTTCCCTGTAAGCGTATCATAAGCCACTTCCATTACTTCATTGTTTGTAATGTTTTTCAATTCAATTTTTGCTGCCAGCGGAATCTGGTTATCCTCCGTTTTTAAAATGCCTGAAACCAGCAAAACGGTATCGGGACGAACAGAGGGATACAGATCAAAGGAATAAATATCATAACCACCTGCACCACTAAGCGTGTTCGAAGCAAAATATCCTTTTTTCCCATCTGTGCTCACAAAAAAGCCAAGCTCATCAGATTCGGTATTTATCGGGTAACCAAGATTTACCGGCTCACTCCAGTTTCCATTTTTATCTTTCCGGCTCACGAAAATATCAAAGCCTCCAAGCCCGGGTAAACTGTCTGAAGAAAAATAAAGTGTTTTTTTATCAGGATGGATGAACGGAGATTTTTCATTTCCATTTGTGTTGATTTTATCACTTAACCTCTCCGGTGTGGTCCATTTCCCATTACGCTTTGTCACATAGATATCTGATGTGCGGTTAACAGAATCACGATAGCTTGCAAAATACAATTCCTTTCCATCGGATGAAATACTTGGTTGCGAATCCCATTGCATGGAATCATTTACATCTTTTCCGAGGTTGATGATTTCTCCCCAATGATCTTTAATAAAATCACAATAATAAATATCGAAATTGCCGTTTTTGTTTACTGTAAAAAATAAATGCTGGTTATCTATTGTTACGGTAGCACCGCCTTCGTTGCCGCTGTTGCGCGAATTAAAAGGCGGAGGCATTTGTTCTCCTTTATCGAACTCACCGTTATCCTGCTTATCAGCCATCATAAATTTCTCCACATTTAAAGGAGTAAGCGACCCCTTTGAATTCATTTCAAAACGCCTGGTAAAAAAACAATATTTGTTATCTGCTGTTATAATGGCAAGATATTCCGGGTCAGCGGTGCTTACCTGTTTTACAATTTGCGGATTAAAAGGTACAGGATGGCTCATCAGCTTTGCACGCGTAAGCCAGAGAGACGCATCCTTTTCCAGTGTTTCATTTACATTGCCAAAATCCAAAAAGCTTTTTAAATATTTGGCAGCATCATCATATTTTTTTGTGTCATAAAAATATTTTCCCAGGCGGTAATGCGGTTCGGGCGAAGCATCAGGACATAATTCAATCAGGGTGCTGTAAGCATCTTTCATGGTTTTGTAATCCTTTTTATTATAGGCAACATCTCCCAAAAGACGGTACGCTTCGGCAAACGAAGTATCTTCTTCAATTGCTTTTTCACAATACTCTTTTATAGTTTCGTAATCTTTATGAGATTTTTTCGCTGACAAAGCTTTCTCATAATAAGAAGTGGCTTTTTTCTCCGTGGAAGGAGGACAGGGAGTTTTTTGCTGGGCCTGAACCGCTGCGCAACAAAAAATTAAAAGAAGAAAGGAATAGAAAAATTTAATCATTCCTTATTTCTTTGGCTTGCCAAAAAGATCTTTTACTTTATCTCCGGCAGCTTTCTTTGCTTTTTCCTCGGCTTCCTTTTTTAAACGGTCAGTTTCAGCTTTGGCCTTTGCCTCGGCTTCTTTTTTAACGCGGTCGGTTTCTGCTTTTACCCTGTCTTCTGCTGCTTTTTTCAGGCTGTCGGCCGCAGCTTTCGCGCGGTCTTCGAGCTCTTTCTTTTTCTTATCGAATTCTTCTTTTGCTTTTGCTTTCAGATCTTCAACGGCTCCTTTTGCGGCATCTTTTAAGCCCGTTTCAATTTTGGGATTGGTAACAGTTCCTCCCATTTTTACACTCACATTCACAGTTTCACCCATGCTCATATTTGCTCCTTTGCTGTTGGCTTGTGAAATCAACCCGTTGATAACGCTTGTGGCAGCACCCGGCAACATTTTAGTAGGCAGTTGCATTCCCAGTTTGTAATCAATGGTCTGGTCAAACCCGTTGGAGCCTTCAATTTTTGTATTGATACCGGCAATTTTTTGTTCATACGGTTCTATATACACACGGCCCCCGGTAAACTTGAATGAAAGATTTGCATCACTCAGTGAAGCCTGCTTAAATTGTTCCATCTTGAGTGCATCAGCGAGTTTGTTCAAAGGTTCAAAATTTGCAACGGTTACACCCGAAGTTTTCAGTTTTCCTCCGCCATTGAGCGAGCTCATCACAGGCTGCATATGCTGATCAAGGTTTCCCGTTACGGTAAAATCAGTTGAATATTTCCCGTTGCATCTTCCGGCAATAGGCGCCATCTTCTGAACGGTAATGAAATTGGTGAACGTTTTCTTTATATCCATGTTCTGAAGCCCAAGCGAATAATTGAAAACGGGGTTCTTTATATCTTTTGCATTATAAAGCCCGCTCATGTTCACGCTTCCCTCCAGCATCTGGAATTTTACATCATTCAACCCTACAGACTGATCTTTCACTGTTATGTTTCCTCTCACGTTACCAAGAATGAGATTGTCATATAAAACTTTTCCAACAGTAGCTGTTGTTACAAAATCAACGTTTGCAGGAATTTCCATTACCGTCATTTTAGTTGTATCAGCAGCCCCGGACGATGTTGCAGAACTGCTCATGAAAGGGTTCAGATCAATTTGGTTTGAGTTCAGGTTAAGAAAGCCTTTCAGCATTTCCTTTTTGAAATGATATCCTAAAAGGTTATCCAGTGTTCCGTTTGCGCGGAGATCGGTAGTTCCTGCTTTCAGATCAAGATTGTTCAGCCCGATGTTCTTTGGATTAAAAGTAAGCTCGCATGTATTGATTTTTATCCCGTCCTTATAATCTTTACTCACATAGTTCATACCTGTCAGTTTCATAGAGCCTGATGCATTGAAATCTTCATAACGTTTCTGCTCCACTGCGCTCATCCTTCCCTTAGCCGTTACATCAGCAACTAAAACTCCTGACAGCGATGTGCCCTGCTCAAGCGGAACCATTTTATTAATGTTGCCCAAATCAACTTTTCCTTTTACCATCATATCAATATCTGCATCGCTCACAGGTGTTTTAACAAGCAGCCGCGCATCAAAAGGCTCAGCGCCCATTTCAGCGTGAAGCTTTGAGAGGTTAATCACAGTATGATCAGGCACACCGTCAGGATTGGTTACTTTCAAATCAACATTCACATTATTGACGGCTGTGGGAAGATCCGGATATTTGAACATGCCGTTCTGCACCAGCACCGTTATACCGAAGCCGGGCATTGTTTTATAATTGTAAGTTCCTTTTACAAAACCATTCAGCGCAAGCGTTCCTGATGATTTCAAATCTTTAAACTGCGCGCTGTACACGCCCGGGATCATTGAAATAAAATTCCTGAATTCATTTTTCTTTGCATCCCATTTCAAATCCATGTTGATGTTGGAAGTATCAGGCATGGCGAGCCAGCCGTCCAAACCAAGCGCCAGCTCATTCAGCTTAATTTCGTTTTGCTTAAATGTGTATTTGGAATTTTTCATATCCATCTCAAGGTCCGCTTTGATATCGGTGCGCACATTGCTCAAATATTTGACACCGCCATAAGACATGTTGGTGGCATCCACATTGGTTTGTGTACTGAGTGTAAACAAGTCCTGGGTAAAATCTCCGCTGCCTGAATGATTAAGATTATTCATCATCATGCTGAACCCCATCGAACGGTCGTTATAAACTACATCACCATTTTTTATTTCATAATGCTGCAAATTCATTTTGAAAGAAGAAGATTCAGCGGCTTGCGCTGATGGTTCTGTGCTTTTAGCAATGTCGTAATTCGCTTTGCCGTTTTCGAGGACAAGAATGTTGATGTAAGGCTTATCGAGCGAAATGAATTTAATGCTCATTTGCGAACCGCTGATAATGCTCCAGAAGTTGACGCCCACATCGAGCGATTTAATATACGTGAGCGTATCGCCCGCGAATTCATTTATGCCGACCACGCTGAGGTCGTTCAGTGAAAAGGAAAGACTCGGGAAATGTTTAATGAGGCTGAGGTCAAATGAGCCGAAATCCACTTTTGCATTGATATTATTGTTGATTTCCGTTTTGACTTTGGCTATGATCTTATCTTTAAAAAGTATCGGGATTGTAACGGCTGCAATGATGAGTAAAAGAAACAGGCCGAGAATCACATAAATGATTTTCTTGATCATGGTAAATGAGATTTATGAGTTTAAAAAACTGGTAAATGATAAAAACGTACAAATTTAAGATGTATTATCTAAAAAGTTGTTTGTGGAACAAAAGACGATGTCGAAAAAGTGAAATAAGGAGAAAAGGTTGTTCAAAATAAAAATATAATTTTGCTTAAAATAAATTATTATGACTACTGTAACGATAACTTTAGATAGTTTGAAAGAGGCGAACCTGCTGATTGAGATTGCGAAAAAACTTATTTCCGTAAAATCTATCCGCTCAGGGAAACGAAACGTTGCTGTAAAAGGTGATCCGATGGATTTGAAAGAGTTCCGGGCAATGATTCATGATTCAGAAAAAAGCGGGTTTATTTCAGTTGAGAAACTGGAGGATGCTATGAAGAAATGGTGACCGATAAATTGTTTATCATTTTCTGGTCAAAGAATGCATCGGAAAACCTCAGAGATATTTATGAATAATAAAAGCAGACAGCCCGAAAAATGCGCTGAAAGTTTACTGATTAATTTTTTTTATTGTGTAAACCCGGCAGGAACTTCACGACCTGTTATTTCCTTATCTCAATATACCGGTGATTGCTGGTATTTATGAGTTGAGTCAGTAAGTTGTTTTATCTCTTTTGTTATTCATTACAGCATGTGCAGACAATGATTTTTCTTTATCTCACAAGCTTAAATACCCTGTTGCTTTTAGGGCCCTGCAGCTTTAAAAAATAAATTCCATGAGGTTTCGTTGAGAGATCAATAATATGTTCAGAGGAAAGTGGTGCTGAAAAAGGTTTTTCAAAAACTATTTTGCCCCCGGTGCCGGTCACCGAAATTTTATTAAACAATTCTGAATTATCGTTTATTTTTAAATTAAAAATTCCACCGGGCGAAGGATTGGG
>Ga0134123_10000303_pt1 | contig 34008 bp, 30 predicted proteins | sample KB303_FD_96460 | JGI IMG/M metagenome (GOLD analysis project Ga0134123, IMG submission 96460) | Terrestrial soil microbial communities without Nitrogen fertilizer from Kellogg Biological Station, Michigan, USA - KB3-0-3 | ecosystem: Environmental > Terrestrial > Soil > Unclassified ...
GACGTGATGACGTTCACGTATTTCTATCCCCGCAACGACATCATGTTCGTGAATCCCATGAACGCGGAGGCCGCGGCAGCCGCATGGCGCGGCTGGTCGGCGATGAATTACGTGCGCAGCGCCGTGATTTTTGGCGCGCTGACCGCCGAGCTCATCGCGCTCACGCGCGTTGCGCAGTTGGTACCAGGCGCGCGCTGATCTGTTGGAAGCTTCTGCCCACGGGCGAAGCTGGTGAGCCGGGAGGGAATCGAACCCTCAACGGTCTGCAAGTTTTTCGCAGTTGATGTTCCTGACGAAGCTGCAGGACGCGCGATGGTACACGTTCGACTTCTTGCTCCACGCGTAAGCGGCCGGCTCGCCAGCGTTGGTGATTCCAGAATCCTTCGGTACGGCGACCAGTGATTGCGCTTGAAAGGTTCTCGGTCTTCAGGAGAACGGTTGGACAAGTATTACTAGTCCACCCGTTCGGCCTCCGTTTCTTATGCTAAAGAGCTAGACGAACGGAGCCGCCGAGTCTGAGCACGAGTGTACCCAACCCGAAGCCACCTGAGACCGTTCCATCGCCCGGGCGTGCTCGGGAAATAAAGTGGGCTCGAAAGGTCGGGCCAATGCTGAGGCGACGGGTGATGTGGATGCCGAGATCAACTCCCGCGACTGCTCCGGCAGTGTTTCGCGTAATTGACTCTTCTGGCCCGTACGGACCATATGTACGCGACGGCAGTGTGCGCGCGCTCTGCAACACTGTGTCCTCTTGCACGAAACTCGCGCCGCCCATTACATCTAGGCCAACATACGCACCGAGGTTTTGGCGAAAGTGGACAAGGGCGGAGATGATCAAGTCGCGATGACGGTCTTCCGATTTCACAGATCCTGATAATCCGCTACTGGCGGTTTGGATTGAGGTGAACCGTGCGTTGTTACTGACCTCGACGCCCCACCAGATGGGCCGGGATGCGGCGAATTCGGCGTTGACGAGAAACCCAGGCGCAGAACCAGCCACGGACGGTCTGGCCAGGCCTGGCGTACCACTCGCACCAATGACATCCGATTCCTGCATCGAATAGACAATGCCGCCCGCAAGTGCCGCACGCCCTTGGTCCTGTGCTGCCACACCCGAGACCTGCCCCAGCCCAATCGCGCCAAGCATTAAGACGATCCGTCCGACCCGCATAGAAGCCGCTCCTTATGAGCTGGGGGATAACGCAACCAACGTTTCAAGTTCAGTGGCCCGCGGTTATATACGCGGGGACGACTGGAACCAACGGCACTCCGTTTTCGCTATAAAGAAAGATAGCGCCCATGTCTTGAACGACAAGATATGCATGCCGGACCTGCAGCTAAAGGAACGGGCAGCCGCCCGTTTAGATGATGTGCTTCGGCAGGGAAAGAAAGATGAGGCCAGAAATGAGGCCAGAACCACTGAAAGTGGTGAGCCGGGAGGGAAAATTGTGGCCGGCACTGGCGAGTGGGCTGCACGGCCCTCGACGGGCCTTCGTCTGGTGGCAGGGCGAATCGGACAGCACGCCGGATCTACTCGCGTCCTACGAGTTGAAACTCGTCAACCTCATCGCCCGCGTGCGACAGGAAAACGGCGATCCCACCCTGCTCGTGGTGCTGGTGAAGGTCATCCTCAACCGCAACCAGCCGATCCGTGATGCGGAAACACGCATCGTGGAGCACGATCCGAACGCGGTGCTGGTCGATGTCGATGACCTGCCCGTCGAAGGCGGGACTCACGTCGTCTAGACGGAGGGTTACGTCGAAGTCTCCAAGCGGATCGTGGCCGCCATGAAAAGGCTCGACCGGGCGGTTAGAACGCCGTGCTACACCCTCTGAACGGCGGGCAAACTGAATAACCGCGATAACCGTGCCGCGGAAGCGAAAAGGGCCGGCGGAGTCGTGAACGTTCACGGACGATTGCCTTTGATCAGTCGTAGCGGTGGGCGAGTCGCTGTGGCGTGGGGCGCGGCGATGCTCGACGCGGTGCCTTCGGCGCCTACGCTCGGCATACCGCGACACCAATCGCGTAGCACTGCGAGTTCGCCCAGGACCGAACGGAACATCCACGGCACGTCCTCTCGACGCCGACGCGCGTACCCCGTTCCGGCGCGCTGGAGGAGCAACACGATGACCCACACGACCGCGCCCATCGCGGGAAGTCTATGCTGGTTGGTCCGGAGACGGACGTCTGAACTTGATTACAAGTTCAAGTTTTCAACGGAAAGAGTGGTGAGCCGGGAGGGAATCGAACCCTCAACCCGCAGATTAAGAGCCGCTTCCGCCAAACGAAAACAGGCCAAATCCTAATGTTTTCACGCCTGAGCTGTGCAAATCGTGCCGACGGATGGCACCGCGACGCATCCCAGCCGCATCCGACTTCCCAGCGCCTCGGTGTGCGTTCCAGGTTAGTGGACCTCCTAGTTCGACCGTCAACGTTGCCGTGGCGCAGTCGTGAGACGTGGCGTGGCCTTCGACTAGGCGTTCCCGACACGTCGGGAACTCGAGACCGTGCTGCACTGAACGCTCAGACACGACGCTGATGGCCCGCGAACGAAGAGAGAGACCGCCGAGCAACGACAAACAGCATCTCCTCACGCCCAGAGAGCAGATGTTCGTGCGTCACTACATCTGCCGCTTCAATGGGACGCAGGCCGCGCTACAGGCCGGGTTCGGCAGCACACCAAGAAGTGCCAGTGTTTACGCGGTGCGTTTGCTCGCAAAGGCTAACATCCGAGCTGCGGTGGATGCCGCAATCGAGGCGCGTATGAAACGCCTGGAGCTGACCGCCGACAACGTCCTGCGCGAGATCGCGCGCGTGGCCTTCGGCGACGTCCGCAGACTACTGGACGAGTACGGCGAACCGCTGCCGCTCTGTGAACTCGACGATGATGCCGCTGCGATGGTCGCGTCGATTGACGTGATCCGCCGCCGTTCCCCGAAGGCACACGATCAGGTCACGCGCGTCAAGCTGTGGGACAAGGTGCGGGCTCTTGAGCTGGCTTGCCGACATCTCGGGATCGGGAGGGACGCAGGCCTGCCTCCGCCGTACGCGGGACCGTATTTCATCTTCCCGGAAGGATCGAGACCGGCGGTGATCTGACCTCCATCACTGGTGGCAGACGTCTGAACGCCCTTAGGAATGCGGGGCTTGGACGAGTTCGTCAGGTGTCTTCCAGTCTAAGAATCGCGCCAACGCATCCAGCCCGCCCAGCATGGCACGTGCCTTCTCTAGCCGGTCCTGAACGACGCCGCGCCGCTCCGAATCGAGGCTCCTAGACCGTTCGGTGGCATCTGCGAAGAACGCTTCGACGCTTTGTGCCAAAGACCACCGATTGACGATGTCGAGCAGACTCTGCCGACTCTGTCGTGAGGCTTCGACACGTCGCTGTTCCAGCTCGAGCCGCTCTCGCTCGCGCTGTTCGGCTTCGTGTCGCTCTCGCTCCTTTGCTGCTTTGACATCCTCTTCTTCGCGACGCTTGATCAGCATTGGAATGTCCGCTTCCATCTCTCGAACAATGCTGTTGAATGGCAGCCTCCCGGCTTTCGACGCAACCCACACCTTCTCCCATTTCACGCGCCAGTCCGGAAGATAGGCCCGTAGGGCAAGGCGTCCGCTTGGCAAGTGTTTCTTGGAGGTCGTCGTCCCTCGCGACTTGCGTTTCATCACATCCGGTGTTGCTCGAACATAGCGAATCGGTTGGTCCCACTCGTACACGGCATCCACGTACTCTGTCGTTTCGAAAACCGTGAGACCAAACGAGATGGATTCGAAGTGAACCAAGGTGGCGTGATTCGGTGCCCATGGCTCGGAGTTGTAGTAGTCAAACTCCTGACCTTCGAACAGTCGCAGTGGTGGTCGATGGGCGTGCGATGTGGCCAACATGACGCGGTGGCCCGACGACTCGAAACGGCGGAACAGGTGCGTGGCCATGTCGAGCGCTTGCGGCAACATCTCTCGCGTGACGAACACATCGACGAGATTCTTCTTATACGGACGCAGATAGCCGACTTCCGACAGTCTGCTCTTCTCAAATGAGTCGCGGGTACCCGCGGCAACGAGTTGGTGGGCCTTTTGCCATGTCGGCTGCTGATCAGGCACAGCCCCGTCGCTCACCTTCGAGCGCGGGACCGGGTCGCCTCTTTCCCAGTCCAAGACCTCGCCTGCTCGAGGTGAAGGCAAGGATGGGCGTGCCGGCGTTTGCCCGTGTTGCACTTTCGCCCAGTAGCCGCGGGGCGGAAAGGGAACGTTCAAGTGTCGGCAGACACGCGCCAGGTAATTGGCTGAGATCCTGTAGCGCGTGGCCACCTTCGTCATGGGTTCAGTCCAGACTTCGGCATACAACTGTTCTCGCGTGATGCTCATGTCACGGATCTTTGCACCGACTACGGCTCGAGAAGAAGAGGCTGCTCGCGCGCTCCTGCCGCTTTGAGAGCAGTCTCAGATGCTTGCTGAGGGATCTTCCGGACATCGCTTGATGGGCAAGGGGATCGCGGCTCCCTCCGGAATCAAGTAATGGGCGAAGAGCTGCTCGTTGATCACGAAGTGTCCCTGAACATCCGGCTTGCCGCGGAACTTCGCTCCATGCAGCACGTTCCAATTCGCGCTCTCGAGATCCTTCTCGAAATAGATCCAGCGAAGCGTGACGTTGGGCATGTTCTTTAGCTGGCCTTCGAACCACTCCCTGTTCGCTGGTACGCAGAAATAGGCCTCCTCAACGATGCAGTCCTGACCCAATAGCACGGTCCGCCGCAATGCTTCCCACCGGACCGCTCCAGCCGCATCACCAGGAAGCACCATTTCAAATCGGCGAGCACCGGTTTCTGTTTCAATCTGTTTCGCGAGGGGTGTCTTACCAGAACCACACAGGCCTACTAAGCAGGTGATGAGCGGCACGTCACAATTTAGCCGGAAACGAACCCTTGGCGATCGGAGTGTCCGCTGGCGAACACCCAGTCATCAAAGGGCTGATTGATGACCGGCCAGTGACGCCACTCGCCCGAGCGGTTCAGACCGTCTTCAGGACCTGCGGCCGCGGGCGCTTATTTGACCGCCGGCGCGCGCCTCCAACGAAGCTCGACGAGGTGTTTCACTTCTTCTTTCTCGCCAGCAGCAGTTGTCGAGCGCTCGACGCATATCGACCCTTCGGTGCGCGTGGAAGCATTGATATCGAATGACCGGTTGTCAAGATTCCGTGGCGTCGGCCAGCGGACCATCCTGATGCGTCATTCCGAATTGGCTTTGTTCACGAAGGGCGTTCACTTTCCCTTTGGCTCGATCGAGAATCTCAGTGCCGCGGTCATCTTCACCGATACGGCTTCACCGTTTAGCCGCGCCGGCGCGTATTTCCATTGGCTGATCGCTCTGAGCGCCGCCACGTCGAACATGTCATTTCTCGTTCCGCGAACCCGCGCGTCGTGAACAGAACCGTCGGGACCGATTGTCGCCTCGATCGTTACCTCGCTTTCTAAATGCTCTCTGAGTGCGATCTCTGGGTAGACGGGCTCGACGTATTCGCTTCTGACGGGCTTATCGAAATGGTCAGGAGGAGTCTGCTCGAACACAAGCGCGTTTCTCGATGGATCAATCCTAGGCGTAGTCGCGCGGTTGAGCATGTCGTTCATCCGCTTGTTTTCCTGCTCCGACGTCAACTGTGGGGTGTCAGAAATTGTTACGTCCTCCGTCACTTCTCCAGCCGCTTCAAAAGCGGATGGAGCGTCCGCGAGTGGCGCTGGGGCATCACTAGTCCGTTTCATCGTGCTGCCTCTCGAAAACGCAGCGGAATCTACCCATGCCCTCGCCCCGTTCGCTGTCACGATCTGAACCCACCACTCCTGCGTCGGCGCGCCTGCTACCAGCCCGCAGACCACGTATGCTCGCCCGTCGATCCAACTCGTGTAGCAACCTTCGCCAAGGTACGAGTAGATCGCAACAGACTGCCCGTCATTCAAGGGTGGTCCATTGCCTTTGTCTCCTCGATAACTCGGCCTGAGACTATCGAAGTCAACGCGGCCCTTCCGACGTGCGGCTATGACCTGACCGGTGACAGTCGTTACCCATGAGCCCTTCGGGATAACAATAACCCTCTGAAGAGACGAAGGCGGAGTGCTTAACATTCTTGGCGGCGCTTCGAATCCATCAGTGTCTGCACTCGCCACCCACTTGGTGCCGTATGCGCATCCTTCATAGGGACAAGCACCGTGGTCGATGATCTGAGCTGGTGTTTCCTGCCCAAGCATCGATCCGATCAGTGAAACCATTGCACCTGCTGACCCGTCTACGACGATTTCGACGTCATTCCGAGGTGGCACTGTTGGTGCGGAAGCCGAAGGTACCGACGTTGGGGCGGCCGGACGCCCGGAGTATGACCAGACGGCGAACACGATAACTATCAATACGATCGCGATCCAGAACCCTTCGGCACCGGAAGAGACTGAGCGCGAAGATTCGGCAGAATTCGTCGAGGAGTACGCCGATGACGTGTACGAATACGAGCTGCCGTCGTCGTAATCGCCACCGTCCGAGCCATCGCCGTCGTGATCTGCTTCGACTTCTTCTCGTCCGTCCTCGACGTCGGAATCGTCATCCTCTTCGGTATCGTCTTCGTCATCTTGATCCTCAGCGTTCTCGAACGCAATCTTGCCGATGACTCCGCCAATGATGCTCTTTCCCCGTGAATCGCAGATCGGACAGAACTCTCCGAACGGCCCCGCTCCACAGACCGTGCAGAACTCATGGTTGTCGGCGCATTTGCGAATGAAACGGCCGCCCTCGCCGCAATTGCAGTTTGGACAGTCTCGGAAAGTGGGCACGAGAACGCCTCGAAACAGTTAGATTCAGTAAGCCGAGATAGTCACGGACGAAGCGCCATGATGACCGAAGTCCGGCTGTTTCCCAAGGCAATCAGAGCAGCATCTTGGGATTGGAAAGGACGCAGGTGCGCCGTCTCCCTATACGGGGCCTTACTTCATATTCCCGGAGGAATCGAGACCGGCAGTGATCTGAGTCAGGTCGGGTGTGAGGTCGCCGAGGCGCTTCGCGGCGAAGACTCCAGTTCGTTCACTAGACAGTGAATACTGCTAATCGCTGTGACGTATCAAAGAACTTCTCAATATCCGGCGCCGAAAGAGTGTCTAGTTTTTGAGGCGACACGAAGCGAATGAGAGTGTGCCCGAATGCCGTTGGGTTGCCAGACGTCTCGTTGATGAAGTCCGTTGCCGACGCCATGAGGCCCTCATCAAGGGCACCTACAACGATCACCATGGCAACCGGCTGCACCGCGTCGTCGAGCCCGCCGGCCCACATCGCTGCTTCTGACGCGCGGTTGAGCGCATTCCGCAGATAACTGGCGCCATCTCCCAACGCCCTCTTAATTTCGACCAAGAATCGCTGCGTTCCGTCGCGCGAGCCAATAATCGCATCGAATTCGTAGCCGCCTTGGCTTTGATGCTTTGACAACTGATATTGCTTCGGAAGGCGGTGCGACAAAGTGTCCAGTAAGTCCTCCTCGGTCTTGACGTAGGCACTGACCACCGCGTCGATTTTCGCAGTCATGTCCGTTGTTCCTTGGAGCAGCGCTGGCTGCTCAACTATCACGTCCGAACGGACCTTAGCTACTATCTCCGCATTGCTCATCGTCCTAGCAGCTTCATTCTCTGCAACCTTCATTTGCGCCTCCTTGAAGCGATCATCGATCTTCTGTGACGGGACCCATCGAACTAGGCCCACCGCGAGCAGAAGAACACCAAGCAGCGATACGCCGCCGCTGACGTACGGAAGAAATGTCAGCGCCGTTGCAGTCCATTGCTGTCTCTCAATGATGATCAGCTGAGCCTGTGGCGTCAGTTTCTGGAGCCGATCCATCGCAATCAATAGATCGAATGGCTCTCGCAAGAAGAGCCACCACACCGCAGTCGAGCCCGCGATGAGCGTCACTCCGACGGACACTAAAAATCGGTTCAGATCACCAAATTCGAACTTATCCATGACGGCCGGCATTCTAGCAGCGCGAAGTCCGAGACCGGCGGCGATCTAACGTCCCCTCGGACAACGCACGGGTTCGATTCCCGGGCGCTCGAAGCGGCCTGCCGGCATCTCGGAATCGGGAAGGCCGCAGGGCTGCGTCCGCCATAGGCTGGGCCTACTTCATCCAGAGCGCTTACTCGAAGCCAGAATCGTCACGTCCTGGCTCCAAGTTCATTACTTGGACATGATCTGCGCGCAAGACCTCACTGGTCGGCAGAGTGACTATCTTCAGCGTCCGCGCGCACCGTCGGTACTTGTCGGTGATTTGGAGCCTGGCGAACGCAGGTAAACATCGGCAATCAACAGGTCAACGTGGCCAGAGCGTGAACGAGTGCCTCGTCTGCGAGCAGTGCAGGGGATAGCGACAATACGGCCTCCGACGGGAGACATTTTCTGGCGTCGGCCAACTAGTTGGCTGGAGCGGCCAACGGGTTACCCGTAGGCCTTGAAGATGGACACGGTGGCGCCTGTTGCTCCTAGCGACGAGTCTGTTGCGCTACCATGACCGCGTGTCACTGAAGGCTAATAGTGATGGCTGGACTGTCTTGTTGCACCTCTCTGACATCCATTTCAGGAGGAGTCTCGACAAGAACTCGTACGCTGTCCAAAAGGACATTCAGAACGAAATAAGACGAGACGCGGCTCGGCTCTGCAAAGACACTGGAAGGCCTGACGCGATCCTCGTGTGCGGAGACGTGGCTTTTTCTGGTCAGACGAGCGAATTCGAAGAGGCCTTGCAGTGGCTCGCTCAGCTCGCCGACGACACCGGCACGCCTCCCGCTCAAGTCTTCACAATCCCAGGAAATCACGATGTGCAGCGGCAAGTGATCGAATCAAGTAGCCTCCTGCAGATGATTCACAAAGAGCTTCGCCCCGTGGACCCGGATGCCGTTGACGAACGCCTAGACCGGTACAGCAAAGATCCAGAAGCGGCAGAACTCTTACTTCGACCACTTGCCAACTACAATTCGTTCGCAGCTGCCTTTGAATGCGACATAACGGCTGGAAAGCCCTTCTGGGAACACGATCTGAAGTTGAACGACGGGACAATACTGAGGCTTCGCGGGCTCAACTCTGCGATCCCATCCGACGAGACTGACAACGATGGCGCCAATAAGCTGTGCGTCGGTAGTCAACAATTCACGCTCGAACGGATCGATGGAGTGGAGTACCTAGTCCTTTGCCATCATCCCCCGGCCTGGCTGCGGGACCAAGACGGCCTTGAAGACCAGTTGAACAATAGGGCCCGGCTACAGATGTTTGGGCACAAACATCGCCAACGAGTTACGAGAATTAACAATTCCGTTCGGCTCGTGGCCGGCGCGGTTGGTCCACCTCCTCGAGAACCGAAGTGGCAGCCGTGCTACAACTTCGTGCTGATTAGGGTCCAGGATGTGCCAGCGCGAACGATGTCGGTCAAGGTCCATCATCGAGTTTGGGATGAGGGAACCGCACAATTCAAGTCCGATGGCGTTTCTGATTCCGAATACGTTTTACCACTACCGGCCAAAGCGGCATCGCATGCCGCGGCGAAAGTCGAAGCAGTCCATATGACTCCAGAAAAGGTCGCGTTGCCAGCTGCGTCAAAGAAGGATAATCAAGGGGGAATGGATGCGCGGCGTCTCCTTACGTACGGTTTTCTTACGCTTGCGTATCCAGTGCGATTTGAAGTCGCTCAGAGTTTGGGGCTGCTCGACGAACGCGACCGCGGACTGACAGAAACCGAGACATATCGCCTGTGGTTTCGACGCGCGGCTGAACGCGACTTGTTAGCTGCGTTGTGGGATCTAGTAGAAAAGAAACACGGACGCACATCGGAAGCAAATCCGTTTCGAAAGGGGTAACGCTTGCACACATCTTTTCCTGACTGGATGCTGGAAGCAGGTGTTCAGCTTGATGGCGACGTCGTAACTAAGCGTGCTGTGGGGATAGGTTCGCTGAACGACGGCGCAGATCGATACGATGCTCTCGACTGCATTCGCTTGTGTTTGTCGTTGCCCCCAAAAAAGACTACTTTCGAAGCTCGCTTCACGAAAGCGTTCAGAGACGCCGACCCTTCATTTCCAAGTTCCAATGTCTTCGAAAGGCAAATTCTCGCTGGAGTTGCGGTTGTCGAGATGCTCGAGAAAGGCAATGACATCAGCGACGTTGCCGCACTGGGATTGTTGACTACTTCGTTGCAAGGTACTCGGGCGATGCCCGGATCTATTCCGCTGGGCGACCTGTCCCGGCGATATTTGGACGACAAGTCTCAGCGCATCCGCAAGGCCGGTTTGATAGATGTTGAACGCCGCAAGCTGGCAAGACTGTTGGATGAAAGCAAGGCAGTCTTCGCGGAACCTCCAGCCCTGCCGTTTTCACAAGCACTGGAAAAGATACTGCGCGGTGTCGTTCGTGCTGTCGAGGCTATTAGCAAAGATGCTGATCGACAGTCAGAAGAGACAGAGATCTTGTGGTGGTTGTTTAGCGAATCCAGCAGGGATATGGGAATCCGCGTAGCGGACATGGCTCCGTTGGCAGCGGCCGTCGTACTTGGAGCGGAGTTAGCCGAACTGACGCAACTGCCCCCGGGCATCTTTGGTGCCTCAGGAATGCTAGGCGTCGCCCTTGCCAGGAACGCGAAAATTGAGGGCGGCCCGATTGGAGTAGCGGAGGCCGTCAACGCTTTGCCCCGTACTTGGAGAGATACGGCGCCGGCCTCGAGCGATGACGCTACGCCATTGTTGCTTGGCATCAAGAAGTCGTTGGAGACGGATGGGACTGAGGACTGGATTCCGGCCTACAAGAAAGCCGCGCGGTTCGAAGCTTTGCCATCAGTGCCCGCCTTAGCCCTGGCGACCCAGAGCTACCATGAACGAATGCTCCTCCGAAAGCTGGCGGAGAAGTAGCAAGTGTCTGAGTCAGAAGCCAAGAAGCCCAAGGCCCCGATCAGCTTGTCGTCGGGCGACGCATTAGATCTATCCAGTGCTTCCGCGATCACAGCCACGGCGCGCGCGCGTTTGATAGTTATCGCAGGAGCGGAAGCAAGCGGAAAGACTACGCTCATAACGGCGCTCTACGAGTCCTTTCAGGCGGGCGCCTTTGCAGGCTTTCTATTCGGTGGCTCAAGCAGCTTGGCTGGGTTCGAGCAGCGCTGCTATAGAGCGCGCATCGCGTCTGGCGCTGATGTCGCTGACACGACACGTACGAAAATCGATCAACCGCGATTTCTTCATCTGATCGTTCGGAAATCAGAGACAGGCGATGGCCGTCAGCACTTGCTGATCTCAGACATCGCCGGAGAGGTCTTTCGGCTCGCGCGCGACTCCACTACTGAGTGCAAGAAGCTGGGCTTCTTAGTCCGAGCTGACACCCTGGTGGTTTTGGTCGATGGCGAAAAGCTTGCCGTTCTCAAGACACGAGCGGAAGCCACGACTGACGCGTTCTCCCTGATTCGAAGCTGCCTCGACGCCGAAATGGTCGGAGCAGCAACCAATCTAATGATCGTCGTGACGAAGTGGGACGAAGTTCAAGCGGCGGGAGAGTCAGCGACTGGGTATGTTGACCATATGGACGCAGAAGCTGCGTTGCGATTCCGAAGCCGAGTAAAAAGACTGTCGTTTCTAAGGATTGCGGCGCGGCCCCGGTCAGGTCGGGGCCTCGTGTTTGCCTACGGCTGCGACCAGCTCCTGAAGGAATGGGTGGAGCACTTGAATGGAGCGACTCCGCTAATGCCGAGCAGTTCAACACCCGTACGACAAATCGAACGATTCACAACACTCCACAAAGCGACGTAAGCGCGAACAATGCCCACGCACCACTTGATTGTCGGCCTTCCAGGAGCGGGTAAGACCACCTTCTTGGCGGCACTATGGCACGTTGTTGAATACAACGGCGTTGGAGCCGGCCTTACGGTTGAGCGTCTCGATGGAGATCGAGAGTACCTAAACGAGATACGAAGCCGTTGGCTGAAATGCGAATCGCAACTCAGAACGTCGACGTCTTCTGAGGCGTCGGTCACGATGCTGCTGCGCGCTCAACCAGCGGGCGACACAATGGAGATCTCTTTTCCAGATATGTCGGGCGAGTCGTTTCGGGCGCAGTGGACCACCCGGCAATGGTCCGACGAGTACAACGATCTCGTTCAAGGGGCTACAGGGGTGATGTTGTTCGTCCACCCCGTAGGGATTTCTGAACCACATAGGATTGATCAGGCCGATGAACTCGTGGCTGCGTTGGGCGATGTTGGCGGGGGAGGGGAAGTACAGCGTCAGGAAGTCCCGCCGTGGAATCCAGACGACGCACCTACTCAGGTTCAGCTGGTGGAACTTCTGCAGTTCATCGGCGCTAAGAAACGCGTAGGGATGAATCTCGCGGTAGTCATTTCTGCCTGGGACATTGCCTCACGTAGTGAGACCAGACCGACAGAGTGGCTCCGCCTCAGGCTGCCCCTACTTTCCCAGTACTTGTCGGCCAACGATGACACTTGGAACACGACGATCTTTGGTGTTAGCGCTCAGGGTGGCGATTTCGAAACTGATGCTGAACGGCTGCTAACTGAGCACATTCCCGCCAAGCGCATCATCGTTGTCGACGGGGACACCACCTCAAGTGACATTACCGCGCCAGTTAGAAAGCTTATGATCACCACGAGGGCCTAGCGGTGGGACTCGAGGTCGATCAGGTTCTCCACGGATACGCAGGCGGACACCGTCTGCTCGAGTCCTCGCGGAAGCTCTCGGTTGACTCCCAGCGAGCGATGCTAGTGCTTAGCGACCTAGCAGGTCCGAGCATAGTTCCCGGATTCGAGTCGTACATTACCGGCTATCCTCTGCAGGGCGAGAACGTGTTTGCCTTCGCAAGGACATGGTACGCCCCTGAAATGGAACGGCCGGGGTGCGTCTGGACGCACACGCTGCTGCTAAGCCCACTGGTATTTGACGCCGTTCGTTCCGTCTCTGGTTTGGCGCAAATGTTTTCAAGGCCGATCGCCGGCGATTTCAGTAAGTACTCCTCGCCTCTGGCCCTGGCGTCACTTGAGGACTCAAAGGCAGACGAGAAGGAGGCTCGGCTAGGACCGTCTGTCCTAAACTTTGTAAGGGTTCTCGCTGCCTTGTACCAAGAACCAGGGCGGTCAGTGATCTCAGACGCGATCGAGGCGGAATTTGCCGATCGAATTATTCTGAACGTATGGGATCGCCAACACAGAGCGCTTCAGAACAACTTTCGATTCTCATCAGGATCACTCTCGAACCGAAATAGAGATACTCTGACGTTTGATCTGCAATTCTTCCCTACTCGCGTTCTTCAGTCTCAAACGCGAAGCCTTGCCGGAACTGAACTAGTTGTGGCTGAATCCAAGGGTCCCAGTCCGGGGGACTGGATTGTGTCGTTTGCCGAAGACTTCATGAACCCTGCGGAGGAGTTTCGTGGCTTTGTGCGAGCCGTTGAACGCGATCTGCCGGGTTCTCGTGAGACTTTCGCAAAGGTGCTTCGCATCTACTGGCGCAGCAGCGTCAACCAAGTCGGTGGGGGTAGGGCCCCTTCCGAGGCCGACTTCCCATTAGTGAGCCAAGAGTACCCTGCGCCAACTGAGGCGAGAGATCTCAAGCGCTGGACACTTAAAGGCGTCCAAGGTCATACGACTCTGGAAGGGAAGATCGAAGCCCTGACGATGCTGACGACAGATGCTGTTGTCGGTCGTGCTTACGCGAGCGTAGCGACCGACTTCGTTGAGTCAATACGAGACTGCATTTCGAGCGACCCCGCCCCCTTCATCAGACTGGCCGAACGCTTGGTTTCGATTCAATCGACGGACACGACTCGCGCCTTTTTCAGAGTTCTCGCGGAACAAGTCAACGAGTCCATGGCGGCGACGATTCTAAGCGCCGATCCGGCCCTAATGACAGCATGCCTCGTTGCACGGCCTTCACTGTTTGTCATTGACCAGCTTTGGCGCGACGCTGGTTTCTTGGTCGCGGCAAACACATCGATCTTGAACGACGAATCTCTCGTACCGGACAGTTTAGTTTCGAGATGCGTCGAGCCTTTCCTCGCCGCGTACAGGGGTCGTACGCTCAACGCTAGTGCGGCAGCGGGATTGAGGCGTTTGGTTGGCCCTGTTCTTACGCGAGCGAACCGTCTACCTATTGAAGGAGCGCGGTCCGCGGTTGAGTCGCTAATAGCCGCGCATCCTGCCGTCACTCGAGCCTGGTGCCAAGCAAACGACTTCGCTTACTCAGCGATTGAACTGATTAGCAACGCGATGGAGCCCAGTGGCGAGTGGAGCGCCGTTTCGGCCGACAAATGGACGAGTGCGCTTGCCTCGGCTCCGCAGGACGCCTCGACATCGGTGCGAGGTCTGAGCGGCACGTCATTCGTTTTGGCGCTGGTGTTATCGGCCGAATCGCACTCGGCCATGTACAAGGTGTTGCCCGCTGTATTCGAGCCGATCCACGCTGCTGCGGAAACGGAATCTCTCCCAGATCGTGCATGGGAGCTGTTGGAGCCGCTTGTTCCACGTCTTTCAAAGCGTCGAAATTGGGACTACTGCGAACGCCTGCGTCGGGCGATTGCTGACAAATGGCTACACGCCGATTGGCCGACGTCATTCCTGCTTGCAGCTACAAGACGCCCCGACACGTTCCAGCGAATCGTGGAGTACTGCGCCGACTCGTCCGAGCGAAGCGAATTGCTTCAGCGAATGGGGACAGAAGTGCGCCAACACCCTGAGGCGGCCACGATCGAACAAGTGAGGCTCCTGAAGAGAGCAGACATCGTCTAGGGCTCCGCGAATCTAGACCTTCACGAACTCTGCGAACAAGCTCCGGACAAGTCGCGTTTCGCCACTGCCCCTATCGGACCGATTCCGGAAAGCCGTCCCATCAAACAACTGATTGTCCCGCTGTGTTCACTGCGTCCAGCAGCCGAACGAAGCGGGGCGAAAATCACGACGTCTCCGACGATGATCGTCCTAGCCTCTCAGAGGCGGGTGCGGCTCGACTAGCGGCGCTGCGGTATTGTCCCCGACTTGTCTTTCACTTGGCCTCATTCGGCACGACAGCGATCCCACTGAGTACATCAGGCGTTCCGCCGTATTCTGCGTCGCGAAACCGCTGGATTGTTGCTTGAGTCCCGGCCGCGAATCTGGCGCGCACTACATCCGCCGCCTTCTCACGGAGTCCGAAATCTGCGGACTCGGAAGAGGAGAGGAAATCACCGAGGGGGACCATACGTGATGAATGGGTCCGGTGAAACCGTTTGAGGATCGCATCAAACCGCTGAGAAGTTGCTTGAACGATTGCAGAGATGCGGTCAAGGTCGTCGGCCGTTACTACTGTGAGCGGCCAGACGTGAGGCGTTTTGTGCTTCACTCCGCGGCGTGCCCGATCAATGGCCACCTGAAAGCGATCGGATAGCACTCTTACCACGGGACCGGAGCCGAAGATCGGGTCCTGCACGACGAGCACTGGGAATATGTCGGTCACCGACGTGGGACGGACGATCGGACTATGCGCCACGCGCTTAAACCAAACACGCGAGATGCTCCTAACCAATTGATAGACGCCGCCATGCTTTACATCGCCGAACTTCTTGGACAGCCCTCGAAAGAAGTGGCCGGGAACGCCGGCGTACTTGTCGGCGGATTTGATGAACGTACCTTTGCACTCGATCATGACAGCCACGTTGTCTCTGAACGCGACGGCGTCAGAAAGCTCCTCATTGTTGGCGTCATCGATCGCGTTCGAGACGAACGACCACTTCTTGCCGGCGAACACAAGCTTAAGGACGTCCAGGCAGTAGTTCTCAAACGCCTGGCCCCAGGCGCTCGTGAACTGTAGCCTTCGCTCCTTGGTATCGAGCGCGTTCATGACTCCCCAGAACGCATGTGGGCCTACCCGCTCCATCAGAAACGCTGTATCGATACACAGCACGAGGCCGTCTGGCATCAACCATAGCGGCTTGGCACGGAAGGGCGTCAGGTCAAACAGCGTGCTGCGGGAGTACTCGTCAATCTTGAGACGCTCGGGTAGTTCGGCGAACTCAACACCGAGGCCCTGCACAGCGCGGCGGAGTATTTCCTTTGAGACGACTTTGTGCGACCGCTCGGTATCAAGGTATCCGCGCCCCATTTCATTCATCAGGTCTTTGAAAGTTACTTCTGACCAGAACGAGAAGAGCATGAAGCTGAGATCGAGCCAAGCCTGGACGCTGAAGCCGCTCGTGAAGACCGCAACCTGCTGAAGCCGTTCAATCTCTTCCGGATTATCGGCGACTGCTGGAAGGCGTTGTGTAAAGAGTTCCTCCATTCGCGGCCACGACAACTCGATCGTCGGGGGTGTCTCCGTTTCGTGCAGGGGGCCCATCTGGGTGGCGAGCCAAAGCGCCACTGCGGCCTTGCTCGTTGCGGGTTCGACGCGGAATAGCCCGTTTATGAAGAAGAGAAGGTCGCCGATGGCATCGAAATCAGTGCGGTCAACCAGCATGTTCCCGCCATCCGCGTTGCCGTGCGTGGCGACAAGTCGAATCGCAAACAGTAGCTGGCTTCTGTGGAGGATCGGCCTGTCCAAGAGATGGGCACTCCGAAATGTCGCCTTCATATCTTCCAACAACTTCGCGCCAACAACTTGGCCGAACACGTACGTTTGGACCTCATGAAGGGGCTCAGTCCGCTTCGTAAGATGTGCTTCAGTCGTGGCAGACGAGACCAATAGGTTCAAGAAGCCGAGGAACTTCAACGCCTCAGCGCGATTCAGGCCGGTGGCCAACGCGGTGAGGTCCGCGTACGTGACTGCATAGCCCGGGTAGACCTCCTCTGGCGAGATGAACGCTCGGGTGTGCATCATGCTGGACGACATTGTGGACTAAGGCGTGTGCCGGCTGACAAGCTTGGCCGATGTCGCCGGGCCCAGTCGGGCTATGCGACACCTCGGACCGTGACCGCCGAAGCCCGCATTCTCTCCACTGGAGGTGAGGGGCATGGGCGTGGGGTACGTCAGCCGCTGAAGGCGCGGTCGAGGAGGGAGGCAAAGAGGTGCTCGGCCTGACGCAGCGCCTCCCGCTGCACCGCGCGCAGCCGCTCCAGTCGCGCAACCACGGCAGCGAACTTCTGCTGCACAGGAAGGGGAGGTAATTGGATCTGCAGTTCGCCCAGCGACCCTGTGCTCATGAAGGTGTATGCGTCCTCCTGTCCGCGCTTCAGCTTGGCCACGCGTGAGGCGAACCAAGTCATTAAGGACACGAAGTAGATCGGCAGCACGAGTGCAGGGTTGAGCGATAACCGGATGATGTTGCTATGGATGATCGACCGCGGGTGTCTGGTACTGACGATCGCCATCCGGCCAACCGTGCCAGCACGAGAAATCAAGATGTCGCCGTTCTGTGCGTCGTAGGCGGCAAGTTCCTCGAACTTCTGGGGAGTGATGTAGAGACAGCCTTCCTCGACGAACTCGTTTGCGCCGACGTTGTTCATCGTCCACACCGGAATCCCCGACGGGACGTACTCCTGCTTCTTCAAGGCGCTGCCAAAAGGCCCACACTTCGCGCCGTCTCGGCCCTCTGCAAACAGACTCTCAACCTGGACTCGTGCGAAGCCTCGAGGGTTTGTTGCCGGGTCGCCGAAGATTTCGAGGAAAGCGGCGGGAAGGAACGCGTCGGTGAAATCGAGAGCGTGGCGGGAGGTATGCCTTAGCCGGTCTGCCTCCTCCAGTTGCCGCGCGATCCGCCGTTGCTCGAATAAGGCTGGCAGCGGGATACGGGTTTCAAGAATGTCGTTATCGGTGACAGCAGGATAGCTGGCGCCCGTTGCGACTGTCGTCAGATATCTGATGAACACCGCCGATTGCGTGAAGAAAAACAGGTACTGCGGACACAGTTGCTTTGGCTGGGCGCGCAAGACACAGAATCCAGTGGACGCAATCTCGCCGTTAAACTGCGTGGGAACGAGTGCTACAGCGTTCAGATTCGGTCGCACTGTGGAGACAAGAACGTCGTCGCTATGCACAAGTTGCCTGGCTCGACTGGGCGCCGCATTTGCTGCGATTCGCTGCGGGGCTACCAGCCGTTTCGTGAGGTTGTCGACGGAGGAGATATCAAGATAGGTGATGTGTGGTCGCCCCAGTTCTGCTGGGTTGACGTTATTTACGTCGCTGACGAGGCTCGCAATTGGTTCAAGTCTCACTTGAGACCGCGTTCGAGTTCCTTGACGATGTTGGACATCGCCCCATCGAGCCGTTGTAGGCGTTGGAGCGTGACGCTCGGCACTTCGTAGAAATCGTCATCCTGCTCCACCTGGCGATACCGGCTGGCCGACAGGTCGTACTTGTTCGCCTTCACCTGGTCCTTGGTGACCCAAAACTGGCGGGTGAGCTGATTGATCTCCGTCTGCAGCGGTGTCATGTGAGCCTGGAGTTCGGCGAGTTCGGCCTCCGCCGTCTCCCGAGCGGCTCGGGCTTTGTCGGCGTCCTTTGAGATGATCTCTTCGAACTTGAGCCGGTGAATAGTGGAGTGGTGTTCGAGGCGGTCCCGCTTGAGGGGAGCGATGCGCCCTTGTAGGTCGGCCAGGCGCTGCGTGCGCTTCTGCTGGAACTTCGTGTCCCGCCTGTGATTCCAGCAGTTCAGCACGTCCGGGATGTCGTTCTCTGGAACCTTCTGGCGCTTGTCGTCAAGCGAATACCCGTCGTGCTCCATGTCATAGAACCAGACCTTCTCGGTCGTGCCTCCCTTGGTGAACAGGAGCACAGCGGTGGAAACGCCCGCGTAGGGGCGGAAGACGCCCGAGGGCATGGAAACGACAGCGTCGAGACAATTCTCGTCGATGATCTTCTTTCGAACATCGACATGCGCGTTCGAGGAGCCAAAGAGAACGCCGTCGGGAACAATGACGGCCGCACGCCCACCGTTCTCAAGTAGGCGAAGAAAGAGGTGCAAGAACAGGATCTCCGTCTTCTTGCATCTTGTCGGTAGCGTCGGGTTCACATCTGCCGCGTCGATTGCCCCTTTGAATGGCGGGTTGGCAAGCACCACGTCGTACGCCCGTTCCTCGGTGAAGGCTTTGGAGAGGGTATCGGTGTAGTGGAAGTTCGGCGCTGCGATGCCGTGCAGCATGAGGTTCATGCTGCCGATGCGCAACATGGTCATCCCCGAGTCGGAGTCGAAGCCCGTCAGGGCCTTGGTCTGGCTGAACTCGTATTCATCTTTCGTCAGCTTGCTGCCAGTCAGGCCGTGCGGATAGCCCTCCTCGTCGTACGTGATGTCGCGCGGGTCGGTGTGAGTTTCGAGAAGGTGTTGCCAGGCGTTGACGAGGAAACCGCACGTGCCCGCCGCAGGGTCGCAGATCCGCTCACCAGGGCGCGGGTCGCGCATCTGGACCATCATTCGGATGATGTGACGCGGCGTGCGGAACTGGCCATTCTGCCCAGCGGTATTGAGCCTACTGAGCAGGAACTCGTAGAGGTCCCCTTGCACGTCCTGGTTCTGCGCTGAGATCTGCATAGCGTCGATGGCCTTGCACGCCTCGATGAGCAGACTCGGCTTGTTGATCTTGAACTCCGCATTCTCCATCTGCGTCGCAAAAGAGCCGCCCGCGCCGCCCAAAGTCTTGACGAAGGGAAACACCTTCTCCTTGACCTGCTTGAGCGCCTTGTCGGCCGGGAGCTGACTCCAGTGCGACCAACGGAGGTCTGGGTTCGGAAAGGTTGGGGTGAACTTCTTTCCTCGGAGCTTCGCGGCGCGCTCGGCGTCCTGCTCGCGCTCATCCAGGCGTTTGAGAAAGAGCAGGAAGGAGAGCTGCTCGATGGCGTCCAGAGGATTGGCCAGCCCGCCCGACCAGAGCTTGTCCCACAGGCCTTCAACAGCAGAACGGAGTGTGGCGTCGGTGAGCATTGTTTACGCTGCCAACGAATCGGTGAGTTGAAGAAGATCGCCAATTTCCTGCGGCGTGAAGAAGCGTTCGACCGCGTTGCGACCAAAGTTGGTCAACGGTGGGTCGTAGAGGTCAGCCTCGACCAGGGTACGCTTCTTGAGGAAGACCTCTTGAACGGATCGCAGAAACCGGATCTGCTCTGCGTTGTAGTTGTGCGCCTGAATGTGTCGCTCGAAACCCCGCTGCACTACCTGCGGGTACTCGGGAATTGCATCAAGCGCGAGCAGGTGGCGAAGAAAGGCGAGGAAGTTATCCACTTTCAAGCCGTAGGCAAGGCGGATGTTGCGACTGGAAAGCTGGATGTCGTCGCGGCCCAATTCGCGGTGAAGCGTACGCTCCAAGTCCACCAGTTGCTCGTCTGTGACCTCACGGCCTTCGCGCAACGCTACGAGGGCGGGATGCCTTTCGACGACTTCCAGGACTCGGGCATCCACTCGCCGCTTGTACTCCTCAATGAGAATCTGGTGCCCACCCTCACCGACGGAGATGTAACCATGCGTTTCGATGAAGTCGGGCAAATCGATCTTCAAGAAGGCGTTTGGGCGATTGCGACGGTTCTTCATCTCGGGCGCGAGGTCGCGGATCATCTGGGTGAGCTGCGCGGGCGTCGCAGTTGCCAGGTCCGTCGAAAGCGCAAGCTTGGCACTCGGTGAAGAGACGACGAGTTCAGCGATATCGGGAAGAAGGCTGACATCCTCGGCGATCGATTGGAGCAACTGCGGCGAAGGGCTGGCCTGGAGAATCCGGAGCTTCAACCGCTCAACTTTGTGCGTGAAGGTTTCAGCGGCCACATCGACATCTGCGGCAAATCGGAGCAGCGGCGCCACGTGGAGACGAAGGAAGTCCAGCTTTGATGGCGTAATTAGCGTCCAGAAGTCGTCCTCCCACGCTTGGCCGACTTGTAGCCAGACCTTCTTAACCGGGAAGGAGTCGGCCGGAACGCGGGACACCATCGCGCGCAGGTCGGCGATCGTCTGACGAAATGCCTCGGCGGTGTGGTCAGGCAGGTGGCGTTCGAGAATCTTGAGTCTCGTGTTGAAGATCGACACGAGCACTGGCATGTCCGTCGGCGGCTTGTCGTCGGCCTTCTTGTTGAAGTCGTTCTGCCAAAAATCGATGATCTTGAACTCGGTCTTCTTGCCGTCTGGCAATCGGTCGTGGAACTTGCAGGCTTGGTCGTTCCTCGTACCGCGCCCGATCATCTGCCAAAGCTTGATGCGGGACTGCACGGGCTTCATGAAGACCAGGTTGACGGCTTCAGGAATGTCGACGCCGGTGTCCAGCATGTCGACAGAGATGGCGATGCGTGGCAGGTTGTTCTTCTTGAACTTCGTGATCAGGCCGTCGCCGTAGCTGCCGTCGCGCACGCGTTCGGTCGTCGACGTGATGACCTGCACGAGGCCGACGTGCTGCGGGTACATTTCTTCAAAGACCTCAGCGATCCGGTGGGCATGGTGCTTCGTCATCGCAAAGACGATCGTCTTGCCCGGTAACTGGCCGGACTGGTCCTTGAGACAGACCTCCATCACTTCTTCCCACTGCTTCCGGAGGGTGTCCTTGTTGCTCACGTCGACTTCGAGTTCCGTACCGGCGTAGTCGAGGCTGTCTGGGTCGATGCCCTGCTCGATGAGGGCATTCCGATCCTCCTCGCTGAGGTCAACACCCTTGATGCCTTTGCGCTGAAACCCCGTGTGGGCCTGGTACAGGCTGAAATCGACGAGGAAGCCCTCCTTCACGGCCTGCGGGTAGTCGTAGAGGAAGGTCGGCACGTTGGCATCACACCCGAAGAGCCGGAATGTGTCGCGGTCGATGAAGCTGGCAGGAGTGGCGGTCAGGCCGATCATGCGGGCGTCGAAGTACTCGATGACTTCGGTGAATCGCTTGAAGAGCGAACGATGGGCTTCGTCGAAGATGATGAGGTCGAAGAAGCCTGCGCTGAACTTGGTGTAGCAGAGCGCCATCGTCTGTTCAGTGGCGACGAAGAGGCGCTTGGTCTTGTCGACTTGGTGTGTGTAGATCCGGTCGCGCGGCTCACTTGGCAGGTGGGCCTTGAAGCCATCTGTGAGGGTCTGATCGACGAGAGCGTCACGGTCTGCGAGGAAGAGAACGTTCTGCGCCTGGTTGGAGCGGAGAAAGACGTCTATCAACGCCATGGTTGTACGCGTCTTGCCAGTGCCAGTAGCCATGACGAGGAGCGCGCGGCGCTGATTGGCGGCGAAGGCTTCGGCGACCCGGCGAATGGCCACGTGCTGGTATGGGCGGTCGACGATGGAGTTGTTGATCGCCGTCCCTTCGAGCGGAAGTCGGTTCTGGCGTAGGAACTTCAGCCGTTCCAGGTCCGTCGGCGTGAAGAATCCGGCGACGAGGCGCGGATTGGCAAGGCCGACTTCCCAGAACCAGATGTCTTGGCCGTTGGCCATGAATCCGAATGGGGCAAAGGGCTGCTTCTTAGCGATCTCCGTGATGTAGTGCCGGAGTTGCTCGTCGGCCTCACGAGGGCTACGGGAGGCTCGCTTGGCTTCCACGACTGCGAGGACGTTACCGCTCGCGTCATAGAGGCAGTAGTCGGTGACACCGTTCCACGGCTCAGCGTCATAGCCGTCAACCGGAACCTCAAGGCGCACTTGTGTGCGGTCGTTGAGCTTCCAGTCCGCCTTCCGCAACTGCGGATCGATGTGTTGAGCCCGTGTCTGGGCTTCGTTGAGTGTCACGACGGAGACGTTGCGGAATCTTACCCGACACCGACAGTTGCGGATCACTAGGCCCATTAAGGGCCTCTGGGGGCTCTTGGGGCCCGGTAAGGAATGAGGCGTAAGCCGCGTCAGAGGCGGGACGCAGTAGCTACCCGACAGAACTGGACACACCTACGGGCGCGAGAGTTTCTGCCCGGGAGACGTTCCTAGACTGTGGGGCCGCGACTAGTTTGGATCGATCAGGAAGCGCTTGGGCAGGCCACGGAAGGTGCCGCCGGCGATCGGTTTTGTTGGTGGCTCCGTACGAGAAGCCGCGCGTGAGTGGGGCGTGTCCAAATCGACGGCTGCCAGCTGGATCAACGTGGGCAAGTCGCCCAGCGTGCCTCTGCGATAGTGTCGCGCGGAGGCTTCTACCGTTTCCGCAATGGAATGGCAGCGGGCGGGTGAAACCCACTGCGCGGCCGCGAGGCGGCGATCACGTTCGCTCGATCAACCCGTCCGGAGCGCGCCACTCGTCGGCTGCAATGGCTTGTTAGCCGGCGGCTTTGGAAAGCGCTCAACGAACGACTTGGCCAAGCGGTAGCCATAGTGGTTCATGAACTCGGCAACGGCCTCATGTCGTTCGATGATCTTCCCAACATAGTAGGCCATTGGAAACTCGACGTCCTTGAAGTCGAGGAGGTCTGTTCTCAAGTAGTGTTCGAGAAGGTTCAGTCCATCGAATAACTCGTCGAAACAATCGCGAATATAGATCTCCTTCTCATCAAATGAGATCGGCTCCTCCCACAACCGAAGAGCGCCCGGAAGATCGCCCCAGTTAATTTCTTGAACGTTGCCTGGTGCAATTTCGTACTCGCGCCCGGTCCAATCAACCATGATGAGCGCGTCGTGGAATCGCTTGCTTGAATAGAGTTTGTCGACGATCTCCCTTGCGAGTTCAGCCTTCTTCCATCGCAACTCACGCACCCTCTGTCGTCGGTTCTCTCGCACTTCGTCAAGGGCTTTGAACGCAGCAACCAAGCCACCGACAATGGCAACGGCCAGGGAGATGATCTGAACGATGTCCTTTACAATCGGGTCCATTGAGCTTTTCGAGTCCGGTAACGCCAGGCTTCTGTCGTGGCTGTGCTTGATTGCAGCGCCAAGCCGTTAGCTGCAGGCCGATCTTAGCCAGCCTACTTCCAAGGCCGCAGGTCCGAGAACTTCCATTGGCTGAGAGCTGGTACGCCAGCTTTTCCATCAGCAAGGAGCCCTTCTACTGCGGCCGCTCGGTCGGCGAACTCCTCGGCAAACGGCAACAAGTGCTGATCGACGAAAGTTGATACGTAGCCGCGGTGCACGAAGTCGATCACGTAGTGCCGCCAGAACCCTTGGTCTTGATCCTTGATGGCTTCTTGGCGAACAACTCTCACCCACGGGCACATGGTCAGGCGAGGCGTCTCCGGATTGCCTTCCGCCAGCACCATTGGTCCGTCTACGACACAGACAGGATGCGCCAGACAGGCTGGCACCTGCGTCTGAGATCCAACCGTCTTCTGCAGCGTCAAGAAGTGCTTGAGGGCGCTGATCAGCGGCAACACAACCTGGTTAAACGGAACGCTGCCGGAAAGGTCGAGCTCTTTGCCCTTTCTTTCGGCGCGGGTAAATGCGCTGCAGGTCGTCGGCCCGGCGGAGACGAAGGCAAAGTCGTGTAGGCCCAAGAACTGTGAGGTTGGTGCAAAAGTCGAACCCACACCGGGGACGTGAATTTCCGGCGCCCGTCCGCGCAAACCAGCCACAACTGGGAACTCGCGCGGCACTTGAGGCGCGGCCGCAGCAAAGAAAACGAATGGAAGTTCCGAGCGCTTACACTCCACCAGCAGAGCGAGGTCCAGCCACAATCGCGGGGTCTCCCTCAGCCTCTTGAAGGCAAAGACGTCGAGCGCCCTTCGGTCGGTTGTTTCACGATCCACGTAACCCCACTCCTCAGTGACTTTGAAGACCCGGAGGAGTTGCTCGGCAACAACACGCTGCAGCGGATAACCTGACGCCCGAACCGCCATTTCGAGCTGGGCGTTGGTCACGCCTTCCCTGAGGACATTTGATTCGGGATTGTCGTCGGTACGCAGCATGTGTTTGGCTAACCAACAATAGACCGACCAAGCTATCTGGCGACCGTGCGAGGCCCGCAGCATAACGCGACGCTGGCCGAGGATCAAAATCGTCAGAGAGCGTGGAACGGATTGGTGCTTCAGGCGCGGTGATAGCGGTCGTCGTAGAACAAGGCTGATCCGCACAACGTGGCCGAGGTCTGCCGCCGCGGTCCTGTGTCATTTTTCTTAATGAGTCTCGAAGTGACTAGCCCAAACGGTGTGATTGGGCTGCATGGGACAATGCGTCTTGCCGGACCGGTCCTTTCGCCCGCCATTCACTGCCGTTTCAATGATCGCCTTCGATCTGGACAATCAGGTGTTTGTCCCGAACGATATCAACGGCACTCTTCCGCGATCATGCCCGGTCGAGGACTTGAGCGAGCATAACGCCAGGAGGTCGTGCTGGCGTTGTTGCTCTCGTTTCCTTGGCTGACGGCCTGCCAGCCCGTACGATGGTGATCCTGCGCGACGTAACGTGCGATCCCTTCCGTCTCGCAACGATGGCCGGTTATTAGCTCATCGTCCTTACGAAGCCTCACTTCGAAACCTGCACCATCGGTGGCGGCGTACTGCGCGGCCAGACGTGCGAGGCGCACCGACGGGTCCCCAACACCAACGCCCGCGACGACTGCCTACGTGTGAAGCAAGAACTCGAACATCTACCACTACGCGAACTGCGGTTTGCTGACACGATTAGCCCACCAACAAGCAGAGCGGCACGACCTCGTCAGCCGGCAAGACGCTCCACAAGGACTGTCCGCAGTAAGGGCACTCACACTGGCTCGCCGGCGAGCCACGTCTATCGCGTCTGTCCACCGGACATTCGCAGGCGCGCCTTCGCCAGCTTCGTTGAATCTCCGGCCTGTGAAAGGCCCTTCCTGCCCGTCCTAGCTGCTCCTCTCAGCTCTGCTAGCGAACTCCCACCTAGTCTTTCGTTAGACTATGTGCGCCGGGCAGAGGGAGTCGACGCCCTCGGTCTGTCCTCTGCAGACCATCGCCCGGCTCCTCGTTTATGCAGAGGCACATGCTGGCAGAGGAGCATGGCTCGACCTGCTTCACAAGCACGCGCGCGCGCCGGTTCTGCGACCAGGCCGGAGTTTCTCGACTTGGACGCCTCGGCGAGCGAGATCGCGCGGGATCTTAACTGCTCGCTGTCGGCGACAGATCTGCTGAAGGATGGACTCGTTGGGAAAGCGAGGCTATCCATCCGACTCCCCCTCGGTGGCGCATTTGCACACAGTCTTGACCATTCTGGCGAAGTGAAAGTCGCCGGCGTGTGGGATTGGTCTTGCCCGCCAGTAACCCCGCTCGAGAAGTTCGAGCTTGAGCGCGATCTTCGGCGACGCAACGACTTAGTAGAGAGCGTCCCCGACGCATCAATCATTGGGATTGAAGAGATCCGGCCTGGTGGCCGGGCAGCCGATCGAGGTCTTGATGCCGTCGCGGGGGTAACACTGCATCAGGAAGGCCGACGGGTGTGGATGCCGTTTTCACTCGAACTGGGCGAAGGGCAATATGGAGGATCGGCACTGCCTTCCGGCGCTGTGCTCGGTATGCGAACCGAGGCCCGTCGCGCGTACATCACGATTAGGCGCGAGGGGAAGCTGCCTCGTAACGAGGCGCTTCCCGCTCTGCGTTGGATCGCTCGGGTGCTTGCCAATAGGACGGGCACTCGCGTGCCGCCAGCAGCGAAGGGCTCTCGTGCGCTACTTCGGTGTATCGCCCAGCTTGCCGCCAAACCTTCTCGACATGGTCGCAAGGAGCCGCTAACAAGAACCATGTCGGAAGTTTCGAAGGCACATGCGATCAAGTTGCTGCTTGAGCACGCGAAAACTCACAACCTCGCAGGGCCGAGTCCGTCACCGAAGACAATCCGGCGCCATCTAGAGCGCGCCCTCGTCGAGCCTCGGACTGCGTAATCTCTGACCGCTCAAAAATAAAACTGGACACGTCTGCGCGTGAAACGCGGCGCGATGTTTTTCGGTCAGAAATGCAGTGATTCGATATCGCGCCTGCGTGCCTTGGACACGTTGCGATGTGTCCACGACTGTTTGACGGAGGCCCCGGTCCGTCGGATGCTTGCCTTCGTGTTGAGGAGCGACAAACGACTGCGGAGCGACAACGAATTACTGTCGACGGGCGAGGCGGCGGCCATCGCGGGCGTGTCCACCGAGACAATTCGGTCATGGGTTCGTCATGGGCGGCTGCAGGCTAGACGTTTGAGCAACGGCTGGCGGATCTACCACCGCGGGGAGGTCGAGCGCGTTGCACGCGAACGTCACGAAGCTGTGCCTTTCAGCGTAGACGGCAGAGCGGCACATCGAGAACTTGGGCTATCCCCGGAGTCCTTCACTGCCTCGATCGAAGCTCCTTCCGCGGAGATATCGGCTAGAGCGAAGAAAGAGCGCCCATAATGCCTGCCCTGGCGCTGCTCACTACCTCCGACATCCGCTGGCGGCCGGCCCTTGACTCTCCAGGGCCGATTGCCCCGACCGTCGTCGAGGCCGCCATCGAGGTATTACCTCTTGTTGTAGACGATTCCGTTGCTGACGTCATCGAGCGGCTCGCAAACGAGGCTCTCAATCTCCGCGAAGAACTTGCCGCGGTGCGGCTTGTCTTGGCTGAATCGCTTGGACAGCTCTACAGGCAGGTCAGTGAGAATCGCCGGCTTCAGCGCAGACTCGTCGAATTGCTTGAGCTGCGCGAGGAACACCTCCAGAAGCAACGCCAAGGGCAGGCGCAGGCACCAGCGCAACAGCAAGGACAGACGCAACCACAAGAGCAATACCAGCTATTAAGGAAAACACCAACTTCAAGAACAACGGCAGATCCAGCCTCAACGGCAGGACAAGGACAACCGCAAGCCCCAGGCCTATGACATGGATATGAGGAGACATCTTCGCCGCTCGTTGAATGTCCCCGACCTACAGGGACTTGGTGGATGTTATGAAGGGCGCATCGCTGATGTCACGGAACAGGAAGTTCGAAACAGGTTCACAACCAAGAAGGAGAAGCAACCCGTCATCGTGTTCGAGGATGGCTACCACATCATCCCGAACTTCGGCATGAGGAGGGCGCTTGTCGAGAGGTTCGGCTCGGAGACGGAGCTCTGGAGAGGCGAGCGGCTGAGGATTGTGTTGCGAAACCTTCCACGCGGCAAAGACTCGCAGGGAAGCAGCAGCTGGACTCGCTGCGTGGAATTTCTTGATGCCGACGTTGATGAGCCGCTGCCCAATTGGGACGTCAGTGACGATCGCGCCGGCGACGACGGAGAGGATGATCCGGGTGACGATGCCGACCGCTAGTGCGCGCCGCGTGCAGACACTGAGGGCGAGAGACCTTTCTGCCGGCGACCTGGGTGATGCGTATCTGCCCTTGAAGGTCCTTGCTCAGTACTCGGGTCTAAGCGTGAGGACGCTGCGTTCGCATCTTCAACACCCAGTCTCACCATTGCCGCACTATCGAATCGGTGGCAAGATCCTGGTCCGACGTTCGGACTTCGACGAGTGGGCGGCCCCGTTCAAGGCAGCGGCGAGCACTGAGAAGTCCAAGGTGAGCGACATCGTGGACGACATCCTGCTAGGATTGCGCTGAATCATGGGGGTGAAGCTTCGGTTCAGACGGGGTGCATGGTGGATCTTCATTGACCACCGCGGTCAGCGTCGGTCCAAAAGGATCGGCGACAAGCAGACGGCGGAACGACTCGCAAAGGAGATCCGGGAGCGACTGGTGCGAAGTGACTTCCAATTGCCGGCGACTGACGCTTCGAGCATCACCTTGACGAAGTACTGCGAAGACTGGATGCGCCAGGCGAAACTGAATCTCAAAGCCAGCACAATCCGGTTCTACGACGGCGCGCTCGAGCAGCACATCCTGCCAGCGTTGGGATCACGTCTGGTCTCCAATCTGAAGCGATCGGACTGCCGCGACTTAGTGATGACCTGTCGGGCGAAGGGACTGAAAGTCAAGACTGTCCAAGGCATCGCGCGGACGTTGAGCACGATTCTCTCGCAAGCGGTCGAAGACGAACTCCTACCGGCAAATCCCGCGCTGCGCCCAGGCCGCTACTTGAGAAGCGCAGACGATCCCGAACCGGCGATTGATCCCTTCACGGCAGATGAAGTGGAGTTGCTCCTGTCCACCGCGCGTACGAAGTTTCCGGACTGGTATCCGTGGCTTTTGTGCGGCTTCCGGACGGGGATGCGGGCAGGCGAGCTGTTAGGCCTGCAGTGGGGCGACATCAATTGGCGCGCCGGGTTTGTTGTCGTTCAGCGGAACATCGTGCAGGGTCAACTCACCACGCCGAAGAACCATCAACGTCGGCGTGTCCAGCTCTCTCGGCAGTTGCAGATTGTGCTCCGATGGTGGCGGCGACATGAACGGGCTGCCTCCCTGAAGAAAGGACGTTCGCTCCCAGAGTGGGTGTTGGCGTCCGTCACCGGCACGGCGCTCGACGAATCAAACGTGCGAAAGGCGTTCAATCGGGTGCTTGACGCGGCCGAGGTCGACCGGCGCGGCCCGCACCAGATGCGCCACACGTTCGCCTCGCTGATGCTGGCCGCCGGCGCGCCGATCACCTACGTCAGCCAGCAGCTGGGCCACAAGGACGCTGCCATCACGCTGCGTGTCTACGCGCACTGGCTGCCGACCGGCGCCGACGAGAAGCTCGTGAACTTGCTCGACGCGCATCCCTCCGCATCCCAGACGCATCCGACGATGTCGGCGGATGGCGCTCAGAACGCGCTAAGTGCTTTGAATGGAGTGGTGAGCCGGGAGGGAATCGAACCCTCAACCCGCAGATTAAGAGTCTGCTGCTCTGCCAATTGAGCTACCGGCCCACTGAGGGACTTTCGGCGGGAACGAAACTACAAGTTTACCATTGGTGCGCCCGACAGGACTCGAACCTGTAGCCTACGGCTCCGGAGGCCGTCGCTCTATCCAATTGAGCTACGGGCGCGTCTGGTCCGCCTCCGCGCTTTCGCGCTACGGCGAGACAGCCTTCGCAAGGCTTGCCTGGCCGAAGCGCGCGCAGCGCGCGAAGGCTGGTGCGCCCGGAGGGAGTCGAACCCCCGGCCTACAGGTTCGAAGCCTGTCGCTCTATCCAGCTGAGCTACGGGCGCGCAACGTCCGAGTGTATCAGAATACGGCGGGATGAGGAGTCTGCTCGCGCCGGTCGTCGCGGCGATTCTCGCCGCCGGCCTGTCGGTGTCTCGACGCGACATCGAGCGCCGTGTGCACGATCTCGTGAACGCGGAGCGCGCAAAAGCGCGGCTGTCGACGCTGAAGACGGATGACAGGCTGTCGGCCATCGCCCGCGCGCACAGCGAGGACATGGCGCGGCGCCGCTTCTTCGCCCACGTCAACCCCGGTGGGGAAGACCCGTCGGCGCGCGGACGCCGCGCCGGCTACGAATGTCGAAAGATTGTCGGCGATAGAATCCGCGTCGGCCTCGCGGAGAATCTGTACGAAGCCTCGGGCACCGCGCGCGAGGACATCGAACACAAGAGCGTCGCCGGCTGGATGAACAGTCCCGGCCATCGCGCCAACATCCTCGAAAAGAACTACACCCGGACAGGGATCGGCGTCGCCGTGGCCGGCCAGGACGTCTACATCACCCAGCTGTTCTGCTGACTAGAATGCTTCCTGAATCGAGAGGTAGAGCGCGCGCGACCCGCCGGTGCCGAATCCGTAGTCGACGCACAGGTTCGTGCGCGACTTCTTGTTCAGCAGCACGCGCAGTCCCGCGCCGGCGCCCGGCGCGAACGTCGCGAACAGATGATCGCCTGACGCGCCGCCGTCGATCGTCGTCGAGTTGAGAAAGGCGACGTACCCGAGGAGCCCGTTGCGCGTGAGCGTGTCGCGGAACTCCACTTCGCCGTACACCAGCCGGTTGCCGCGGTAGCGGCCCTCGCCGTACCCGCGCGCCGACCGGCCGTACGAATCGCCCGCTGTCGCGGGAAGATCGAAGTAGGGCGCGACCCCGCCGGTGACGAAATCTCCCAGCACCCAGAACGCCAGACGGCGGCGGCCGTCTTCCGTCAGCCGCCGGTAGGTGCGGACGTCGACCGCCGCTTCCTGCCACGTCGAGTCGCCGCCGAGAAAGCCGTTGAAGAACGTCCGGTAGGTGGCGCTGGCCAGCCATCCGCGCCGCGCGTTGATCGCGTTGTCGCGCGTGTCGTACATCACGCTCGCCGTCGTCCCGCTCGAGGTCTGATGCGACGGATCGAAGCCGTGCTGCTGGGTGTACTGCGTGTACGCGGCCTGGTCGAATGCGGCTTCCGATCCCGCACCGGGCCGCACGTTCGAGTGGCGGTTGATGTCGATGCCGCCGCCGACGAACAACCCCTTGCCGAGCGTGCGATAGACCGTTTCGTACACCCGCAGCTGGTCGTATTTGAGAAACTCGGCGTCGGCCGACGTCGCCGCGCCTCCGAGCGGGTACGTGTTCTGCGACGTCCACGAAAACCTGTTGTCGCCCTGCAGGAGCCAGCGATCGTCAGGGAAGAAGATCGCCAGCTTCATCCCGGACAGCGTCTGTCCCTTCTCCGACACCTTGAGTCCGCCGGACACGGACGACAGGCGCGTCGACGATGAGTCTCCGGAGATGAACGCGATGTTGCCGGCGAGCCCGCCGTTGATGCCTGTCGAGGGCTTCGACCCGATCGACGGCGCGATGACGATGAACGAGCGACGGGGTTCGACCGGCGTGGAGTCGTCGGCCTCCAGGGTGTCGACCGGCGTCGTGTGGTGATGGCGGACGCGACGCCAGAGATCGCCGGCGTCGACGCCGGCCGCATCCTGGCCGGCGCGAAGCGGAGCGGCCGCCGAGACAATCAGAACGAAGGCAGAAAGCAGGGAACGGAGCCGCACGTATCTTCTTAATACTGTCGGCAGCCACAGGCGTTTCATCCAGCTGGCCGGCCGCGTGTTTATGAAAGATTTCTTACGGCTCGACCGGCCGCGCCGGGCCTTCGAGGATGAGTTGAAGCAGCTTCAAGTCGAGCCACTTGCCGAATTTGTAACCTACCTGCGGAATGTGTGCGACCTCGCGGAAGCCGAGGCGCTCATGCAGGCGGAGACTGATTTCGTTGTCCGCCGTGATGCCGGCGATCACGACATGCAGCTGGCCCATGCGCGCCTCGTCGACGACCGCGCGAACGAGCGTCGTGCCGATGCCCCTGCCACGCGCATCTTTGTCGACGTAGACCGACAGCTCCACCGAGTACTTGTAGGCGGGCCAGGCGCGGAAGGGCCCGTAGCTCGCAAATCCAAGCACGCGTTCGTCGTCCACGGCGACCAGCACCGGAAGCTTCGCGCTCTGTTTCGCGCGGAACCACTCACGGCGCATGTCGAGCGTCTGGGCCCGGTAGTCGAAGACGGCGGTCGTGTTGAGCACGGCGTCGTTGTAGATCGGCAGGATGGCCTCGAGATCCGCGTCGTGCGCGAACCGGATCTTCATCGCGGTTTCTTCCCCGTCGGCGTTTGTCCGAGCTTCGCCACGCTGTGGAGGTCGACGCCTTTCGACTTCCGGAGGCCGGCCCAGAGGTCGCCGACCTTCTTCACGCGCGCCTTCATCGTCCTGATGGTGAACGCCTCGCGGTCGACGCCCGCATGCACTTCCTTCCACGTCAGCGGCGCGGACACGCCGGCGTAGTCGCTGGCGCGCGCGCTGTACGCCGTCGCGAGCGTCTTGCCGGGAATGTTCTGGAGGTAGTCGACGTAGACCTGCGTGCCGCGCTTCTTGACCATCCGCTCGACCGTGGCCTGCTTCGGATGTTTCTCCGCCACGACCGTCGCGACGATCTGGCAGAAGAGCATGCCGGCTTCGTACGGCGTGCCCGGCGGCAGCGGTATATAGATGTGGAGGCCCTCGGCCCCGGAGGTCTTCGGAAACCCCACCGCGCCGATCGAGTCGAGCTCGTCGTGGACCCAGCGCGCGACCTCCAGCACGGTCTTGAACGTCACGCCGGGCATGGGGTCGAGATCGATCGCGACGTAGTCCGCCTCGTCTATCGACTGCACGCGTGAGAACCACGGGTCCTGCGAGATCGCCGCGATCTGCGCCATATACAGCAGCGTGATCAAATCGCCGCCGACCAGCTGTGGCTTGTTGCCGTCCGAGTGCAGGACATCTTCGACGCGGATGCCTTTCGGAATGTCCTTCGCGCGGTGCTGGTAGAAGGGCTCGCCGTCGATGCCGTTGGGGAAGCGCTTCATCACCAGCGGGCGATCCGCGACGACCGGGAGGATGTATGGCGCGATCTCCACGTAGAAGCGGATGAGGTCACCTTTGGTCAGCTTCAGCTTCGGCCAGAACAGCTTGTGCAGGTTGGTGACCTTCAGCTCGGCGCCGTCGGGCAGCGTGATGAACGCGTCGCGTTTCGCGTCCTCCAGAAAACGCAGCTGCTCGATCAGATCCGTGCCGCCACCGCCGCCGCCCGTACTTCTTACTTCTAACTTCTGACTTCTAACTTCAGCTTTTTCCCGTTTCACTTCCGCAGCCTTCTTGTCGTCGCGCAATCCCAAATATACAGGGTGGCGCAGGACGCCGTCGGCCGTCCATTCGGTGAACCGCACCTGCGCGACGAGCTTCGGCTGCACCCAGTGGGGCTTTTCGTTCTTCGGCGGCAGGACCGTGAAGGGTGAGGTCCTGGTCTCGAGCGGCTTGAGGAGCCGCATGACCTTGTCGAGCTCCTTGCCGTCGAATCCCGTGCCGACGTGGCCGGCGTACCGCAGCTCGCCCTTGTCGTAGACGCCGAGAATCAGCGCGCCGAAGTGCGTCCGCGACGCGCGCGGCTCGCTCCAGCCCGCGATGACGAACTCCTGTTCGTGCACCAGCTTGAGCTTGCGCCAGTCCGGCGAACGCTTGCCCGAGACGTATTTCGACGCCGCGACCTTCGCGATGAGGCCTTCCCAGCCATTCTCGACGGCGCGCGTGTGGAGCGCCCGGCCGTCGCCGTACGCGATCTCGCTGATGCGCAGCACTGGCGATCCCGTGTCGCTGAAGATGTGCTCGAGGCCCTTCCGCCGTTCGACGAGCGGCTGGCCGCGAAAATCGGTCGCGCCGGCTTGAAGGATGTCGAACGCGATGAACGCTGTCCTCGCGCCGCTGCCGCTGGTGTCGCCCGGGCCGCTTTTGAGGTGGATCCGACCCTGGAGATTCTGAAAACCCGCCGGCGCGCCCTTCGCGTCGAGCGCCACGACCTCACCGTCGAGGACGATCGGCTCTTTCAGCCGCTTCGCCCACGCCCGGAGCGC
>Ga0134123_10000305_pt1 | contig 33966 bp, 18 predicted proteins | sample KB303_FD_96460 | JGI IMG/M metagenome (GOLD analysis project Ga0134123, IMG submission 96460) | Terrestrial soil microbial communities without Nitrogen fertilizer from Kellogg Biological Station, Michigan, USA - KB3-0-3 | ecosystem: Environmental > Terrestrial > Soil > Unclassified ...
GTGGCAGAATACCATTGGCGGAAACAATGAAGATTTGATTTCCAACATGCAACTAACCAGCGATGGGGGATATATCCTTTGCGGTTCGTCCACCTCAAACATTTCGGGAGATAAAACAGAAAATTGCATTGGTGATTGGGACTACTGGTTAATAAAGAGTACAAATAAGTATAATTCCATTACAGGAAAATTATTTATTGATTTCAACAGCAACAGTGTGCAGGATACCGGAGAAGCTGCAGTAATAAATAAGCAGGTTATGGAAACTGGTACGGGCAGGTTAGGCTTTTCGGAGCAGAATGGACATTATAGTGTTTCAGTTTTAGATTCAGGAAATTTTTCTGTCTACACCTCTGCACAGGTAAATTATTACAATGCTGTTCCTGCTACACACAGTGCAAATTTTTCAGGAACACAGCAAACAGACAGTTTAAACGATTTTGCATTCCAGCCTGCAGGGGTTTTTAATGATTTGTGTGTTACGATAACACCCATGGGAAATTTCCGTGCAGGCATGAATGCAAATTACATGATCAATTATGAAAATGTTGGTACAACGACATTAAACGGGACAGTAATTTTCTTTCTTGATAATGATATAACATATATTTCTGCTAATGTTACTCCCTCATCTGTAACAACAGATTCTGTTGTGTGGAATGTTGGGACACTCACCCCTTTTCAAACAGGAAGTATTTTAGTAACTGTTCATGTAAATGCGGGAACACCCATCGGAACATTGATAAACTCAAGTGTAGTAATTGAACCCGTTGCCGGTGATGCAAATACTGTTTGCAATTATAATTCCTGGGAAGTTTTTGTCACAGCCGCTATTGATCCAAATGCCATCCTTGTTGACCGGGATACTGTCTTAACAACGGAACTTTCATCACCGCCTTATCTTAATTACATTATCTATTTTCAAAACACCGGAAACGATACAGCATTTAATGTGAAAGTCCTTAATCCAATTGACACTTTCAAATTAGATATTCATTCTTTTGAGCTTGGTGCTTCATCACACGATGTAAATATTGAATATAAAATATGGGAAAAAAATTTCTACTTCACTTTTGATAATATTCTTTTACCTGACAGCAATGTAAACGAACCGGCAAGCCATGGATTTATCCGTTACAGGATAAAACCTGTTTCAACACTTGTTGCAGGAGATAGTATAAAAAACAATGCAGCTATATATTTCGATTTCAACCAGCCGGTGCTGACGGATACTGCAGTGACGGAGATTGTGCTGCCGACAAACCTCACCCCCGGCCCCTCTCCAAAGGAGAGGGGAGTTGCCCTCGCTCCAAATCCTGCTTCAAATACGTTAGCAATAAAACTCCCGCAACTGACCACTGATAACTACCAACTGATCACTTATGATTTATTCGGAAGAGAAGTTTTGAGAATGGAAGTGGGAGGTAAGAAGCCGGAAATCAAAATAGATGTTTCACGACTTGCTAAAGGAATTTATTTACTTGAAATTAATTCCGCTGAGAAAATTTACAGGGAAAAATTTGTTAAAGAATAAAACCAAACAACCATGAAAAAACTCTTACTGCTGTTCGCTTACAGTTTATCGCTTTTCTCGTTTGCCTCTGCCCAGGTGATAGAATGGCAAAACACCATCGGGGGAAGCATTGTTGACGAGCTTTATTCTGTACAACAAACCAGTGATGGCGGATACATCCTGGGCGGATCCTCACAGTCAAATATCTCTGGTGATAAAACAGAAAACTGCTTTGGCTTTAACGATTATTGGATAGTGAAAACTGATTCAGCAGGCAACATCTTATGGGAAAATACGATAGGCGGTAGTGATGATGAACAGCTTTTTTCAATTCAGCAAACAACGGATGGAGGTTACATTTTAGGCGGATATTCTAAATCGAATATTTCAGGCGATAAAACGGAAAACTGTAATGGAGCATATGATTTCTGGATTGTGAAAACCGATGCAACAGGAAATATTCAGTGGGAAAATACCATTGGAGGAAGTGGCATAGATGCTCTGCAGTCATTACAACAAACCACTGATGGAGGCTATATAATGGGTGGATATTCCGGTTCAAATATTTCAGGCGATAAAACGGAAAACACCAATGGAGGTAATGATTACTGGATCGTAAAAACCGATGCATGGGGAATCATCCAATGGCAGAATACGATTGGAGGAAGTTATGATGATCAGCTTTATTCCATCCGTCAAACCGATGATGGCGGATATATCCTTGGCGGAACTTCAGAATCAGACATTTCAGGCGATAAAACAGAAAACCATATTGGTATTCCTAACACGAATGATTACTGGCTGGTAAAAACGGATGCCTCGGGAAATATCCAGTGGCAGAATACCATCGGGGGAATGCGTAATGATTGGCTTTATTCTGTTCAACAGACAACGGATGGAGGATACATTCTGGGAGGTCACTCATCATCCAACATTTCGGGTGATAAAACGGAAGATAATTTGGATCCCTTCTGTTTAGATTCTTATGATTGCTGGATTGTAAAAACTGATTCAATAGGAAATATCGAGTGGCAAAACACTATTGGAGGAAGTGACTGGGATTGGCTTTATGGAATACAACAAACTTCTGACGGAGGGTACATTCTTGGAGGAAATTCCTGGTCAGATATTTCAGGAGATATGACTGAAAATAATTTTGACACCGCATGTATCTCAAATTGTGTTATGTTAAATTGCAGTTCAGATTATTGGATAATAAAAACTGATGCAACAGGAAACATACAATGGAGAAATGCCATTGGAGGGAATTATGATGACTGGTTTTATTCCATTCAGCAAACTGCCGATGGGGGATATATTTTGGGCGGATCGTCCATGTCAGCCATTTCAGGAGATAAAACAGAAAACAATCTTGGAAGTTTTGATTACTGGATCATAAAGATTAATGATAATTATAATTACATCACCGGAAAATTATTTATTGATATAAACAGTAACAATATGCAGGATGCCGGAGAGCCTGATGTAAAAAATAAAATAGTTACAGAAACAAACACAGGCACGTTTTGTTTTTCAGGGATAAACGGATATTACAGTGCAGCTATTTTGGATTCAGGAAATTTTTCTGTTTCGCCTGGCAGCATTAATTATTATAACCCGGTTCCGGCAACGCACAGCGTATATTTTTCCGGCATCGGGCAAATTGATTCACTAAACGATTTTGCATTTCAGCCCGCAGGAGCGTTTAATGATTTGTGTGTAACGATTACACCCATCGGAAATTTCCGTGCAAACATGAATGCAAATTATATAATCAGTTATGAGAATGTTGGAACGACATCTATAAATGGAACCGTAATTTTTTTTCCCGATAACGATGTAACGTTTGTTTCAAGTAATGTTACTCCAACTTCGGCAACAGTTGATTCAGTTGTATGGAATGTGGGAACACTAATACCCTTTCAAACAGGAAATATTTTAGTAATCGTGAATGTAAATGCCGGAACACCAATTGGAACTTTGATAAATTCAAGCGTAAGAATAGAACCCGTTGCAAGCGATGCAAATACGGCTTGCAACTATAATGCTTACGAAGTTCTTGTTACAGGAAGTATCGACCCCAATACCATCCTTGTTGACCGTGACACAGTTTTAACTGTTGAGCTTTCTTCACCACCTTACCTTAATTACATTATTTATTTTCAAAACACGGGGAACGATACAGCATTTAATGTAACAGTACTGAACCCAATAGACACGTTAAAACTTCAACAGAACTCGTTAGAGTTTGTGGCATCATCACATCCTGTAAATATGAACTGGATTCCCTGGGAACATAACATGGAATTTAAGTTTGATAATATTCTTTTACCGGACAGCAATGTGAACGAGCCGGCAAGTCACGGATTTATTCGCTATAGAATAAAACCTGTTTCAACCTTAGTTGCCGGGGATGAGATAAAAAATAATGCAGCTATTTATTTTGATTTTAACCTGCCGGTGCTTACGAATACTGCGGTGACGGAGATTGTGCTGCCGACAAACCTCACCCCCGGCCCCTCTCCAAAGGAGAGGGGAGTTGTCCTCGCTCCTAATCCCGCAACAAATACATTAGCAATAAAACTTCCGCAACTGACCACTGACCACTGCCAACTGGTAGCTTATGATTTATTCGGAAGAGAAGTTTTGAAAATGGAAGTGGGAGATCAGAAGTCTGAAGTCAGAATAAATGTTTCAGGGCTTGCTAAAGGAATTTATTTAATTGAAATTAATTCGGCTGAGAAAATTTACAGGGGGAAGTTCGTTAAAGAATAAAACCAGACGACCATGAAAAAACTCTTACTGCTGTTCGCTTATCACTTAGGGCTTATCACTATTGCTTTCCCCCAGGAAATTGAATGGCAGAATACCATTGGTGGAAATAGCCAGGATGAGTTATTCTCCATTTCACCAACTACTGACGGTGGGTATATATGTGGAGGACAGTCTTCCTCAAATAGTTCAGGGGACAAGTCAGAAAATAGCCAGGGAGGAGAAGATTATTGGATTGTGAAATTAAATTCAACAGGTAATATTGAATGGGAGAATACAATTGGAGGAAGTGGAAATGAATCCTTATATACCATCTTACAGACTTTAGACGGTGGGTATATATGCGGTGGAGGATCTTATTCTGACAGTTCAGGTGATAAATCGGAGAACAATAGTGGTAGCATGGATTATTGGATAATAAAACTTAATGCGGCTGGCAGTATTCAATGGCAGAACAGCATAGGCGGAAGCAATTTTGAAAATTTACCATCTATTCAGCAAACATCAGATGGCGGTTGCATACTGGGAGGTTTTTCTAACTCAAATATTTCAGGCGATAAAACAGAGAACAGTATGGGAGGTTATGATTATTGGGTAATCAAACTGGATTCATCAGGAAATATTCAATGGCAAAATACTATTGGAGGAAGTGGTGACGATCATTTATATTCCATACAAGAAACCTCAGACGGTGGATATATCTGTGGAGGAATTTCTAAATCTAATATTTCAGGAAATAAAACAGAAAATTGCAAGGGAGGATATGATTACTGGATTATAAAATTGAACTCATCAGGATATATTCAATGGCAAAACACTATTGGAGGAAATGCTGATGATATAATAACCTCCATCGCTCAATCAACTGATGGAGGATATTTGTGTGGGGGATATTCCCAGTCAAATATTTCTGGAGATAAAACGGAAAACTGTTTGGGCGATAGAGATTATTGGGTTGTAAAGATTGATTCAATCGGTGTTATCCAATGGCAAAATACTATTGGAGGAATTGGGGTGGATCAGTTAAATTCTATATCTAAAACTGATGATGGCGGTTGTATCTGCGGGGGCTTCTCCAATTCAAGTTATTCTGCCGATAAACAAGAAAATTGCATAGGTATTGATGATTATTGGATAGTAAAGTTGGATTCAGCTGGTAATATTGAATGGGAAAATACGATTGGTGGAATTGACGAGGATGAACTACATTCGATCTCGAAAACCGCGGAAGGCGATTATATCTGTGGAGGTTCTTCTTTTTCAAACATATTTTGTGATAAATCGGAGAATAATACGGGTCCTGTTGGATTTGATTACTGGGTTGTCAAGGTGACAGGAAAATATAATTTAATAACCGGGAAATTATTTATTGATGCAAATAGTAATGGATTGCAGGATATAGGAGAGCCGGACGTAATACGCAGACAAATCGCAGAAATAAATACAAACAGGTTTACTTTTTCAAATCAAATGGGGCAATATAATTTAGTTGTTCTTGATTCGGGAAATTTTACAGTTGTGCCTCCCTATTTAAATTACTACACTTCTATTCCAGCCACTCATACCTCAAATTTCTCCGGCATTCATCAAACTGATTCTCTAAATAATTTTGCATTTCAACCGACAGGAATTTTTAATGACTTGTGTGTTACAATAACACCAATGGGAAATTTTCGTGCAAACATGCATGCAAGCTACATGATCAACTATGAAAATGTTGGCACAACCACATTAAATGGAACCGTAATTTTCTTTCCTGATGATGATGTTACCTTTGTTTCGAGTAATATTACTCCAACATCTGTCACAACAGATTCGGTTGTGTGGTCTGTCGGAACACTTACTCCTTTTCAAACAGGAAGCATTTTAGTAACTGTTCATGTAAACGCAGGAACGCCTATCGGAACATTGATAAATTCAAGTGTTGAAATTGATCCTGTTGCAGGAGATGCAAATACTGCCTGTAATTATAATGCATGGGAAGTTTATACAACCGGAGCTATTGATCCAAATGCTATTCTTGTTGACCGTGATACAGTTTTAATAACAGAACTTTCATCACCTCCGTATCTTAACTATATTATCTATTTTCAAAACACAGGAAACGATACGGCATTTAATGCAAGAGTTCTCAATAACATTCCGCAAAAGTTGGATGTAAACAGCTTTGAGTTTGTTGCCTCCTCGCATCCTGTAAATATTAATTACAGTGCAGGATCAAGATTATTTACTTTTAATTTTGATAATATTAATTTACCTGACAGTAACGCAAATGAACCGGCAAGCCATGGTTTTATCCGTTACAGGATAAAACCAAAAAATACGCTTGTTGCCGGGGATTCAATAAACAACACAGCATTTATTTATTTTGATTTTAATTCACCGGTGATGACGGATACTGCGGTGACGGAGATTGTGCTGCCGACAAACCTCACCCCCGGCCCCTCTCCAAAGGAGAGGGGAGTTACCCTCGCACCAAATCCCGCAACAAATACATTAACAATAAAACTTCCGCAACTGACCACTGATCACTGTCAACTGATCACTTATGACTTGTTCGGAAGAGAAGTTTTGAGAAGGGAGGTTGGAGGTCAGAAGTCTGAATTCAGGATAGATGTTACCGGACTTGCTAAAGGAATTTATTTAATTGAAATCAATTCGGCTGAAAAAATTTACAGGGGAAAATTTGTTAAAGAATAAAACACCACTATGAAAAAACTCTTACTGCTGTTTACTTATGGCTTATTGCTTATCTCTTATGCTTTTTCACAGGAAATCGAGTGGCAGAATACGATCGGGGGAAGCGCTTATGACGGGCTTTATTCCATTCAACAAACGGCTGACGGAGGATATATCCTGGGCGGAACTTCTGCTTCAGATATTTCAGGTGATAAAACAGAAAACAGCAATGGATCTTATGATTACTGGATTATAAAAACAGATTCATCAGGAAACATCCAGTGGCAAAATACTATTGGAGGAAGTGACGATGATTTGCTTATTTCCATTGAACAGACGAATGATGGCGGGTACATACTTGGCGGATGGTCCAAATCAAACATTTCAGGTGATAAAACGGAAAACACCAATGGAATCGAAGATTACTGGATTGTAAAAACGGATGCATCGGGAAACATCCAGTGGCAGAACACTATCGGGGGATTCGATTATGATATTCTTTGTTCCATGCAGCAAACCGCTGACGGGGGATATATCATAGGGGGATGGTCCGCTTCAAATAGTTCGGGCGATAAAACGGAAAACAGTATTGGAAGTACAGATTATTGGATTGTAAAAACCGATTCGCTTGGAACTATTCAGTGGGAGAACACCATTGGTGGATTCATTGATGATTATCTTTATTCCTTACAGCAAACCTCTGACGGAGGTTTTATACTTGGAGGCTATTCCGCTTCAAACAATTCGGGTGATAAATCGGAGAACAGCAATGGAGGACTGGATTACTGGATAATAAAAACCGATGCATCGGGAAACATCCAATGGCAGAATACCATCGGGGGAAACAATGATGATGAGCTTTATTCCATCCGGCAAACCATTGATGGAGGATATATTTTGGGCGGAACGTCAGGGTCAGACATTTCAGGCGATAAAACGGAAAACAGCAATGGAACATTGGATTACTGGATCGTAAAAACCAATTCAACAGGAACTATCCAATGGCAGAACACTATCGGGGGTAGTGCTGTTGATTCCATTCATTCCATACAACAAACTGCGGATGGCGGGTATATTATGGGAGGATGGTCGGCCTCAAACATTTCAGGCGATAAAACGGAAAACAATTGGGATGCCACCTTAACAACTAAAGATTATTGGATTGTAAAAACTAATTCACTTGGTAATATTCAATGGCAGAATACCATCGGGGGAAGCGCTGATGATGAACTTTATTCCATCCAGGAAACTTCTGACGGGAGATATATACTTGGCGGATGGTCCAAATCAAACATTTCAGGTGATAAAACGGAAAACAGCAATGGGATCGAAGATTACTGGATTATAAAGTTAACAAATTATTATAACTCAATTATCGGTAAATTATTTATTGATGCCAACAGCAACAATGTGCAGGATGCGGGTGAACCGGCTTTACAAAATAAAGTTGTTACGGAAATCAATACAGGCGGGTTTGGCTTTTCACACCAGGATGGTTTTTATAAAGCAGTTGTTTTGGATTCAGGAAATTTTACAGTTATTCCATCGGCAATAAATTATTACAATGTTGTACCTGCCACACATAGCGCTTATTTTTCAGGCATCCAGCAAACAGACAGCTTAAATGATTTTGCATTTCAGCCGGCCGGAGTGTTTAATGATTTGTGTGTCAGCATTACTCCGCTTAGTGCGTTCCGTGCAGGAATGAATGCAAGCTACATGATAAATTATGAGAATGCGGGAACAACTACGCTTAACCCTGCTGTTATTTTCTTTCCTGATAGTGATATAACTTTTGTTTCAGCAACACCAACTGCAAGCAGTGTAACAACTGATTCTGTTGTTTGGAATTTCGGTCCGCTCGCTCCTTTTCAAACAGGAAGTATTTTAGTCACGGTTATTGTAAATGTTGGAACACCAACAGGAACTTTGATAAATTCAAGTGTTGAAATTGATCCTGTTGCAGGAGATGCAAACACTGCGTGTAATTATAATTCATGGGAAGTTTTTGTTACCGGAAGTTTTGATCCCAACGCCATCCTTGTTGATCGTGATAAAGTTTTAACAACAGAGCTTTCATCACCGCCTTATCTTAATTACATAATCTATTTTCAAAACACAGGGAACGATACAGCATTTAATGTGAAAGTCCTGAATCTTATTGACACTTTCAAATTAGATATTCATTCATTTGAATTTGTGTCATCATCTCATCCCGTAAATATTGATTACAAAATCTGGGAAAGAAATATGGAATTTACTTTTGACAATATCCTTTTGCCAGACAGCAATGTAAACGAACCTGCAAGCCACGGATTTATCCGGTACAGGATAAAACCGCGTTCAACTTTAGTTGCCGGGGATAAGATAAAAAACAATGCAGCTATTTATTTTGATTTCAATCAGCCTGTGATGACGGATACTGCGGTGACGGAGATTGTGCTACCGACAAACCTCACCCCCGGCCCCTCTCCAAAGGAGAGGGGAGTTACCCTCGCACCGAATCCCGCAACAAATACATTAACAATAAAACTCCCGCAACTGACCACTGATCACTGTCAACTGATCACTTATGATTTATTCGGAAGAGAAGTTTTGAAAATGGAGGTGGGAGGTCAGAAGCCAGAAGTCAGAATGGATGTTTCGGGATTTGCTAAAGGAATTTATTTAATTGAAATCCATGCGGGTGAGAAAATTTACAGAGAGAAATTTGTTAAAGAATAAACCACACTACCATGAAAAAACACTTACTGCTGTTCGCATATCACTTATGTCTTACCACTCTTGCCTTCCCGCAGATGATTGAGTGGCAGAATACGATTGGGGGAAGCGATGGTGATGCATTGTTTTCTCTTCAGCAAACTGCTGATGGCGGATATATTTTGGGCGGCAAGTCCCATTCACCTGTTTCAGGTGATAAAACAGAAGGCTGCCAGGGATCGGCAGATTACTGGCTTGTGAAAACTGATTCTGCAGGTACTATTCAATGGCAAAACACTATTGGAGGAAGTTACGAGGAATATATTTATAGTGTTCAGCAAACAGCTGATGGCGGGTATATTATTGGAGGCCCGTCCGGTTCAGATATTTCCGGAGATAAAACCGAAAACGGTTATGGAGGTGAAGATTATTGGATAGTAAAGACAGATGCTAACGGAAATATTCAATGGCAAAAAACCATTGGCGGCAATGACTGGGATATTCTTAAAGTTATCCAGCAAACCAGTGATGGAGGTTACATCCAGGGAGGATTTTCCAATTCAGACAGTTCAGGCCTTAAAACTGAGAATAATATTGGCGGTGGGGGTAATGTGGACTATTGGATTATAAAAACAGATCAAACAGGGAACATTCAATGGCAGAATACTTTAGGTGGATACAGCGATGATAAACTTCAATCGATTGAGCAAACAACTGATGGCGGTTATATCCTGGGAGGAAGGTCAAATTCACCCTCTTCAGGTGATAAAGCAGAAAACAGCATCGGGGGCAATGATTACTGGATCATAAAAACAGATTCGCTGGGAAATAAACTTTGGGAGAATACCATCGGTGGAAGCTCAGTTGATATACTTCAGAGCATTCATCAAACAACTGATGGCGGATATATTTTGGGAGGATCGTCCGCTTCAAATATTGGGGCTGACAAAACAGAAAATAGTTTTGGAGGCTATGACTACTGGTTAGTGAAAACTGATGCAATGGGAGTCATACAATGGCAAAATACAATTGGCGGAAGTGATGATGATGAGCTTAATTCAATGCAGCAAACTGCAGATGGAGGATATGTTCTCGCAGGAATATCCTATTCAAATATTTCAGGTTATAAAACGCAAAACAGCAGGGGAAATTCAGATTATTGGATTGTAAAAACCGATTCATCAGGAAATGTTCAGTGGCAATCCACCATCGGAGGCAATGCACGGGAGGAATTGTGGTCAGTCAAACAAGCTGCAGATGGTAATTACATGCTGGGAGGATATTCCTTTTCAGGCATGACAGGAGATAAAACAGAGGGTTCATTGGGTAGTTATGATTACTGGATAGTGAAGGTTTCGGATAAATTCAACTCTATATCAGGGAAGTTATTTATTGATGCCAACAGCAATGCCATACAGGATGCAGGTGAACTGCCATTGCAATACAACAAAGTGACAGAATCAGTAAGCTTAGGATTTTCATTTTCAGATTATACCGGTCATTACACGGTGGCGGTTTATGATACTGGAAATTATTCCGTTTCGCCTGACGCGATAAGTTATTATAACGCGGTTCCTTCGGTTCAACCCGCATATTTTTCCGGCATCAACCAGCAAGACTCGTTAAATGATTTTGCATTTCAACCCGTTGGAATATTTAATGATTTATGTATTACCATAACACCAATGGGAAATTTCCGCGACAACATGAATGCAAATTACATGATCAATTATGAAAATGTAGGAACCACAACTTTAAACAGTACCGTTATCTTCTTTCCAGATAATGATGTAACGTTTGTTTCAGCTGATCCGGTTGCAACCTCTGTAACAACGGATTCAGTTGTGTGGAATGTAGGAACACTGGCGCCTTTTCAAACCGGAAATATTTTGGCGACAATTCACGTAAACGCGGGAACACCAATCGGAACATTGGTAAATTCAACTGTGAGAATTGAACCGGTTGCGGGAGATGCAAATACGGCATGTAATTATGCGTCATACCCCGTGTATGTTACTGGTTCTTTTGATCCGAATGAAATACTGGTTGATGAAGATACTCTTTTCACCACCCAGTTGACCAACCCGCCCTATCTTGAATACATTATTTATTTTCAGAATACAGGAAATGATACTGCATTTAATGTTCGCGTTTCGAATATTTTTCCAACTTACGAACTTCGGGTTAACACTTTTGAATTTGTTGCTTCATCACATCCTGTAAATATTACCTATAAACCCTGGGAAAGGAATTTTGAATTTACTTTCAACAATATTCTATTACCTGACAGTAATGTAAATGAACCGGCAAGCCATGGATTTGTCCGTTACCGGATTAAGCCCAGGACAACACTTTCTGCAGGAGATTCCATTGAGAATAATGCATCTATTTATTTTGATTTCAATGAACCGATTATGACGAATACTGCGGTGACGGAGATTGTGCTGCCAACGGGAATCGGAGGACAGATGGCAGAAGGCAGAGGGCAGTTGGCAGTATATCCGAATCCGGCCTATGATATGTTAATTATTAATAGTTATTTGTTATCAGGGAAAAAGGCGGAAATGAAAATCTATGATCTTTATGGAAGAGAAGTTTTCCAACTTCAAACCTCAAACCTCAAACCAGAAACTAAAATAAATGTTTCCAATTTTTCACAGGGAGTATATTTCGTGGAGCTGCGATCGGGAGAACAGGTTTTAAGAAAGAAGTTTTTGAAACAATAAAATATTCGCCTTTGTTTTTTTCAATAGCCGGTATCACGGGACCATCGTCTTTTTGAGTGATTTTAAAGAAAGTATTTTTAAGAATGAGAAATACCAATAACTTGGTGGGAAATTTCTGATCATGAAAAAAATAATTTTAATACTTGCCGGTTTTTGTTTTTTATTCTCTGATGTTTTCGGGCAGAATATCGAATGGCAGAAATGCCTGGGTGGTTCGCAATATGATGACGGAGGTTACATCCAGGCTGCTTCTGACGGTGGATTTATTGTTGCAGGTACAACAAGTTCCCTCGATGGAGATGTAACCGGCAATCACGGATATCAGGATTATTGGATTGTCAAACTGGACAATATGGGAAGTATGCAATGGCAAAAATGCTATGGTGGTTCAAATACAGATTATGCAACTTCAATCATCAGAACAGCAGACAATGGTTATTTTCTCACAGGTAGTTCAAGTTCCAATGATGGCGATGTCAGTGGTAATCATGGCCAGGAGGATGTTTGGGTTGTAAAGACAGATAGTGCAGGAAATTTACAATGGCAAAAATCCCTGGGGGGCACTCAGCAGGAATATGGAAATTCAGCTTACCAGACAAATGATGGTGGATTTATTATTGCCGGATCCACGAATTCTGATGATGGTGATGTATCAGGTCTCCATCAAAATGAAGATTTCTGGGTGGTAAAGCTGGATAGTGTGGGAAACCTGGAATGGCAAAAATGCCTGGGGGGTGGACTCTACGAAGAAGCATCGTCAGTTCAACAAACTGCAAATGGAAGTTATATAGTTGCCGGATATACCAATTCTACTAATGGAAATGTTACGGGAAATCATGGAGGAAATGATTTTTGGATCGTAAAGCTGAATACAAATGGAAATATTCAATGGCAAAAATGCCTCGGTGGATCGGACCAGGAAAAGGCAAATTCCATAAAACAAACAGCGGATGGAGGATATATTATTGCCGGAACATCAACTTCTGCAGATGGTGATGTGACAGGAAATCACGGAGATGAAGATTCCTGGGTTGTAAAAACAGATGCAACAGGAACTATTCAATGGCAAAAAAGTTTAGGCGGATCAGGTTATGATCCTGCATGGACCATTCAAATTACAGATGACGGAAAATATTTAGTTGGCAGTGATACCTGGTCAAACGATGGTGATATAAATAATGTATATGGCACCATTGATTATTGGATAGTAAAACTGGATACCAATGGAGTGATGCTTAGTCAAAATAATTTTGGCGGAACAAGTGTTGACCAGGCACGCAGCATTATACCATTGACAGATAATAGTTATGTGATAGGCGGACGCACTTACTCCGACAATTTATGTGTAAATGGAAATCATGGGAACACCGATTTTTGGATTATAAAAGTAACTGATTATTTTAATTTAATTCAGGGTAAATTATTTATTGATTTAAATAGCAATCAAACACAAGATACCGCGGAGCCTGCATGGATTAATCGCCAGGTATTCGAGCAATATACAGGCAGGCATACATTTTCTCAGCAACTTGGAGTGTATTACTTGCCTGTTCCTGATTCAGGAAATTTTACTGTTTTTCCCGCATCCGTAAATTATTTTAACGCAGTACCTGTAAGCCACCCTGCTTATTTTTCGGGCATTCATCAAACCGATTCTTTAAACGATTTTGCATTTCAGCCCGCAGGAGTGTTTAATGATTTATGTATAACAATAACTCCCATGGGAAATTTCCGTGCAGGGTTTAATTCAAATTATATGATCAATTACGAAAATATAGGAACCACAACATTAAACGGAACCGTAATTTTCTTTCCTGATAATGATATAACATTTGTTTCATCCAATCCGGCTGCAACATCTGTAACAACAGATTCAGTTGTATGGAATGCCGGAACACTTACACCTTTTCAAACAGGAAGTATTTTAGTAACTGTTCATGTAAATGCAGGAACACCCATGGGAACATTGATAAATTCAAGTGTGGTGATTGAGCCGGTGGCGGGAGATGCGAATACTGTTTGCAATTATAATGCTTACGAAGTTTTTGTTACATCTTCTGTTGATCCCAATGCTATCCTCGTTGACCGCGATACAGTTTTTACAACAGAGCTTTCATCTCCGCCTTATCTCAATTATGTTATTTATTTTCAAAACACAGGAAACGATACAGCATTTAATGCAAGAGTGCTGAACAATATCCCTCAAACGTTAGATGTAAACAGCTTTGAGTTTGTTGCATCATCTCACCCTTTAAATATTGATTATGGCGCGCATTCACGTTTATTCACATTTGCATTTGACAATATTCTTTTACCTGACAGCAATGTAAATGAACCGGCAAGCCATGGATTTATCCGGTACAGGATAAAACCGCTTTCAATACTTGCAGCGGGAGACAGTATAAAAAACAATGCAGCTATTTATTTTGATTTCAACCAGCCTGTGATGACAGATACTGCGGTGACGGAGATTGTGCTGCCGACAAACCTCACCCCCGGCCCCTCTCCAAAGGAGAGGGGAGTTGCCCTCGCACCCAATCCCGCAACAAATACATTAACAATAAAACTCCCGCAACTGACCACTGATCACTGTCAACTGATCACTTATGATTTATTCGGAAGAGAAGTTTTGAAAATGGAGGTCGGAAATCAGAAGTCAGAAGTCAGAATTGATGTTTCCGGTTTTTCGCAAGGAGTATATTTTGTCCGGCTGGAATCGGGTGAAAAAGTTTTTAGAGAAAAGTTTTTGAAGGAATAAAAAGTCAGCTGGTTTTTGTATTCACCTCATTGCTGTTATATTTTGACGGACATTTCATCAGGATTTCTGAGGCATGAAATTCATCGCCTGAAATTTTTCCGATAATTACAATCTGCTCTGACTTTTCAAAATCCTGGGGTTTGGTACCGTTATACAAAACTTTTTTTTCTGCACCCTTATTGTCAGTCATATAAAACCCGAAAAGATTAGCATTTACTTCAGGGTTATATTCAAATGGTTTTTCTTTATCCAGTTTTCCAACCACGTGAAAAACTTTTCCTTCATGAGCAGCTGCCGTTGAAAAATCAGCATACGTTCCCGAATCGCTTACTGTGCTGATAATTGCGGCAAATGCTATGGCAATTAAAATAATTCCGATGAGATAACCTTTTTTCATTTTTTAATTCTTACCAGCGATTTTCTTTTCGAGTTTTGAAACTTTCCTGTCAATGCTCACCAGGTAAATAATTATTCCTGTAAAAACAATTGCAATCACTCCGACCACTACAAAAATTTTACCATTTGAGCGCATGGTATCCGCCATCTCAACATTCCCTGGCTGAGCTGAAAGATCAATGGCTGAAAACAGCAGCAGCAGCAGGAGTCCTGTAATTTTTTTCATCACTGTTAAAAACATTTTCTTCAATCATTTTTATCCTGATCCTGATCTGCATAATCCAGACACCCAGCAAGCTCCAGCCAATCACTGCAGGATAAAAAACAATTCTCATCTGGTTGTCAAGATCATAGTTTCCAAATCCGGGGTTGCCGCCATTGCCGGGATGCAGTGAATCCGTTAATCTTGGAAGAACCATAATAAAAACTATCATCATTGAAAAGGCAAAGATACTGTAAACCGAAGATAGCCTGGCACGCTTATGCTCGTCCCTGACAGAATTTCGCAGCAAAAAATAAGCGGCATAAACAAGCATGGTAGCAGCCGCTCCGTTGAGTTTGGTATCATTCACCCAAAATGCACCCCATGTGTATTTTGCCCAAAGCATTCCGGTCACTATGCCGATCATTCCGAACAGCATTCCCACTTTTGCAGATTCGGCAGCTATTAAATCACTGCGCAAATTAAATTTATTCAGGTACTTGATTCCGGACACAATTGAAATTACAAAAAGAATAATCATGCTGAACCACATGGTTACATGAAAATAAAGGTTGCGGATTGTTTCATGAAGGATAGGAAGATGGGGAACATCAAGTAAAAGCCCTGCAAATATTGTGTAATATAGCAGGAGAACAGAAAGGATTTTCCACCAGTGTTGTTTCATCTGCAATCCCGATAGCTATCGGGAGAATTTTTACGAATGTACGAATTACAAATGCGAGTTATTCCGGGCATATTTTTCAAATTTAAGTAAATATCAACCATTCTTAAATTCGTATTTTCATTCGTAAATTCATTGATGATTTTATTCTTTCCAAAGGTAAGGAAATAAGAAATAGCCAAGAGTGATGAGGAGGAGGTTGATAGCAAGAAGAATGATCAGGTTAGGAAAATTTACAGACCAGCTTAAACCGTCCATCGCGTTTTTTGAATATTTAATAATGGTCATTAGTAATGGAAGCAAAACGGGAAAACTTAAAATTGCCATGAGCGTGGAGCTGTTATTTGTTTTAGCTGCAATGGCAGAAACTAAAGTTAATACGGATGACAGTCCCGAAGCCCCTAACAATAACCCGGTAAAAAACATCGGGAGGTTTTGAACAATATTTCCCATGAACAGTATGTAGAGAAAAAAACTAATGCTGGAAAGCACTAATAATAAAAGCCCATTATAAAGTGTTTTTGCAATGATAACATGCTGAGGATTTAATAATGTATAATAAAATAATTGCAATCCCCTGCTTTCCTGTAAAAAACTTTTTGCCACCGCATTTACAGCGGCAAATAATAAAATAATCCAGAACAATGCGTTCCAGGTAGGCGGATCAATAATTTGCCTGAAAGACAGGTAGCAAATAAAAATTGTTGAAATCACATAAATAAGAATTCCACTGAAGGAGTATTTTAATCTCCATTCCAGAAGGATTTCTTTTTTAATAAGCTCGATGATCGGGTTCAAATGAAATTTTATTAGCGGTTGCGAAGTTCAATAAAAAATTCAACTTTGCATGCACAAACGTGAAAACCGAAAATATGAAAACAGACATACTCGCCTTCGGTGCGCATCCTGATGATGTGGAACTTTCGTGCAGCGGAACTATTTTGAAACATATTTCACTTGGAAAAAAAGTTGTTATTATTGATTTAACAAGAGGGGAGCTCGGCACCAGGGGAACGCCTGAAATCAGGGATAAAGAGGCTGAAAATGCGGCTAAAATACTTGGCGTGAGCAATCGTGAAAATATGCATTTCACAGATGGATTTTTTGAGAGTTCAAAAGAGAATAAGTTAGCACTGGTTGTAAAAATAAGAACCTACAGGCCTGAAATTGTTTTAGCGACCGCCATAGCGGATCGCCACCCCGACCACGGGCGTTCATCCAAATTGATTTCCGATGCCTGTTTTTTGGCCGGACTGATTAAAATTAAAACAACAGATGGTAATCGTGAACAGGAAGCCTGGCGGCCCAAAGCTGTTTATCACTACCTGCAGGACCGTTATATGAAGCCGGATTTTGCCGTAGATATTTCTGAATTTATGGAACAGCGTATGGCTGCTATTAAAGCATATAAATCGCAGGTATATGATGAGCATTCAAAAGAACCGGAAACAGCCATATCTTCAAAACAGTTTATGGATTCACTTTATTACCGTGCGTTGGAGATGGGAAGAATGATCGGGGTAAAATATGCCGAAGGTTTTATTGCAGAACGTCTTGTCGGGGTTAGGAATGTATTTGATTTGTTATGAATTTGACAGGTAAGAAATAGGAAATAAACAGGGTGTCGTCCTGAAAAGCGATAGAGGTTTATCAGCAAATAAAAAAGCTGCCTTTCACAAGGCAGCTTTTTTTTCCATCAGATATATTTTAATTTACAGAAAATTTTGAGCTGGAAGATTTTTTTCCAATGTCGGTATTCACAGAATAAATTCCGGCAGCAAAATTTTTCAAATTGACAGAAATACTGTTTTTGCCTTTGCTCATTTTTGTTTCATAATGATAAACGGATTGTCCTGCGCTATTGGTAATATTAATTTTTACCAAATCTGCGTTTTCAAGTATAAAGTTTAACATTACAAAATCAGAAGCCGGGTTCGGAGAAATGGAAACCCCTAAAGCAGATGCAGATACCTCATTAATGCCAACAAACGCTCCCAGGTCACCAATCGGATCAACGCATTCGTAAATCATTTCATTTTGACCAATCGGGTGTTCACCATTTGGAGGTACAGAATAGCCGGGAGCTGCATCAGACTGGAATACAAGGTGGAGACAACCCGGGTTATCCACATCTCTCGCCACACAAGGAAATACTTCTTCAGTAAAATCATCATCATAAACATTATATGGAGCATTCCACGTAGTTCCTCCATCAATAGAAGCCTGTGCCCACACATTTCTATAGCTGAATTCCGGTGTACCGCCATTTGTAGTATTATCTTTTAAATTAGAATATGCAACAAAAATATTATTTGCTGCGTCCACTCCTGCAGATGGCATGCTGCATATACCGTCATTGCCATAACGGCCACCCAGGTCGGCTGCAAATCCAACTGCAGTTATTGCCTGTGCGATTACCACCGGGGGATTTGTTCCCATATTCTCGTTCCAATACAATAATGCATTAGTAGAAAGGAATAAACCCAGACCACCTGCACCGGGCTCTTCAAGCACAAACACGGCCCCGGAGAAACAATGAGCAATTCCATTATTATCAATTACAACAGAAACTGCACCATCTGAACAAAGCAAAGTATCACCTATTCCATCTGCATTTGTATCGGTATCCATTGTTAGCTGGTCAAATTGTGGTTTGGGAAATGCCATGATCGGGGTGCGGACCCAGTTATCACCATTATCAGTTGATTTCCATAATGACCAGTCTGCTGCAACTGAACCGCTGGTTACAACAGCCACATCCCCTCTTGCATCAACAGCATAGCTGTTTGCCCTGAAATTCAGATACGTAGATGAAATGTCTGATCCCGGAAGCTGAATAGCCTGTATATCCCAGTTTAATCCGCCATCAGTTGAGCGATAATAAACCATGGCACCATCCATCCCGTTAAACAATGCGCCCGGAGGTGTTTGCCCGGTGGGTGCAGTTGCAGTAACCATGTGAATGGTAGTACCGTTATTTCCACCAACTTTCATTGAATTCCACAGAGGATAGCCCATTCCTGCGGGGTAAGGAATCATGCTTGAATCCCAGGTAGGAGCACCAATTGAAGCGTGACTCCACAAAGTGAGAGGTGCACCGGCATTGTGGGAGATCACAATTTCACCGGAACCTAACCGGTCAAGTGAACCAAAACCTGTTCTCTTGGATTCAATACGGCCTGTAGGGGCAGGATCCCATGAAGCACCATTATCAGCACTATGGGTAACTGCAGTACCCCTGTCGGCATAAGTTCCGGCAAGGTCAACGCTATAGGTCCATGCTGTTCCGATATCATCACCTGTATTGTACACCCTTGCCGCAATAGATGATCCGTTAGACTGAAGGTCATACGTGGTGCCGCCTACAGTTGTCATAGGCCCTAAAACTTTTGCCTGAGGATGCACAGGAGAATTGAAATTCTTCTGAGATGACTGTTCGTGCCCTGAAATCCCCACATTCATATCAGGTACAGGATGATCATTGGGTAATGGTTTTAAATCAGAAATGCTTTTCACCTGCTGCCTGTTCTGTGCATAGCTTCCGGCACACAGGCTTAATGCTAAAACGCTTAGTAATAGTTTTTTCATAGTTTTAATGTTTTTTAGTTATTAAATTAATTTTTCAAATGTATAGAATCTTTGGTAAAAGTAAAATAATTTTTGAAATGAAATTTATTCAGAACAACATTATTATGCTGGTCTGAATTTAAATATTACAGTTTTATTACAATTAAAGAACAAAAGAGCCATTCCAAAAATTTGAATCCAAATGGCTCTGACGAAAAGAGGCCGTCCGGTGAGACAGCCTCTTTTTTATTTAAATGATAATTTTTTATTGAACGATCATTTTTCTTACTGCAGATTGATCTCCGTCTGAAACCTTGTAAAAATAGGAGCCGCTGCTCAACTTCGAAACATCGAGGATGAAACTATTTTCACCGGAAGGAACATTTGAGAAATTCAATACACCGATATTTTCTCCGAGAAGATTTGTAACAGTGATGCTGATATCAGAAAGTTTTGCATGACTTATCCGGATAGTGGTGAAATTGCTGCATGGATTCGGATAATTTGAAACAGAAAATTCCGCAGCAGCATCAATATTTTCAACTGCAACTAAATCTGACACAGGAATTTTTGCATATACAATATCACTCGAGGCACCGGCATTATTTACCTGGTCGCAGTCACCGGCAGTTGCAAGAGAATGGCCGGGAGCACCGTCACGCTGATAAATTAAGTGAACATCGCTGTCAACCGTTTTAGCCATGTCTGCAAATACTGCTTCTTCAAATTCCCCGTTTCCGCCCTGGGCAATAGATGGAACGACATTATAAGGCACAGACCAGGTTTGACCGCCATCAGTTGACACCTTAATGTAAACATGACGATGAACTTTTTGGTAAAAAGTAGTATCCGTTAATTCATTAATGGTTTGATACGAAACATAAATATTATTATTAGCATCAACACCTGCACTTGCCATCTGAGTTATTCCGCCTCTGTATAAACCGAATCCAAATGCATCAGGACATGCCGGATCAGGAATCGGAATATTGATGAAGCCATCCTGGTTAAAATCTTCAGCAGCAGCAAATAACACCGGGGAATTTGCAGGCATACTTTCATTCCAGTAGTACATACCGTCTGTTGCAGGAATATAAGAAGTAGCGGTACCATCGTTGGTTACCTGGTTTCCGCCATACCAAACGTGGCACATGTTATTATTATCGATCAATACATGCGCATCTCCGGCATTAGAAGGAATCAGGTCAGCAACACCATCCTGCGGCATAGTATCAGTTAACGTAACGTCATTGTATGTATCGTAAAGCGGGAAATAGAATGGGAAAATGACTGTTTTTGTCCAGGTATTACCATTATCTGTTGATTTTAACAGGCCCACATCCGTGGTGAAATCAGAGTAAGCAATGGCAATTACATCTCCTCTTGAATCAATCGAATAAGCGTCACCGCCAAATCCAAAATAGGATGCTGAATCAATTTGAGGAATTACGACTTTTGAAATGGGCCAGGTAAGTCCTCCATCATCAGAGCGGGAATAATAGATCGGGCCAAATTGTCCTTCATAAATATTCTGTGAAATACCTGATCCGCCCCACAATGCATGAATGGATTCACCCAAAGAACCACCGGCAATAATTTTTGCCCATGTATCATCAGTTGAAGAAGGAGGCAAAGCAGGATCAGTTGTCCAGGCGCCTGTACCTTTTGTAGCGCGATAGGTTTCTAACATTTTAGTTGCTGTGGAAGAGTGGCCTATTACAACTTCTCTGCCCGAAGTAGTCACAGCAATGTTGGTAAATCCTACACGGTTCGCATTTTCAATACGTGCACAGTTGGCGGGAGGAAATTGCCATGTTGATCCATCATAATAATTATAGCCGGTGCCCCTGTCAACACCCTGGTTGCCGCAGGAAGTTGTCCATACAGCAGAGATAGTTCCATCAGGGTTCTTTATCAAACGATTGCTGATTGTTCCATTGGTTTGCAAGTCATAATAAGTATTCCCGATAATAGTTTCGGTAACCGACATGGTAACTTTAGAAACCGGAACTGCAGAAAGCATCTCTAAACTTTTATTGTTATTAACCGGAACAGAAGAACCTTCTGCAATCTTTTTCGGAACAAGAAGTTTAATGTTTTGAACATTTTTACTTAATGGATAAATCTTAACCGGTTTGGAAGACGGGTGAAGCGGAACGAATTTGTTGTTTTGGCCAAACACCGTTATGCTGAAAAATAACATGGTGAGAATGAGTAATTTTTTTTTCATTGGATTTTTGAATTTGATTGTTAATATTAATTGAGCTTTAAAAATTATTTTAAAGGTTCAAATTTATGCAATATTTTAACAAATGAAAATTTGATAAAGTATATTATTTAATAATTTCACATGATTTTCATAGAATAAGTTGATTATTTTTTTTAGTGGTTTATAATGAAAGCAGAAAAAATTTTCTGTTGGCGGATAGTACAAAATGCGATGGCCAGCGATACGATGGCGGGTTTAAAAATTTTCTGCGACACCAATAAAATGTGACACCAATAAAAATAAAATCAATGGGCGTGAAATGGAATAGCCATCATGGTAATAATCCTTTAAATGATTTTATTTCCGCTGAATAAAATTTATCTAATTTTTGATCAGCATGATGCTTTTACTCAGATCATCATTCGTGATAATTACGGTGTAAACTCCGGCCTGGAGTTGAGCAATCCATATTCTGAATCGTGAAGCGCTGGTTTCGTCCGAAAGGATCAGTTTACCAATGGAATCAAAAACACGAATAGTTGTTCTTTTATTTTTTTCATTTCCAAGATTAATTACCAAATCATCGGAGGCGGGATTCGGGTAAATAATCGCAGCAAAATCTTTTTCATTTTCCCCGTTATTTACAGCATAATTGACATCCCTGCACGGAACAGTTACGGTTACTCCCCCTGAAATTTTTTTACAACTGTTGGAATTCGTAACTTTAACTTTATAGAAGCCGGCAGAATCTGCCACATAATTAATGTTTGTAGCTCCGCTTATATTTATTCCGTTTTTTTTCCATTGATAGAATAATCCGCCTCCCGAATTGGCTTTGAGAACCACGCTGTCTCCTGCACAAAAAGAAGTAGGGCCTTGCGGAGTGATTGTCGCATTGGGTAAAGAATAAACCGTCACTATCGTGCCGTAAGTGGTCGTTTTAGAACATCCGGTAAGGGTATTCGTTACAGTCACCTTATATGTTCCGCCTAATGCAGCGGTGTAAGAAGAAGATGTTGCACCGGGAATATCCACTCCTCCTTTTTTCCACTGATAGGCACGGTTGGCTGCAAAAATTGTATTTAACACTGCACTGTCACCTGTACAGAATGATGAAGTGCCTGCGGGTGTGATTGCAGCGCCTGGTGGAGTACAATTCAAAGTTTTTGAAAAAAACAAAGTTGTTGCTTCTGCAAAATTGAAATAAATTAATGACGCTTTATATCCGTTAGCCGTAAGACTTAAGTCAGAAGCATAATCGGTGTATATGGTATCAACCGTTCCCCAAGTATTTCCGTCAATATCAACAGCCGTTGTGTAAATTAATTTACTCCCTGCACTGCCTGCTGTCCCTCCCATATAGGCAACTGCAGGTTTACCATCAGCAATAACAAGCGGACTGTGAACGGCTCCCGCCACAGGAACAGGAGTGTTCCATGTTGTTCCGTTTACATCGGAAGCACGAAAATAAAAACCATTTGCAATTATGGCAGGCAAACCATTCACGATACGTAAAGACGTATTTGCCCCTATATTGTTGGCAACTCCCAGGTTCAATGGATTTCCCCAAATGCTTCCGGTGTTATTATCGGCCCGGATGTATTTAATCTGCTTGCTAACGGTTTCATAATAGGCAATTGCAGGTCGTCCGTTTACTTCATAAAGGGAGTTGAATCTTCCCGTATACCCTGTAGAATCAACGATAACCGGCATACTCCATGAATTACCATACGGGTTATTTGCTTTAATGTACATCAGGTAACCTGAAGCAGGATTAAAATAAGAAACTGCAGGAGTATCATTGATGATTGCTAAAGAAACATAATATTGATTGGGAGAAGGGTTAAAGAATGAATCTAACAATACCGGGGCTGCCCATGCTGTTCCGGTACCATTTGCTGCGCGGGCAAATTTTACCTTGAAAATGTTTGAATTATATGATACATAAGCGATAGCCGGCCTCTCTTTTACTATTTCCATTTTACTTCCCAAACCTGAGCCTGCATCTGCATCAACCACAACAGGAAGCTGCCAGGGTATTAACCCCGAAGTATCGGAAGCGCTCACATAATGTAAATCTGAGTGTATGGAATCATAAAAAGAAAATGCAGGAATGCCCTTCACTATTTGCAGCGAACTGAACGTTCCCATAGCTCCCCGGTTTTCTACCCGGAACGGAGTATCCCAGGTATTTCCAATTGAATCAAGAGCGCTTTGAAAATAAAACTTTACAGGATTTTGTTCCCTGTACACAATTTTTGGCTTGCCGTTAATATATGTCAGCTCATTCTTTGAAGTTTGAGCAAGACCTGTACCACCCACTAATATACTTGTTCCCCATGCCGAACCGTTAACATCAGCAGCACGCATATAATAAAAATCATCCGCAACAGAGCTTGAAAAACTAACTGCCGGTTTTCCGTTTATAATATGCAATGATATTCCCGTTGAACCGCTGAACCCGTCCAGGACTATAGGATTTGGCCAGGAACTCCCCACTGCATTTAATGCACGCGAATAATACAGCGTGGTGGTCGTGAGGTCATAAAATGCAAAGGCGGGCCTGTTGTTTACTATTTCCATCGAAAAAGGATAACCGATTTCACCTGAATATTGAACAGTATCTGCAGCGCCCCAGCTTGTTCCTGAAACATTTTGAGCACGCACAAACATGAGGTCTTCATCCGTGCTGTTGTAATAACCGATAGCCGGATTGCCGTTAGCGATTTTTAAAACGGGGAACTCGCATGCATATCCCGAAGAATCTACCAGCACGGGAGAATTCCATATTGTACCGTTGATGTCACCTGCTCTTACATATTTCAATTTTTTGATAAGGCTGCAGGCATAAGCGATGGCCGGAAACCCATTTACAAGGGTCATGGACAAGCTGTAAACAATGGGGTTTTGATCCACTATAACGGCATCGGGCCATGACGTTCCGTTGGCATCATTTGCCCTCCTGTATCTCAATTGAGCGTTTCCTGAATTACCGCCACCGCCATACGCAATGGCAGGGTTTCCATTTATGACCGCCAGGGTAATGCCGTTTGCCGATACATTAAATGTATCAATGATTTGGGGAGTATTCCAATTCGTCCCGTTGCTGTCGAGCGCGCGCACGAACATAATGTTTTGATGCGTTTCATCCGTATATGCTATAGCTGGAAACCCGTTTACAGATGCCGTTGAAAAATAAAATCCTGTTTCAGCGCCTGTACCCGAAGCTGCCAGTGTATAATACGGCCCCTTCCAGCTTTGACCATTTGCCAATGAACCGATCAGCAGGAATAAGAATATTTTAAATTGTTCCTTGAGTAAAATGTTGAGCATTAAAGTGGGGCAGGGGATTTTCTAAAGGTTACTTTCAATCAAAGGTATAATTTTTATTCCGGTTCGCAAAACAGGAAGCCAGCCTTCACGGATTTTTTATTGTGCAACCTTTAAAAAACTAAGTTCGCATAATTTTTAAAAAGTTCGTTAATCTGCATACCTTTGGTTGGAAGAGCGAACTTTATAAACTAAAAAGTTCGCATATTTAAATGTTATGCGTCATGCCCGGGCGACATCGGAACTTCAAACTGATTGCAAGAAACGAACTTATTAAAAAATAGAATTACTGACAAATGAAAAAGGATTACCTGCACAGGCAAATCTTCGCTCTGCTGTTATTAATTTTTATTGCTCCCTGCTATGGACAAACAGATGGATATATGTTTCATTGCGCGATAAGAGATAAAGTCGGAAACCTTTGGTTCGCCAGTACTGGCGCAGGCATATATCGTTACGATGCTATCACAGGCGTGCGTACCAATTTAACCGAGAGAGATGGTTTGTGCGCTGACAATGTTTCTTGTATTTTAGAAGATAAAGCAGGCAATCTTTGGTTCGGCACTGAGATTGGAGTTTGTCGTTACGATGGTAAATCATTCACCGATATTACAACGAAAGCAGGACTGTGTATCAAATATTATGTTAATTGTATTTTAGAAGACAGGAACGGAAATTTTTGGTTTGGCACGAATGGCTATGGAGTTTGTCGTTACAATCCTGTCACAGGTGCGGTTACCAATTTTACAAAGGAACAAGGTCTGGGCAGTAATGCTGTTCAATGTATGTTAGAAGATAAAGCGGGGAACCTTTGGCTTGGCGAACGGGATGGTGGTGTGTGCCGTTACGATACCGCTTCGGGCAGGTTTATCAAAGTTAACGGAGATGGATGTTTCAGTAGTCAGATTATGAGTATCATAGAGGATAAAACGGGGAATATCTGGTTTGCCAATTTGTATCATGGCGTGTGCCGTTATGATCCCGCCTCAGGCGGGTTTACCCATTTTACAGGGGAGAATGGTCTTTGCAATGATACTGTTACTTGTATCTATGAGGATAAAAAAGGAAACCTTTGGTTCGGCAGCGATGTGAGCACGTGGCGCGGAGGGCGCGGAGGGGTTTGTCGTTACGATGGAAAGTCCTTTATTCCTTTTACAACAAAAGAAGGTCTTAGCGATATACGTGCCTGGACTATTGTAGAAGATAATGACGGAAACATTTGGGTCGGTACCAAGGGTGGATTGTTTCGTTATCATTCCCTGTCAGGCAGGTTTATCAACTATACATACAAAATGAATAGCCATGATTGAACAGCACATCAAACCTGAAACGGAGACAGGTTATAGTTTGAAGGTTTTTGTAATAAAAAATAAGAGTTATTTTAAAAACAAATCCTTTGAATTGACTATTTCAACATTCTCAACTCGGAAGATATTTTGCGAAATGCTAACCGCTTCGAATAAAATACAGGTAAATTCGAATTAATTATCTTTGAATAAACAAATCAATAACCCCATGAAAAACTCTACTCCCCAAAAAAGAATTTGCAAACTTCTCTTGATCTCAATTTGCCTTTTATCAACTATTAAATCCTCTGATGCACAAACTAATATTGGAGGCGTCATCTCATCAAACACTACCTTATTATTGGCAAACAGCCCTTACATTGTTACAAATAATTTGCTTGTTCAACAAGGGGTGAAAGTTATTGTTGAACCGGGCGTTATTTTTAAGTTCAATCAGGGTATTTATTTACAAGTAGATGGCGAATTCCAGGCTATAGGTACAACCGGTGACTCAATTATTTTCACTACCAACGCTGGGGTTACTGAATGGAATGGAATTAATTTTACAAATTCAAGCATTGATTATAATTCACAAAGTGGAGTAGGCTGCATTTTAGATTATTGCATTGTGGAAAAAGTATATGCGCAAGGCTCTATTGCAATTGATATTAATGCCTGTTCCCCAAAAATATCATCTTCTTCAATTAGAAATTGTACCTGGACAGGACTTGAGACAAATGGAAATAAACCTCATCCTATTATTGTAAATAATAAAATTCATGACATGGGTATTGGAATTATTGTTTCAAATAATAATTGGGGGTTAATACAGGGAAACGAAATATATAATATTAATGATGTTGAGGCTGTTCGTTTAAACAGGGTTGTTTTTATCGACAATTATGTTCACGATTGTACCAATGCAATGGCTGTAAGGGTTCAAGATACAGCGATCATTAATAATAACATCTTTGAAAATACAAAGGTTGCTGTAGGAATAATCGGTGGAGATGCCCATATTATTAAATGCAATACGTTTAATAATAATGAAACTAATATGGTAATTACATGTGAACGGCACCCATTATTAATTAATAACAATTTTCTGAATTACTCGGGCTGGAATGTCTATTGGGATGATTATTATTATCCTTACTCAAATGGCAGTTGTTCTAATCCCAATGGATCAGGTGTTTATGCAACAATTGACCTGGCAAATAATTATTGGGGTGGAATAAACAATCTGCAAATGGACAGTTCTATTTGGGACTTCAGCGATGATTTTAGTTTGAAAGCGCTCATCAGTTATATTCCTGCTCTCACCGATACGGTTGATTTCTCCCAGGTTGATTGCTCAAATCCTTTAGCTGTAAATGAAATTCCATCACAAAACAATAATATTGATTTTTTTCCAAATCCTTTTCATGACAATGCTTATTTACGAATCAGGGGAAAACTCCTGAATGAAAAATACGATGTTTCAATAATCAATATATTCGGAACGGTTGTAAAAAAAGTTTTAGTAACAAGTTCTGAAATGATAAATATCTCAAGGGAAAACCTTACATCAGGAATATATTTTTGTCAGATCATTTCGCCAGAAAATACAAGATATTCTGCTAAAATCATTATACAATGATTTTTATCAGAAGCATTGCGCATAACAAAAAAGTTAAAGAAATTTAACATAGATATCACCTTGCATCTGTACTTGACAGAGGCTCCTGTTTTGAAATCCTAAATCTTTTTACCCGGCAGAATTAATCATTTCACCTGGCAGGTCGCGAAGCGTAGCCCCTGTCAGGTTATAGTTTGGAGGTGTTTGTAATAAAAAATATGAGTTACTTTAAAAACATATCCTTCGAATTGACAATTTCAACATTCTTAACATTCAGAAGATATTTTGCAACCTCATTATCTTCTTTGATGATCTCAGGCGTCAGAACGGCTTTTAAAGAATTTGAATAGCTCATTGGCGAAACCGTATTTTCGCGCAGGCTTGCGGCAAGATTTTCTGCTTCTGATTTATCCGTTACAATGGTGATAAAAATATTTTTTGTCTGCCAGTATTTTTTCATCGTCTTATTCACATCCTCCAAAGTTGTTTTTGCAAGCAGGTTATCCATCTCCGAAATATAATCTTTTCGCCCGTAAAAACGGCTGTCCATCAGGAAGCCCAATTGTTTTGCCGGGGTCTGGATATAAAGTTTTATATAAGACCGTAAAAATGTCCTGGTGAGCTCAAAATCTTCTTTGTTCAGTCCATTTGTAACAAGCTGGTCCATTTCACGGATGGCCATGCGGATGGCGAAATGGGCATGTCCTGTTTTGATGCTGTCCAACTCCTTGTACTGCCCTTTCAGACCTTTTGCTGTTTGTACCGGGCGAATCCATATCGAGAAATAATTTGATGAACGGGGAAAGCCCGCCTGGGGCAGCATATTTTGTCCGCCATTATTATACCATTCAATGTAAGAGTAATCGCCATAATTCATCGAGCGTTGTTCGCGTATTTTCTGGTACAGGCGCGAATAAGATTTGCGATGCTCTCCCAGCCATGAATTGGCAATCATTAAAGCAGCAAACTCATCATTCTTTCTTGTGATACCAAGCGGAAAACCCATAAAAATTGCAGAACCGAGCGCTTCATCTTTTGAAATAATTTGAACATTGATTCCGTCAGGAGTTTTGGGCTGAGCCGGTGCAACTGGCTGCAGAGCCGCCTGAGACAATTGATTCATGTCTGATTTGAGCATGCTTAGAAATTCCGGAGTGTAATTTCCTGCTATGCCGATCATCAGGTTTTTTGAAGTGTAAAAATTTTTATAGTGCTGCCTCACATCATCTGATGTAATCGCCTTCACGCCCTCTGAAGTTCCCTGTATCATGTGCTGGTAATTCGTTCCGCGAAAAAGAAAATCTTCCAAAGCTTTTTTGCTGTATTCCTCATCTGAGGATGATTTGATGACCTGGTCCACGTAATTCTGCTGGTTTGATTTTACACGGGTAAAATCATCTTCAGCAAATCGAGGAGTAAGCATAAGCCCTTTCAGGACAGTATAAAATTTATCAGTAAAATCTTTATGGAACTCAAATGTAAAAACGGTTACTTCTTTATCCACCGTTGAATAATAGTTTGCTGCCATCGGGTAAATAAAATCTTTGATCTCAGTACTCGTTTTATCTTTTGTTCCGCCTTCCGTAATCATATTTGCGGTGAGATAGGTGAGCCCGTCCTTACCCTGTGGATCACAAATGGAACCATTGCGGAACATGAGCTTGACGATAATTTTTTCTGATTTTGGTAATTTTAATTCTACCACTTCCTGTGCCGTGGAAAAGGAAGTCAGAAGTATGAAGTAAGATGTAAGAAGCAGGCCGCAAACCGTAAAAATATTTTTATGCTGAGTTTTCATTTTTTAATTTTCTGGGATTTATATATTAATTTTTTAATCTGATCAACGATCTCCGCCATCCGGCCTCCGGCCTCTCACTTAACAGTATTTTCCCCTGCTGCTGAAACGGTAGAAATAGTAAGTCCTGAATTAACAAGATATTTTTTAGCCGCATTGGTAATATCCGCAGGCGTTACTTTGTCAATCTGTGAATAAAAACGGTTAATTGACTCGGGATCTCCTGAAAGCCAGGTGTACGATGAAAGTGCATTCGCAATTGCATCGGGGCTGTCCATTCTCATGGCAAAATCATATTTAACCCTGGATTTAATTTCAGCGAGGTATTTTTCATCTACAGGCTGAGATTTTATTTTTTCAATTGCTTTTATAATTTCGTCTTTAGCATATTGCAGGTCTGTTTCTTTGACAAGTGTTGCGTCAAACTGGAATAAATTTCCGTCACGTGCAAGATTGAGATCAGCAGATAAATCCCGGAGCTTCTGCTCCTGTATGACAAGCTTTTTGTTTAATTCGGAACGTTCAGAGCACAAAACATCAGCAAGAATATTTAATGCCGCCACTTCAACATCTGTTTCACTAAAAGCCGGGCCTTTATAGCTCAGCTCAAGGCGGGGCGGAAAATTCGGGACCTGCAGGTGAACTGTTTTGGTTTCTTTTTGCTCCGGCTCTTGTGGTATTTCAGGTTTGTAATTTCCTTTTTCCCACATCCCGAAATATTTTTCTGCAAGCGCATTCACTGTTTCCTGTTTCACATCTCCCACAACTATTATGGTTGAATTTTCTGGCCGGTAAAAACGATTAAAAAACAGGATAGAATAATCATATTGGTTTGGCATATCCACAATGTCATTAAAAAATCCCATCGTAGTATGCTTGTAGGTGTGCTTATCAAAAGCTTTATCGAGGGTTGCTTCATATAACTTTGCAAGCGGATTTGCATAATTTTTTGTGTACTCGCCTTTTACCGCTCCGGCTTCAGTTTTAAAATCCTGGACAGAATATTTCAAATGCATGAAACGGTCAGATTCAAGCTCAAACATGGTTTCAAGCTTTGAAGCATCACCCGTCATATGATAAACCGTACGGTCAATAGATGTATTGGCATTGGCCGAAGCACCGATGGACTTTATAATGTCACTGTATTTTTCTTTTGAATATTTTTCTGTTCCGCGAAACATCATGTGTTCAAAAAAATGTGCAAAGCCGGTTTTGCCCGGCTCAACTTCTTCCCTTGATCCCACCCGGACAACAATAAAAAATGCTGCAATGCCGGGACTTTCAAACGGAACCGTTACCACATTCAATCCGTTTCCAAGCTTTTTTTGCATGATAGGATAGGGGAGAATCTTTTTTGCTTTGGCATCCTCTGTACTGAAGGAATAAAGCGAATTAACGAGGATAGCTATTGTCAGAATGATTTTTTTCATGAGATATATTTAAAAGATAACCTGTTTAAGAAGAATTGCAATGTTACAGAATGGAATTATTTCGGGACAGCGAAAAAATAAAACAACATCATAATGTTAAGTCAGCATTCCCCCGTCCACGTGAATCACCTGCCCGGTGATGTAGGAAGAAAGATCTGATGCAAGGAATAAAACCAGGTTTGCAACATCCGTTACTGAGCCGCCACGTTTCAGCGGAATGGATTCACGCCATGCTTTTATGGCATCCTGGTTCAGGGAAGCTGTCATTTCTGTTTCAATAAAACCCGGGGCAACTGCATTACACCGGATGTTTCGTGAACCCAGTTCAAGTGCAACAGATTTTGTGAAACCGATGATTCCGGCTTTTGATGCTGCATAATTAGACTGGCCTGCATTCCCTTTTATTCCTACCACCGAAGTAATATTTATGATTGAGCCGCTCCGCTGCTTCAGCATGGGCCGCTGAACCGATTTAGTAATATTATAGACCGATTTAAGGTTAGTGCGAATCACTTCATCAAAATTTTCTTCACTCATACGCATAAGCAATCCGTCACGGGTGATGCCTGCATTATTCACCACGATATCTATTGCACCAAATTCAGCAACAACAGCATTTACCAATTCTTCGGCAGCTTTAAAATCTGCCGCATCCGAACGGTATGCTTTTGCATTGACAGCATGCGCTTTTAACTCATTTTCCAGTTCGGCTGCTTTATCAGGCGAAGAAAGATAGGTGAACGCCACATTCGCCCCCTGTTCAGCGAGCTTTAATACGATTCCTTTACCAATGCCGCGCGATGCACCGGTAACGAGTGCACTTTTTCCTTCGAGTAATTTCATAAATACGTAACGATTTTTAGATCAGCCTTTTTTAATTAACAATTAACTGTTTAAATCCGGATGTGCAGGGAAACCTTGTTATTAAAGATTTAATTATAAATTTGCAGCCAAAATTAAACAACTAACTTATAAAACATGAAAAAAATAATTTTAGGATTGGTTTTAGTTACAGCAGGATATGCTGTAAATGCGCAAAGTTTTAACATTGGTATGGGTGGCGGCATTTTTTCTACCTGGCTGATAAATACAAATGTATCCGATCAGGGAGATGATTTGGACTTTGGTGTGACTTTTGGCGGACAGATTGGATTAAACATGCAATATTATTTCAATCAAAGCATGGGCCTTTCGATGGGGGTGTTATATACGGGGCATAATCAAAAATATACCGGTTCAGAAATCGCTGGAGGATCGGAAGTATTTTCGATGGAAGCAAAAACAAAAATGCGTTATCTTGATATTCCGTTCATGTTAAGAGTGGGTGGACAGGAAAAAGGTGCTTATTTTGAATTCGGACCACAGTTTGGATTCCTTATGAGTGCTAAAGAAAATGCTACTCTTACTTTCACTGAGCCCGGTGTAGGCACTTTTATAGTGGATACCAGTGGTGTAGATGCGAAATATAGAATGAAAAGCAGCAATATTGCACTTGTTCTTGGCTTTGGCGTTGATATTGCTGCCGGAGAAAATATTTTGATAACCACTGGCTTAAGATTGGGATATGGCTTTAACGATGTAACGAAAGAATATCCTACTGCTGATGCTTTAAATGATGACCCTCATATTCTTATTACATCTGCAACCTATAATGCCCATTGGAAGCAAAGTGACAGCGGGGATATTTTTAAATACACCCCAACCAGGCGTGCTTTCGGAGGATTCTTTTTTTCCGTAATGTATAAGATCCCAATGGGCGGCAGCAAAGGAGCACCGGTACCTGAAACAAAATAATTTAATTTTATTAAGTTCATAAAAAGGCTTTCCAATGCGGGAAGCCTTTTTGTTTTGCATGAGTTTTCCATCTTTGCAACCATGCGTGATTATTTTTACAGGCTTAAAATTTTAGGTAAGCGCCTTTTGATTTTATTTTTTCTTTATACACTATGCCGGTTAATTTTTTTACTCTTTAATTTCTCCGGCTTTTCTTCAGGTTCATTTGCAGAATTATTCAAATCTTTTTTTTACGGGTTGAAATTCGATGCTGCTGCAATTGTAATGACAAATTGCTTATTTATTTTTTTAAGCGTGCTTCCTTTTAATTCCTGGAATAAACGGGGTTATCAATGGATGCTTAAAACAATTTTTATCACTGTAAACACGGTGTGCCTGCTTCCCGGTTGTGTTGATTTTGTTTTTTTCAGGTTCATTGCGAAAAGAACTACGGCAGAATTATTCAGCATCCTTTCTCTTGGAAGTGATATTCAAAATACCATTCCGCGCATGGCGCTTGATTTCTGGTA
>Ga0134123_10000306_pt1 | contig 33854 bp, 25 predicted proteins | sample KB303_FD_96460 | JGI IMG/M metagenome (GOLD analysis project Ga0134123, IMG submission 96460) | Terrestrial soil microbial communities without Nitrogen fertilizer from Kellogg Biological Station, Michigan, USA - KB3-0-3 | ecosystem: Environmental > Terrestrial > Soil > Unclassified ...
ATCCCTGTAAATATCATTTATCTGGGTATTCACTATCGGTTTATCATTAATGGAATCGTGAACGAACCCCTCATATATTTTTTTCTCCGAATCAAAAACTGCTATGCCGGCATTCGTTCCAAGCCACAGTTTACCGGGTGCCTGCTGGTGAATCCTGAATACAATATTGTACAGGTTTTTTGAAATGCTTTTTTCAAAGTTGTACGAAGTGAATGTTTCGCTGCGTTTATCAAAATGCACCAACCCGCTTCCCCATGTTGCTATCCACAAAAAACCGGAATCAGATGAATCAGGAAAAAGATGTATGCCCTGGAAAGGTTCACCGCCAGGAAATTTGTTTTCAAATATTTTATAAGAGCGATCTGCCGGATTGTAATGAACCAGCTCCCTGAAACTCATTACCCAAAATGTGCCGTCAGCATCTTCAATAATCGAACCCGCACCGTTCTTTTTAAAAACAGGTAAATCATGAAGTGATTCCTCAAAGCAATTTCTCTTCGGATTGAATCGTATAAGGTTATGATAAGCAACCGTTGCCCAAATATTTTTTTTCGAATCTTCATATAGCTGAAATGTTTCAAAATAAAAATTGCGTTCACCGTTTGCAGTTAGTACAGGGATGCGGGTAAAATTGTTTTTGTTTTTATTATACACGCAAATGCCCTGTGCAGTGCCTATCCACAAACCGCCTTTCTCATCCGTTAAAAAATGATTAACCTGGTTTGATGAAAGCGTGGTCGAATCACCCGCAAGGCTTTTATAAACCGTAAAATCATAACCGTTAAAACGGTTCAGCCCTGCATAAGTGCCTGCCCATATATAACCATCCCTGTCTTTAATAACACGTATTACCGTATTGTTCGAAAGCCCGTCATCAACCGTATAATTGGTAAAAAAATAATGTTGCTGCGCTAAAGCATTTTGTAAAATGATTTGCGAAAGAAAAATAAAATATAACGTAGCACACCGCATGGAAAGTATCAGCGAAAGATACGATTTTCCCCACTTTAATGGGGTTGACACAAAGGCTTTTTAAAGGTTTTTTTGTTCATTATAAATAACTTATAAATTATTCCGATATAAAAAATTATTTAAATGAAACAGCTATTCATTGTTGCAGCAATCACATTAATGTTTATTGCTCAAGTGCTGAAAGCGCAAAACACATTTCCCTCTTCAGGTGCTGCAGGTATTGGAACCGTTGCTCCAAACGTATCGTCTTTGCTCGATATTACAAGCACCACTAAAGGGATGCTCATTCCGCGAATGACAAAAACCCAGCGCGATGCAATTGGAACTCCTGCAACCGGTTTATTAATTTACCAAATCAACAACACTCCCGGTTTTTATTATTACACAGGCACGGCATGGACTGCTTTAAAGCCGGTAAGGGCAAATCAATCGCTGAACAATCTTACAGCACCCACTGCAGTCAATGTTGATCTGCTGCCCGGAAGTAATAATTCACATGACCTCGGCTCTTCCTCATTGAATTGGAGAAATATTTATGCTGGCAGCTATTACATAGGTTCATCCAAAGTGCTCGAATTAGTTGGGGCGAACAATACTTTTATTGGTGCAACCGGTAATGCAGTAAATACCGGAACATATAATACTGCAATCGGTAACCAGGCTTTCCATGCCAACACTTCAGGGAATAACAACACAGCAACGGGTGCTTTCGCTCTTTATTCCAACACCACGGGTTCTTCCAATTCCGCGTATGGATATGGTCCGCTTTATTCCAATACAAGCGGCTCCAACAATACTGCTATCGGGGCTTATTCACTTGCCTATAACAGCTCAGGGTCGGGCAATACAGCAATCGGGAATTCAGCGCTTAACGCTAATACCATCGGGGTTTCCAACACTGCCAGCGGTAACAATGCTCTTCATAACAATACGGAAGGATTTACTAACACAGCTGACGGAGCCGATGCACTTTCCGGCAACACGACTGGGTATCTTAACACTGCCACCGGAAGTTCCGCACTGAATGCAAATACCACGGGTTTTTATAATACTGCAAACGGTGGAAATGCGCTTAAGTCTAACGTAGGTGGCGTAGGCAATACAGCAACCGGAGCCTATACCCTCTATGCCAATAACAGCGGAGCTTACAACAGCGCTCACGGATCGTCTGCTCTTGCTAACAATACTTCAGGAATTGATAATACCGCTGACGGAGTGAATGCGCTTGCCGGTAACACAAGCGGTAATTACAACACAGCTATTGGTTACGGATCATTGCAAACAAACAGCACCGGTCACCATAATACTGCTGCCGGTTATTATGCTGATGTCTCATCAGATGGTTTCTCCAATGCCACTGTTATCGGAGATAATGCTTCTGTGAATGCGAGTAATAAAATCAGGCTTGGCAACGGTGCTGTAACGGTTATTGAAGGAACAGTAGGATATACTGTTTCCGATGGACGGTTCAAAACAAATATTACCGATGATGTCAAAGGTCTTGAGTTCATCAATAAGCTGCATCCTGTGGTTTATAATTTTGAAGCAAAGAAGTTTGACGAGTTTCTTCATAAAAATAATCTGGAAAACTATGAAAAGAATTCAGCCGGTATTGATTATTCAGAAGCTGAACATATCCGTTACAGTGGTTTCATTGCACAGGAAGTGGAGAAGGCTGCTAAAGAAACAGGCTATAATTTCAACGGAGTCCACGTTCCTAAAAATGATGATGACAATTACAGTTTGGCTTATTCAGAGTTTGTGGTGCCATTAGTAAAATCGGTGCAGGAACTGAATGAAGAATTAAAAACCCGGAATGAAGAATTGAAATCAGAAATTGAAATAATAAAATCAGTCCTTTCAAACGAGCAACAACAAAAGATAAGAGAGTTATCAGAGAATAAGCTACCTGTAAATGGTATTTCACAAGGGCTTCTTGAGCAAAATACTCCCAATCCGTTTAATAAAGAAACCGTTATACGGTTTTACATTTCAAGTTCGATTAACTCTGCAAAAATTGTGGTTACCGATATTTCAGGGCAGCAATTAAAATTATTTGAAATAAATCAACACGGGTCAGGCGAAATCATCATTCAAGCCGGTGAGCTTGCTGCAGGCAGCTATCTCTATTCATTACTCATTGATGGAATAAAAACCGATTGCAGGAGAATGGAACTGGTGAAATAGAACGTTTTTCCTTTCCTGCATTTACCTACTAAAATGGGGTTGATGAAACAAAATACAACCTCTTATTTTGAACAAAAACAATTTAAAACAACATTCCAATGAAAAAAATCTTTACTATCCTGTTCTCATTTATGCTTATCGCTATTGCTGCAAAAGCACAGCCCACCATGACTTCAGCCAATGAAGCTGCCGTAGGTCTCACATTCAATTATGCATACGTGGATTCATCCACCGCCACAGAAGGTCCCGGTGGCGCTAACCAGAACTGGAATTTCTCCGCAGTCACTCCTAACGGATCATTCCATATTGATCAATGGGTTGCTCCTGCCTCCACGCCTTATGCAGCAAACTTCCCCGGAACCAACCTCGTGCAGCAAACTGTGGATACCGGTGGCAACACCATTTACCTCTATCACAACGCAACTTCATCCATGACTGATCTGCATGGAATGGGTTTCGATGCAAGCGGAATACTTTACATTATGAATAATTCCAACACCGAAATTCTGCGTGAGTATCCTGCAACATATAATACCACGCTGTCAGATAATTTTTCGGGGCTTGCTACCCTGTCCATCGGTCCGGCTACCATCAATTTTTACAGGTACGGTTCCTACTCCTGGATTGCAGACGGGTATGGAACACTCACCACTCCCATAGGTGTTTATACCAATACGCTTCGCGGCCACGTGAATCAATATATCACCGATTCTATGGTGTATATCGGTATTCCTTTACCCACAAACATTATTCATCACTATTCCACCAGCTATTTCTGGGGATGCACCAATCCCGGAAACAGGCTTTACCAGTTTTATATCGGCTATGATACTGCCGTAACTTCCAGTTCCACTATCATTACAAAAAGTGTAAGCTACCTCGATGCTGTAACTGCCATAGAAGAAACTGCTCCTTATGAAACAGCAACTGCAGCAACGTATCCGAATCCTGCCAGTGATTATGCATTTATTACATTAAAAAATTCGATAAACGGAAATGCAGCGTTATCTCTTTGTGATTTAAAAGGAAGCGTGGTGAAAAATATTTCTGCTGAAATAAAAGCAGCGGATCATTTTGAATGGATGTTTCCTGTAAAAGATTTGCCGGCAGGAATCTATCATGCAAGAATTATTTGCGGGGATAAACAATGGCAGACAAAAATTGTGAAAAATTAATGCCACGAATTGCAAATGACACGCCTGTAAGCGAGCGCTGCCGCAATAATTAAGTTTTTCATTTGTTTGATTTTAATTGTGAGAGTCAAAGTGGAATGCAGCCAAATGAACTCTTTCTGAATCTGCTATGAAGGAACTCTGAGAACTTATTTCCGGATTCGTCCGAAAACACCAAGTGGTAATTTCTGTTCTGTTGAGCTTTGCAAATAAAGCTCTCCCGTTTCAAAAACATCTTTTGTATGATTCTTAAAAATATTTTCAATGATAAGAGATGAAAATCCGAGTGAGTAGGTATTAAGGATTAAAAAATATTTTTCTTCGAGCAATTGAAAAATCATTTTCATCATTTCATTTATTTCAGCTTCAAGTTTCCAGTTTTCTCCATTCGGTCCGTGGCCATAGGCAGGAGGATCGAGAATAATACCATGATATTTTTTTCCTCTCTTGATTTCGCGTTTTACATATGTCATAGCATCCTCCACAATCCACCGGATATCTTTTAAACCGGATAATTGCATGTTCTCTTTCGCCCAGGTAACAACCTGTTTGATGGAGTCAAGATGGGTAACATCTGCCCCTGCAGCTTTGGCAGCAAGCGATGCCCCCCCGGTGTATGCAAAAAGATTTAACACCTTAGGCTGCTCAATATTTAAAGATTTGATCCCGTCAAAAATATAATCCCAATTCACAGCTTGTTCCGGGAAAACCCCGACATGCTTGAAGCTGGTTAGCCCTAATCTGAAGCAAATGCTTTTGACTTCGGGGCCCTGATTCTTAAATTCATATTTTATTCTCCATTGATCAGGCATTTCTTTCAGTTTCTTCCATGTGCCGGCCGAGCTTGATTTGGAAATAAATTTCACGTGAGCATGCTTTTCCCATTCAGCATCCGAAAGATTTTTGCTCCATACTGCCTGGGGCTCTGGCCGGATGGTAATGTATTTTCCAAACCGTTCTAATTTTTCAAAATCACCTGTATCAATCAGTTCGTATTCGGCAAAGCTGGCCGGAGTTAATAAAAGCATGAGGACAAAAGTAGGAATTGAAACCTTGTTAATACATCAAAATGGTGTGTAAGAAAAAGTTGCTTTTAAACAATTCTAACTGCCTTTGAGTATGCTATTTGAGAACCCTTTAATATGGAATCAACAAGACCATACGATGACGGTATGAAAAAAAAACAAAACCAAACGGATTTTGAATTATTAAAAAGCCTTTCTGCAAAAGGAATTAAAATCAAACCCTCGCTGTTAAAACTCTGCAGGCGGTTTCCAGTCTTTCTTTCGCTTGTTTTAATTGCTGCTACAGCGCATTCACAGGTTGAATTGAAAAGCTTCACAGCAAGTTTCACCGGAAAAAAGGTTAAGCTTTCCTGGGGAATAGTTTCTGAAAATAATTCAAATTATTATGTGGTTGAACGTTCAGGGGATGGAAAATCATTTCAAACGATTGGAATGGTAAAGGCGGCCGATAATCCGGCCACGGAAATTTCCTATTCATTTTTTGATAAGGATTATTTTGAATATACAGTTTATTACCGCCTCAAAGCAGTGAATAATTCAGGAAAAGAAAAGCCGCTTGCAATAATTGCAGCTGTACAGCTAAGGGAAGATGTAAAAGAAATCGCTCTCTACCCTCCCTCTTATATTCCAAACCGGGTTTATGTGGATGTAAGTAAAATAAATCAAAGCAAAGTAATTATAGATGTTACCGATGCTGACGGACAAAAGTTGTCAAACAAGACTTTGGATAAGTCACTTAATGAAAATGCGGTCGAGTTAAAGACCCCATACTGCATTCAGAAGGGAGATTATGTTATGTCAGGGTTCTATGAAAATCATGTCATAAAAAGCAAATTGATTGTAAAAGACCCATCCACGAATCTTGCCTCAGAAGCAACCCAGTCAAAGTACACTCTTTTTACTTTAAAATAATTTTCAGTAAGCTTCTTTCAGCCTAAGCAGTCGCATTAAAATAATCATATACCACTTTCGCTTTCGCTTTACCGACCACAGTTTCGATTTCGTTAATAGATGCTTCCCTTATTTTTTTTACGGATTTAAAATGACGGAGCAATGATTGAGAGGTGGCCTCACCTATTCCTTTTATTTCTGACAATTCGGTTTTTACCACTCCTTTCATTCTTCTTTTACGATGGTGTGTTATTCCGAAGCGATGCACTTCATCACGCAATTGTTGTATAATCCTCAATGTTTCTCCCTTTTTATCAAGATAAAGAGGAACGGAATCGTGAGGGTAATAGATCTCTTCCAGCTTTTTTGCAATCCCGATAACAGCAATTTTTCCGCTGAGGTTTAGTTTTTCCAGGCTATTCATGGCGCTGCTTAGTTGTCCTTTGCCGCCATCAATTACGATCAGCTGCGGTAATGGTTGATTTTCATGAAGCATTCTTTTGTACCTTCTATAAATTACTTCTTCCATCGAAGCAAAATCATCAGGCCCTTCCACTGTCTTAATATTAAAATGCCGGTAATCTTTCTTTGATGGCCTCCCATCTTTTAAAACACTCATGGCTGCCACAGGATATGCGCCCTGAATATTTGAATTGTCAAAACATTCAATATGGCGTGGTAATTCTTTTAAACGCAGATCCTTCATCATCTGTGTAAGCACACGTTCTATTTTATGATCAGGATTTAATTTGTCAAGCTGGTTCAGTTTTTCTTTCCGGTAGAACATGGCATTCTTATAGGAAAGATCCATCAAATGTTTTTTATCGCCAATCTTTGGAACGGTAAGTGTGACTCCTTCCATTTCCGTCTCAGGAATAAGAGGTACAAGTATTTCATCCGATGTGCTGTTATATCGCTGACGCAATTCTGCAATGGCAAGCGATAAAAGTTCTTCCGGTTTCTCATCCAGCTTCTTTTTTAACTCAATTGTTTGCGCCTGTATGATAGCGCCATTCATGACTTTTAAAAAATTCACATAGGCCGTTGTATCATCATTAACTATTGAAAATACATCTACATTGTGAATGGTCGGATGAACTACAACAGATTTGCTCTGGTACTTTTCCAGTACATCCATTTTATCTTTTACCTGCTGGGCTTTTTCGAAATCATATAAGTCAGAATAATTTTGCATCAGCCCCTTTAAATGATTCATCACAACCTGGCTGTTGCCTTTTAATATTTCCCGTATTTCTGAAATAGTATTGTTATAGTCTTCTTCTGTTTGCAACGCTTCGCAGGGGCCCTTGCAATTGCCCAGGTGATATTCAAGGCACACCTTAAATTTTTTCTTTTCGATATTTTCTTTTGAGAGATTGAGATTGCAATTGCGCAATTTGAAAAGTTTTCCGATGAGATCGAATAACAGATGTATCATTCCCACTGACGCATAAGGCCCGAAATAAGTCGAACCATCACGGATAAATTTTCGTGTGTAAAAAATTCTGGGGAAGCGTTCGTTCTTTATTACGATCCAGGGGTAGGTTTTATCATCTTTAAGATTTACATTGTATCGCGGTTGATGTTTTTTGATCAGGTTGTTTTCAAGCAGCAAAGCATCATATTCAGACTCGACAAGAATATAACGTATGTCCGTAATCTGTTTGACAAGGACATTTAATTTGTTACTGTCATGCTGCTTGGCGAAATAGCTATAAACGCGCTTCTTTAAATTCTTCGCTTTACCGACATACAATAACAATTCATCAGCGTTATAGAACTGGTAAACCCCGGGATCGCCAGGTAACCCGGATAAAATGCCTTGTATATGTTCTGACCTGTTCAAAATAATTTTAAGAAAAATTTTTTCCCTGCAAAATTAATGAGATCGCTGCAGTTCACTGAGTTGTTTATATTTCCTGTAGACCGCATAGGCTGAGATTTTACTGATGGTGAATCCTTCTTTTCCATCGAGAACTCCGAGATGAAAAATATAATCCCGGAAAAATTTCACTATGGGCTTAAGGTAAATGTGAAAAAAGCTTGAACTTTTGCCTTTTGCCTGCATTTGCCTGGCCGATGCTTCCGCATATTTATTTTGTTTGGCTATATGTTCTTGCGGTGTTGCATAGCTGTAGTGAAGAATGTCTCCTTTTAAAAAATGAATCGAAGCATTGTTTTGCACTACCAGCCTTTCGTGAATGGTTCCCTCCCAATTGCATTGCGTGCGAAGAAATAAGCGTGTCTTTGTATCGGGGTACCATCCGCAATGACGAATCCATTTTCCGCAATAGTTGGTTAAGCGGTTGAATTTATAATTGCCTGCCGCATTTTTATTTTTGATTTCAAGAATGTTTTTTTTCAATTCATCTGATAAGGCCTCGTCCGCATCAAGCGATAAAATCCAATCGTAAGTCGCTTTCTGATTTCCGAAATTTTTTGCCGCTGAAAAATCATCCCATTTTCGCTGAAAAAATTTGGCGTTATACGATTTGCAGATTTCCTGCGTGCGGTCAGTTGAAAAAGAATCTATCACTATGATTTCATCCGCCACGCTTTGAAGACTTGTTAAGCATCTTTCAATGTTTCGCTCTTCATTGTAAGTAATAATGACTGCTGAAATCTGGGACATAAAGTAATTTCTGCAAAGTAAAGACGAAAAGACCTTAAAGTTTATTGCATATGATGTATGACCAGCTTTTGCTGAAAAATACTTTTTTCGGTGTGTGCCTTTATTATATAGAGCCCGTTGGGGAGAAGCCCCACCCTGACCCTCCCCGAAGGGGAGGGAGAAACACAGATCATGGTTTCTCCTAAAAGATTAAAAATTTCGATTCGCTCAACTTTGAACTTTGAACTTTGAACTTTAAACTCTTCATTCACAGGATTAGGCGCGATGGCAACTCCCTCTCCTTCGGAGAGGGCCGGGGTGAGGTTAGTTGTTAATGTGCTGTCGCAGAATTTTATCATCCAGTAGTCAACAGTTACATTTGTTGTATCCCAATTAGGCTGCGTTTTATATCCTCCGATTGGTGCTTTTGTATAGTTTGCCACTGCAAAACATCCATCTTTTGTTTGAACTGCTAAACTTAATTCTTCATGCCCGTGTGTAAGAATGGTTTTATCCCATTGTATAATTCCAAGCGAGTCTGTTTTTACGATCCACATCTGCTCAGGTCCAAGATTATTTTCTGTTTTATTTCCGTTTGAATTTGAATACGATGTTCCCGCAACTAAATAACCGCCATCAGCCGTTATCGAAATATTGCCGATGTCATGATCTTTTTTTGATCCTCCAAAATCCTTATCCCATTGTATGTTGCCAAGTGAATCGGTTTTTACAATCCAGTAATCATAATTTCCCCATGTATTTTGTGTTTTATCTCCACTGATGCCGGAATTAGAATATCCTCCGAGAATGTACCCTCCGTCAGCAGTTTGCTGCAATGAAAAAAGTTCATCATCAGTTGTTCCCCCAAAATCCTTATCCCATTGTTTGTTGCCTGATGAATCTGTTTTTACAATCCAATAATCATAATAATATATATACCAACTTGGTTGTGTTTTATCTCCGCTGATGTCAGAATAAGAAAATCCTCCGAGAATATAGCCTCCGTCACTTGTTTGTTGTAATGACGTCAGTTTATCAACGTTAAATCCACCAAAGTTCTTATCCCATTGTTTGTTGCCGAGCGAATCTGTTTTTACAATCCAATAATCTCCCTGATAATAATAGTAGGATGAAGTGTCCCAACATGCTTGTGTTTTATCCCCGCTGATTCCCGAACGTGAATATCCTCCCAATATATATCCTCCGTCAGCAGTTTGCTGTAAAGAATAAAGATTATCAATGTTTGTTCCGCCAAAATCCTTATCCCATTGTTTGTTGCCCATTGAATCTGTTTTTACAACCCAGTAATCCTGAGTAAGCCCTGTTGTGTCCCAATTGGCCTGAGTTTTATCTCCGCTGATGCCTGAAACAGAAGATCCTCCGAGCATAAATCCTCCATCAGCAGTTTGCTGCAATGATGTTAAAAAATCACCCCCTGTTCCTCCAAATCTTTTATCCCACATTTTGTTTCCAACCGAATCAATTTTTACAATCCAGTAATCATAATTCCCCCACGCATTTTGTGTTTTATCTCCACTAATGCCGGATCCAGAATATCCTCCGAGAATATATCCTCCATCCTTTGTTTGTTGAAAGCGGTTAAATACATCTGAATCCGTTCCCCCAAACCTCTTATCCCACTTCTTTACCAAAGGGTTTTGTGAAAATGTAAAATGTAAAATGTAAAATGTAAAATATAAAAGGAGGAGAAGTTTTTTCACAGGATAAATTAACTGATAACGAAGATAGGCATAAAAATGTGAATAACAATTTTCATTAAAATTTCGTTCCCTAATTTCGTAACTTTGCTTAAATATGAAAAGTCTGAGAAAAAATTTGATTTTGTTTATTGCACTGGTGCTGCCGGTTTTGGCGGCTTTTGCGCAAACAGATGTAAACCCCGATGGGTACAATAAATTTTATTATACCAACGGAACGATAAGCAGCGAAGGCAATCTCGTGAACGGCAAGCCTGACGGGTACTGGAAATCATATTATGAAAACGGCAAGCTGAAATCAGAAGGCAACAGAAAGAATTTGCAGTTAGAAGGTGAATGGAAGTTTTATTCCCCTGCAGGAGTTCTGACAGCCGATTATAATTATACTGCAGGGAAAAAGAATGGCATTCAAAAAGAATTTCATGCTGACGGGAAACCGAAGTCGGAAGAAATCCTTAAAGATGAAATCCGGGATGGCTTGTGCAAATATTACAATGAAGCAGGTGTGCTCATTCGCTCGGTTCCTTATGAGAACGGAGTGGAGAATGGAATTGTAAAAGATTTTGCAGATGACGGGCGCATCATTACCATCTCGCGATTTGATAAAGGCTATTTTAAGAAAGAAGAAAAAATAAACCGCATTGATAAGTTTGGTTATAAGCAGGGTTTGTGGAGGGATTTTTACGCGGATGATAAAGTAAAATCAGAAGGAACTTTTACGGATGATAAAAAAGATGGGATGTTCAGGGAGTTTTCCCAGGAAGGGGCCATTACTAAACAGGAAATTTTTCGCAATGGTGAATTGTTTATAGATAACCTTACGCATAAGGAATTAAAAATAAAAAGAGATTATCATAATAACGGCCGCCCGAAATCATCAGTGAATTTGCTGGATGGCGTGAAGCAGGGTGTTTACCGCGAGTATGACCGTGAAGGAAATATTACATCAGGAAAATATTTCACAGATGATAAAGTGACAGCTGAAGGAATTACAGACGGATCGGGTAAAGCACAAGGCGACTGGAAATATTTTTACGAGGATGGCTTATTAAAATCAGAAGGAAATTATAAAGAGGGGAAGAAAGAAGGGAAGTGGAAATTTTATTACCCCGATAAAAAATTGCAGCAGGAAGGTGACTATAGCAAGGATAAGCCAACAGGTGATTGGAAATGGTATTATCCTTCGGGTAATATTTTAAGAGAAGAATCTTTTTTGAAAGGGCGCGAAGAAGGATACTCAAAAGAATACAGTGACAGCGGAACGGTAATAGCAGAAGGAAATTATGTGGAAGGAAGACGCGAAGGGAAATGGAAATTCAATAACGGTGAATATGTAGCCGAAGGAAATTACGCGGATGGATTGGAAACGGGCGAGTGGAAACAATATTATCTCAATGGCAAATTAGCTTTTGAAGGAAAATACATAGAAGGAAATGAGAACGGAGATCATACCCTGTTTTTTGATAATGGTAAGACAAAAGAAATCAGGCATTATAAACTTGGCCTGCGTGATGGTGAAGGGAAAACTTTTAATGAAGATGGCGAGCTGATTTTAACTACCACTTTTGTTGCGGGAAATGAACAGAAGTTTGATGGAGTAAAAATTTCCAGTTCTAAATAATTCTTTATTGCATTATTTTCCTACCCGGTAATTCCATCGGTAAACAACAAGCAAATTCCTGTAAGTTTATTTCAGATTTTATTTGGCATGAATTACCGGAGGAGCATCTTTTACTGAATCAGCCGGGATGAAACGGATGGAGCTGGTGTTTACACAATGACGCGTATCTTTATCCGTAAATCCTTCGCCCGTAAAGACGTGGCCTAAGTGACCTCCGCAGTTATTGCAAATTATTTCCGTGCGTGAGCCATCAGCATCCGTTACACGTTTTACAGCTCCGGGAATTTCATCATCAAAGCTGGGCCAGCCGCAATGAGAATCGAATTTATCTTTTGAATTATACAGCGGGGCATTGCATCTGCGGCAAATGTAGACACCATTATCTTTTTTAGTATAATAATCACCTGTGAATGGGCGGTCAGTTCCTTTGCTGATAATGACACGTTCTTCTTCCGGTGTCAGTTTATTATATTGCATAGTATTATTTTTTTGATTGGTTGAATTGGTTGAATTTGAATTATTGCTTTGGCAGCTTACCATGAAAGGAAGCGCTGAAAATATAAGATTGAAACCAGTTTTCACGATTATTTTTTTCATTTCATAAAGATACGGACACTTGTGCCGGATGGATTGCCTGGCTGGTGACATTTTTTGCTTCTTCATGTTTTTTACATTTTAACAGGCAGGATACATTTACTTATAATTAGAATTTGCTTTCATAAAATAATTTTAAGGTGCTTGAAAAAAATTTTTGCTCTAATACTATAATCGCATATTAAAAATCATACTATTTTCCTATTGTATACATGGGTTTACAAAAATAATTTTGTCTGGAAAGAAAACTATTATTCATTACTAACCATGAATACAAATGAAAAAACTTCTACTGCTTGCCGCCCATATCTTTCCAGGCTGCTTTGGACTATATGCGCAGTCAAATTGTGCCAGCCCGACTAAGATAAATATCTGCCCTGCCACCTATCTCGCCAATGAAACAAATTTGGGTAAAGGAGATGATGCACCTGCACCATGTAATATTGCGGGAGAAGATGTAGTGTATGAAATTTCTGCTCCCAATGGTGCAGGAAAAATATTTGTTTCCATAACAAATGCAAGCGCTCCGCTTAACTTATCACTCGAACTTACAACGTGCGGAAATGGTGTTTGCAATCAACAAACAGTTGCTGCCGGAAATTCAAATGTTACTTTTAATGTTGCCTCCACCAGTTTATATTATTTGTGGGTTGATGCCGCGGCAACAGTAACGTATAATATTGCTATTGGCGGTGATACAGGATCTGTATGGGTAAGTATTCCGAATACGCAAGGTTGGTTAAGGTTTGACAGCAGTGGTTGTGCACTGCCTCCTTTTATGGCTTCAAAACCCTTTTTCCAGGTTAAATACAATGGGATTTTTAAAACCAGCCCGATGACACTTTCCCCTTTATTTTCAGTCGGGACAATGTGCGTGGTTGTTTTTTTTAAAAACCCTACAGGAATAGAAGGTGTGAAAAAATTTGTATTTCATTTTCTTCCTGCCGGCTATTCAAGTGTTACTGCTGCAGCAAGCATTCCGGGATTTTATAATGCGGGAAACTGGCTCTCAAGTAACATTGCCGGTGACTGGACCTGGCAATTTTCTGACGCGGCAGCGACAGGGAAAGGAGATTTTACCGGTTCGCCTAACACTTGCCTGAGATATGAATTTTGCTTTAACGTTATTCCAATCAGCAACTCTCCTGTCAATACAAATGTAACTGTAAATATTACTTCTGATGGTTTTGGGGCGGGGTTTACAGGATTTGTTCCTTCAGGTTGCTGTCCGGCAGCCACGCCTAATTGTCTCGGTGGCGGTGCCGGAAGCGGCAGTACACATGGTTTTGGTTTTGGTTTTAATGATCCGGGCCTGCCCGTCAGCTTAATTGATTTTAATGCAAAGTTTGTAACAGATAAAGTTTATGTTAATTGGAAAACCGCATCTGAAATCAACAATGATTATTTCACTGTCGAAAAAACCAGGGATAAAAATAACTGGATAATAGTTGACAAAGTAAAAGGAGCCGGCAACTCAACCACCATAAAATCATACGAGTTTGTTGACAGAAATCCTTTTGATGGTATATCGTATTACCGGCTGAAGCAAACGGATTACAATGGCTCGTTTGAGTATTCAATTATTAAAAAAGTGGTGAGCAGCAATCAAACAATAGATGCGGCCATTTATCCTAACCCTGCTTCAGATATTTTAACCATTAAATATGATAACACAGGCGATATGAATTTTATTTTCTACAATTCATTGGGCGATAAAATAATTCTCCCTGCAACAGGAAGTGACCATGAATCGCAAATAGAAACAAAAAAATTACCTTGCGGATTGTATATGTTGGTAATGATGCAGAAAAATGAAATCGTAAGGACTGAAAAGATTGTTATAGAGCGATAGTTTCGAATGGCTGATAACCAAAATAAGCCTTCCTGCTGTTGTTTCCGGGCTTTGGCTTTTTGCTTTTGAGCTTTTATTAATATTTTTTTTCGATCTTCGTTTCCATGAATGCTAACCGATCCATGGAAACTTTTTCATTTTTGAAATAATTTCAAGAGTATTTCTCACAAAAAAATGAAGTCTTCATTTGCATTTTTATGTTTTATATTGTTTTCTTTCCATGCTATTTCGCAAAATATTTCCATTGAGGGAACTGTTGAGGATACGGTCGCTCATGGTAAATTAAAAAATGCAGTTGTCCTTGCCGTTAAGCTGAACGATTCATTGCTCGTGTCCTATACCCGAAGCAATACAGATGGTTATTTTAATTTGAAAAATTTACCTGTTGATACGTACCAGGTAATTATTTCTCATCCCGGGTTGGGTGATAAAATATTATTTGTGCTGGGAAATACCACGGATACAATTCTCGATTTCAAAAAAATTATTCTTCCTCCAAAATCTGTAACGCTGCAGGAAGTTGAAATATTCGGATACGCTGACCCCGTGTATTACAAAGGTGATACGCTGGTATTTACTGCCGATTCTTTTAAAGTAAAACAAAATGCCGTAGTGGAAGACCTCTTAAAAAAACTTCCCGGGGTAAAAGTAGATCAGCAGGGGAAAATTTTTGTTGAGGGAAAAGCGGTTGACCAGGTATTGGTGGATGGTGACGAATTCTTTGGAAGTGATCCTACCATTGCAACAAAGAACCTGAATGCAAATACAGTCAAAACAGTTGAGGTATATGACAAAAAAAATGAAAGTGCTTCAACAGGTGATGAAAATGAAACGCTGAAAGTGATGGATCTTAAATTAAAAGAAGAAGCGAAGAAAGGGTACTTCGGAAAAGTCTCTGCAGCAGGCGATTTTCAAAACTATTATGAAGGAGAATTGTTGCTCAATAAATTCCGGGGCAGGCAAAAAATTTCTGTTTTTGCGCTGGGAAGCAATACTCCAAAGTCGTCTTTCGGATGGGATGACATGTGGAAGTATGGTTTAAATAATGAATTGAATTCACAAACCACTGATGACGGGATGACTTATTATTACGGCAACAATGACCGTGCGAAAGGAATTCCGAAAACATTCAAATCTGGAATTTATTTCACGGATAAGATATTTGAGAAAACCAAGTTGTCATTTAATTATTCTTACAATAAAGCTGATTTAAATTCCGAAACAAGCACCGCATCCCAATATTTTTTTTCAGATACTTCTTACAATACCAATCAGCTTTACAATTCAGCGCAGAGTGCTCAAAGCAACAATTTCAATTTTACAGTTAATCAAACCATTGATTCCCTCACAGAGCTGGAAATTCAAAATAAAACTAAATACAGCACCAATGATTTAATAAAAACAGAAAGCAATTCATTCCTCACAACAGAAAATTTGCTGACCAGGAAAACTTCCGTTACAAATATTAACACAGGCAAAACCTATGACGTTACCGGTTCGGCTAAACTGACCAGGAATTTCAAGACGAAAGAACAACGGCTGCTGATTTATTATAACTATAATATACTTGACAATACAGCATCGGGTACGCTGCATTCCTTCAATACTTTTTTTTCTGACAGCCTCTTTTCAAGCGACAGCACTGATCAGCAAAAATCAATTATATCCAAAACGCAAAAGCATTTTGCAAGCGCTGTATATACTCAGCCTTTATCAAAAAAAACAAGGTTGGAATTCAGCTATGATGCAACTTTTCTTAATGGCCTCCAGGATAAAAAAACATATGATTTTGATGAAGGAAGCTATAGCCTGTTAAACGATTCGCTGACTAATAATTTTGAAACACAAAAAACCATACACAGGATTGGATTAAAATTTATCTATGAACTAAAAAAAATATTTGTGTCTGTCGGGGCATACGGACGACAAGTGGATAACGCGAATAATAATTTAAAAACAAACCAAAAAATTTCCCAGGAGATCCAAAATATTCTTCCAGCGGCCACGTGTCGCTATAAATTCAGCGACAACACATCTTTGCGAATCAATTATTCAACCAATTCGCGCCAGCCTGACCTGAATCAACTGCAACCGGTTCCCGATAACAGCAACCCCAATTATATTGTGGTTGGCAACCCTGCATTAGTTCCTACTTATTCACATAGCTTTCAGACTAATTTTAATTCTTATAAACCTGTGTCAGGAAAAAATATGTGGGCGGGAGTCTATTTTACTTTTACCAATAATGATTTTTCCAATTCATCAACTTACGACAACATTGGAAGAACCATTTCACAAACTGTAAATGTAAACGGAAACTACCGGGGTAACGGATACCTGAATACAAGCTTTCCGTTTTTCGCAAAAGTATTGGAAATAAATCCCGGGGCAGATTTTAATTTCAGCCGGACCACTAATTTTATTAACGGTCAAAAAAACAGCACGAAAAATTCGTCCGTAAGCGGGTATCTTGATGTGAAAGTAGAAAAAGAAAAATTTGAAATTTCACTTGGCGGAAGTTATGATTATAATGTTTCTTCCTCTTCGATCAGCAATACAGGAAATGTCCCTTATTATGAAACCGGCTTAAGTGCTTCGGCTGATATTGAACTGCCGCTTAAATTCAAAATCTCAAGCGAGGCTGAATACAAATTCCAGCAGCAGCGAACAGCAGGTTATAACCTGAATTATCTCGTCTGGAGTGCATCACTAAGTAAAACATTTTTAAAAAATGAAAACCTTATAATATCGGTTAACGCCACAGATATTCTCAATGAAAACATAAATACATACAGGAATATACAGGATAACGTGATAAGTGATGTAAAAACAACTATCCCGGGACGATATATTCTATTGAAAGCGCTTTTAAAATTTAACAGCAATAAGACCAAAGAAGATGAAAGTGATGATTAAATACTGCTGCATCTTATTTTGTTTTGCAATATCAGTGACGGTGGAAGCACAAATAACACAAGGCAAAATTGTGTATGAACGTAAAACCAACCTTTATAAAAAATTTAAAGATGATAATGTAAAAGACTGGATTAAAGAAGCGGACAAAATAAAAACCGATTACTTTGAATTATATTTTAATGACAGCCTTAGCGCCTTCAAGCCCCAGGAAAGTGAATTGAAAGAATATTACTCATGGGCAACGGGGAAAAATTCGGTTTATCAGAACTTTAATAAAAAGACAAGATTTACTATTAAAAAAATATGGGGTGAAGAGGTTTTATTAAACGACACTCTATATACCCGCCAATGGAAAATTACTGACAGCAAAAGAAACATCAGCGGGTATAATTGCCGAAAAGCCGTATGGCAGGCTGATGACAGTACGCGTATTTATGCCTGGTACAGCGATGATATAATTTCAAGCACGGGCCCTGAAAGTTTTTTTGGTTTACCGGGAGCCATCCTCGGGCTGGCAAGTGAAGATGGAGGAATAATCTATTTTGCGAAAAGTGTTGAAACCATTTCAAACGACTTGTCTCCATTGTTACCTAAAAAAACAAAGGGTAAAATTTATACATCCGTTGAATTGCGAACCAGGCTTGAAAAGGAATATGGAAAGGAAAAATGGGGAAAAGCGATGATTAAAAACACTTTCGGTTACTGGTAATTTTTTAATAATATGGAATGAAACTAAATTATTTTTTTTCAGTAGAAGACACTGATGAAAAGATATTTAGCGTTTCCTTTAGTTTGTGTGCTTGGGCTTTCGGCCTGTAAAAAAGGATCATCCGACGAGGATATTCCGAAAACAGACCCGGTTGTTGATTTTAGCTTTTCAATCGGGGATGGATTTGCTCCTGATACAATCCAGTTTTCCAACCATTCTTCAAATGCGGAAAGTTATCAGTGGGATTTCAGTGATGGCAGCTCTTCCGATGAAACAGGTCCTTCACATGTTTTTCAAAATCCCGGAATATATAATGTAAAATTAACCGGAAACAACTCTTCAGGTTTCTCCTATATAATCAAACCCATTACAGTTGAGCCTGACACCGAACTAACATCGTCACGGAACTATGTGATTGCAGAATCCGTTTTTGCAAATGTTTTTGAGATTGTTCAGGAGGCTGTATCAGGATGCAATTCCGGGATTTTAGGTGGCTGTGGAAATATTACAAATGACACACTCACGGCCCCGCATATTTTAACAATTGATTTCGGCTCTTCAAATTGTGCAGGCGCAGATCAGAAACTGAGACGTGGAAAAATTGTGGTTTCTTATTCAGGTCATTTTATTGACTCGGGAAATGTGTACCAGGTTTCATTCACTAATTTTTATGAAAGTAATCACCGCATTACAGGAAATATTACCGCAACAAATAATGGGCATAATACATCCAATCATTTGAATTATTCTTTAAGCTCAAGCACAAAAATATTTTTAGCAAATTCTCCCGATTCAATTTCGTGGAACGCACAAAAAAATATTGAATGGATGCAGGGCGAAAACACGGCTTCCACCTGCAATGATGACACTTACAAAATAACCGGAACCTCTTCAGGAATACTTTTCAGAGGAAAGAGTTTTTCTTCCACCATTATTTCCGCCATTCAAAAACAAATCCTTTGCCCGCCTATTGTTATTGGAAAAGCAACGTTAACACCACAGGGAAAAACCGCAAGAGTAATTGATTTTGGAAATGGCTCATGCGATTTAACTGTGACGGTTACATTAAATGGCAGCAGCAAAAATATCCCGGCTTATTAAACAAGAAGGCTTCTACTTAAGAAAATAATTTGAATCGAGGACTTTGTTTTCTTCTTTTTGAAAGAGCGAATAATTAAACTCTTTTCGGATGGAATAGGCACCGTGTTCCCCTTTTTTATTTATTGCAAGAAATCCAACCTGGCTGTCGGTGACATCAATTTTTTTTACCATTCGATGAATAGCTTCCTCAACAGCTTCCTGTGGTGAGCGCCCGTTGCGCATCAATTCAACAATTAAAAACGAACCGCAGATCTTAATCACCAATTCACCTGTTCCGGTTGCACAGGCGCCACCCGTTTCATTGTCCACATACATCCCTGCACCGGGAATGGGCGAATCGCCTACACGTCCATGCATTTTAAATGCCCACCCGCTTGTGGTACATGCCCCTGAAATATTACTTTCTGCATCAATTGCAAGGATGCCGATTGTATCATGATTGTCTTTATTGACTATTGGTATGTACTTATTTTCCTTTATCCATTCCTGCCATTTTGCTTTTGACTTATCGGTTAAAAGATTTTCTTTTTTGAATCCCTGTGATAATGCAAATTGCAAAGCGCCATCACCACTTAACATTACATGCTGCGTTTTCTCCATTACTTTCCGCGCTACAGAAATAGGATGCATGATGTTTTGTAAATATGTAACAGAACCCGCATTCCCTTTATGGTCCATGATACAGGCATCAAGGGTGACATAGCCATCGCGGTCTGGCAGGCCGCCATAACCCACGCTTGTATTTTCAGGATCAGCTTCAGGAATTCTTGCACCGGCTTCAACAGCATCTAATGCGCTTCCTCCTTTTAGGATGGTTTGCATCGCAGCATCAGTAGCTTTCAGGTTTTCCCATGTGGCTATTACAATTGGTGTATTTGTTTGAGCAGTTGCATTTATTTTTTTTTCTTTTGAAAAAGCTCCAGCTAAAATTTTATCGGATACAGTTCCCGCTGCAGTCAGGAGAATACCCTTTTTAATGAATTCTTTTCTTGAAATCATAGCCAAAGTTTTAAATCGTGCCGTGAATTAACAACAAAATATGTTGTCAGCAAAAAAAATAAATAAGATTTTTCAGATTTTTATTTTTTAAAAACCTTCTGACTGTAAATCTTATCCCCGGCAGCAATGCGAATAAAATAGCTTCCCCCTGAAAGGTTGAGAGCAGAAATATCAATGCTTAACTGGAAATCGTCAGGTAGAATTTCTTTGCTAAAAACTTTTTTTCCATTTATATCAAAGAGTATTATTGACAAGGGGCCGTCATATTTTTTATTTAGTAAAATATTTAATTTGTCGCTGAGCGGGTTTGGATATATAAATTCAATTCCTGTTTCATCCGCTGAATTGCGATGTATGGCAATGATCCCTGAATATTCTGAATCCCCGTTAAAATCAACCTGCTTTAAGCGATAGTAATAGATATTGTTTTCTATCTTATCATCTCTGAATTTATATTCACTAATGCTTATTGTGGTTCCATTGCCTTTTATAAAACCGATTTTTTCAAAATTTCTTCCCGTTAGTGAGCGTTCAATATCAAAACCGCTGTTCATGTTTTCAGAGGCGGTTTTCCAGGTAAGTAAATTATAATCTTTTTCAGGTTTGCCATCAAAGAAAATCAGCTCAACCGGTAACGGAGGGTTTGTCGGACCAACGATTTCAAAATCATCTATTGCCAAGCCAGCGGCTGTCGTATTGACATCTGATTTAAACCGCATCCTGAATGCAACATTCGCATTTCCGGCAAATGCTGACACATTCCACGAAGCCAAAGTATAATTAGCAATCGTGGCATTAAAATAAGGTTCATTAATTGAGAAAGCTGTGTTTTGTGTTGTGTTTGCAAAATCATACCATCCGGCAGCGACATTACCAAGAGAAGTCCATGTGTCCCCTTTATCTAAGGAATATTCCACGCGGAATCCATCCCAGCTTATTTCAAAAGAATTTTTTCTGTATAATCTTAACGTATATGCTCCGGCAAGAGTAAAGTTGTAATTAGGTGTCATCAGGCTTGCGTCCGTATTGTCAAGATAGTTTCCAACCAAACCCGTTACCCATGCATTGGCTCCGCTGAACGTCCCGTTCTTCCCTGCTGTTGCTGAATTTCCTCTTTGCCATAATGTTCCGGCTATGTTATCAGGACCAAAGTCTCCAACGCTTACATCAAAACTTCCGCCTGCTGCCGGAGCATAAGGCGTGCCCCTGTTAGGTAATATTTGTATGTAGGCAACTTTAGTTGCTGTGTAAACTGGATTACCATTAATCTGCAGCGTTACAGTATATGTTCCCGGGCTGGAATACATTTTTGTCGGATTCTTCAGTGTTGAAGTTGTGGCATCACCAAAATTCCAGAGCCATGAGGTTGATTTCGTGGAAGCGTCTGTAAATTGAATTACCTTATTTGTGTAACGTATTTTTTTATCCGCAACAAAATTGGCGCTTGGAGGTGAAAATACATCTGAGGAATATAACCCTCTTCCATGCGTTGCTGCAATCATCATATTATCAGAACTTCTTATTTGAAGCATATGTGTGCTCACGTTAGCCTGGCCGGTGTTAGAAGGTGCCCAATTGGTTGTTGTGCCATTCAATGCATCCGTTGACCATACGCCAAGCTCCGTTGCAATAACTGCCTGGGTGTTATCCAAAGGATTAAACAAGGCCCATCTTACCGGCATATCAGGCAGGCTTGCATTATCAAGATTTGTCCATGATGTTCCCCCGTTAGTTGTTTCCCAAACACTGCTTACTCCATAGTTGCTGTAAGTCGCTAATAAATGATTGTCGTTACCATTTTCAATTGCAACACAGGAAACGCTTCCTCCCGGCATACCGGCACCACTGTTAATCCAGTTACCTGCCGATCCGGATGCAATCGTGTTTGCACCATCAACACGCACTATCCTGCCGTTAGACAAACCAAAAAATACCCGGTTGGCTGTATTTTGTGAAACAGAAACATGGGTAACATTTGCTCCGGCAAAGTTAGTGATGGCAACTGCTTGAAATGTGTTTCCGGTTCTGGGGTCAATCCAGCGAGTATAATTGCCACCGGTGTAGCCGCCATATAACACAAACGCTATATTATCATAATCCGTTGGGTTAACAAAACTTCCATTGCCTGTGCCGAGTCCTCCAGACCAGGACCCTCCCCCATTTGTTGAACGATAATAATTGTTACCTACATAAGAGGTAAACTGGTACTGAGGATTATTCTGATCAATATGACAAAACATTCCGTCACCACCTGTAACTTCAATAGTGCTATTTATCCCCGCTGAAGAAAATTTATGTGAGCCATTATCCTGTGCACCTGCTAAAAAATAATCGGTACCGGCAGCAGGATGAATTGCACATGCATAAAACTGCAGCACATTATATCCTAAATCGCGGTCAGAAATGGTTGGCGTTGCCGCGTTAGCGTTTGATGTTCTCCAGATGCCGCCATCATTTCCAAAGTAAGCAATTGTGGAGCTTCCCGGTTCAAAAATCATGATGTGCTGGTCTGCATGAGCATACTGATAGCCGCAACCTCCCCACCAGCTTGTTAATTGCGTCCAGCTTGTTCCGCCATTAGTGGTTTTCATAATGTCAACCCCGCCAACAAATACATTGTTTGCATTATTCGGATCAACAATGGCTGTTAAATCATACCATGATTGTGTGCGGGTCATATCATTCGAGGGGGTTCCGCAATTCTGATCTTTCCAGGAAGGAAGCGCACAGGTTGTCCATGTAGTGCCGCCATTGGTAGTCTTATATATATTGAGAAGCGCACGGGTAGTGTAATTCCCGGCCATAGCATATATAGTTAATGCGGAAGAGGGTGCGCAAGCTAATTCAATACGTCCTATGTTGGCAGTCGGGAAGCCATTTGCCCCGGTATTAACCTGGGTCCACGATCCGGCATTTCCCGATGGAGATTTATAAATTCCATCCTGTGAAAAAACAGAGCCTGCTCCGACATATAAAGAATTGTCAGCAGCAATTTCAAGATCGCCAATATCATTGCTGGAACATCCATTTCCGCTTCCAAGCACCTGGGTCCAGGAAGTTCCGCCATTCGATGAACGGTATAGCCCTGCCCGGGTTGCTGCATAAACATCGCCCGTTACAGGATGAACCATTACTTTTTGAACCCAGTCAAAATTGGAGCTTGAAGAAGTGCTTACGAGTTGTGTCCAGGTTGTGCCGCCATTCGTTGATTTCCATATTCCGTCACCGCGGATGGCATCAGCATTGTACCAGCTTTCACCTGTTCCGAAATAAAATTCCTGTGTGTTAAGAGGATTGTATGTGATTGATGTGACGGCAAGGTTTGCAAAAAAATCATTGATCGCTGTCCAAACCGGTGCTGCAACTGTGATATCGGTTGTTTTCCATAAACCACCTCCTGCAGCGCCAACCCAAATTGTTCTTTTTGTTGCATCGTTCGGGTCAATCATAATTGAAAGTGTCCTTCCTCCGAAATTATTTGGTCCCCTTTCCACCCAATTCATTCCGGGAATTGCTCCAAGAACATGCAGGTTAGATCCGTTATTCTGCCGTTGCTTCATTTGCTGGTATGCCGCATAAAGCCTTTCACGGGGAACCCTGTTGAGGGCAGGATCCTTTGTCAATTCAAATTCCTGCTTCATTGCAAGATCCATTCTGTCCCGAAGAGGAAGATTCCCTTGTTCTTTTTCCTCCTGTTCTTCATGCGCAAAGGAATTTTTTGACTTATCAATTAATGCTGCATCAGATGGAGTTTTTTTCTGAAAAAGGTTCATGCATAAAAGCCCGGCAATAAGCAGGGTGCTGCATAGAATAAAAGAAGAATGCTTAATTCTTGACATCAGGTTTAAGAAGCTATAAACTTTTGCCTTTTTCAGAACCAGTAAAGGTACGAAAAAGCTCTGAATGAGTTATCCCGTTATAAGAATTTTATTAAAAAGTACATGTGAATTCTTTAGTAATTCCAATGATCAACACGTGGTTTACTCGCCAAATGCATTAATTCCTGTCACATCCATTCCTGTAATCAGAAGATGAATGTCATGAGTTCCTTCATAGGTAATAACGGATTCAAGATTCATCATATGACGCATGATCGGGTACTCGCCAGTGATTCCCATGCCTCCATGGATTTGTCTTGCTTCGCGGGCAATTTCAAGGGCCATGTTTACATTGTTGCGCTTTGCCATGGAGATTTGCGCTGGTGTTGCCCGGTTTTCATTTTTTAAAACTCCAAGCCGCCAAACGAGCAATTGAGCTTTGGTAATTTCAGTAACCATTTCTGCGAGTTTCTTTTGCTGTAATTGAAAAGAAGCTATGGGTTTCCCGAATTGTATTCTTTCTTTTGAATAGCGCAAAGCCGAGTCGTAACAATCCATTGCCGCACCTATGGCACCCCATGATATTCCGTAGCGGGCAGAATTCAAACATCCCAGCGGGCCTTTCAATCCTTTCACATTCGGGAAAATATTTTCTTTCGGAATTTTTACATTGTCAAAAACCAATTCACCAGTTGCGCTTGCGCGAAGGCTCCATTTACCATGTGTTTCCGGAGTTGAAAATCCTTTCATTCCCCGTTCTGCAATCATTCCTCTTATCTTACCTTCTTCGTCTTTAGCCCACACAACAGCAATGTCAGCAAAAGGAGCATTGCTGATCCACATTTTGGATCCGTTTAATAAATAATGGTCGCCTTTGTCTTTGATATTGCTCAGCATCCCGGAAGGGTTTGATCCGTGATCAGGTTCGGTTAAACCAAAACATCCCATCCATTCTCCGCTGGCAAGTTTGGGTAAATATTTTTTTCGCTGCTCCTCGCTTCCATAAGTGAAAATAGGGTACATGACCAGTGAACTTTGAACAGAAGCCGTTGAGCGTATTCCCGAATCTCCTCTTTCCAATTCCTGCATGATTAACCCATACGAAATCTGGTCTAACCCTCCGCCTCCGTATTCAACAGGTATGTAGGGTCCGAATGCACCAATATGCGCAAGTCCTTTAATCAATTGTTTTGGGAATTCAGCGCGCTGTGCATATTCTTCTATAATCGGTGAGATTTCTTTTTTCACCCAATCGCGCACAGAATTGCGGACAAGCTTTTGCTCTTCGGTTAATAGTTCGTCCATTTGAAAATAATCCGGAGCCTGGAAGAGGTCAGTTTTAGCCATAAATATTTGTGATTTATAAAGAGAAGAGCCTTGATCTAAGAGGGCGCAAAAATAGAGAAACTCAGGTTAACGAAATACAATTCTGCCACTATATTTTATATCATTTTTCTGTAACAAGTGGTACAGGTATACGCCTGCCGAAAACTCATTTGCATCTATTTCTATAAAAGTTTCTTTACATGATATTTGCCGGGTAATTTTTCCCTGTTGATTGTAGATTGTGAAATCAAATAATTCCTTTTTGGAATTGGGAAAATAAATTACAGTTTTATCAGCAGCAGGATTCGGGAAAACCAGGTGGCCATATGCTCCATAATCCACATAGCTGACTGAAATAAAAGCAGAATATAAACCGCTCCTCAACCCAAGTTCAATTCGATAATAGTTTTTTGTGTTAGGAACAGGATTATTATCAGTGAATGAATACGTTTGATCGGAAGATGAACTGCCGCATATCCCGGGAATTTCACCGATCCCGGTGAAATTAACATTGTCTGGTGACCGCTCAATGCCCGTACCGGTGCAGGTATTTCCGCCCCGGATAGTAAATGAAAGATAAACCGCCTGGCCGATTTGGTTTCCCGAAAAAGAACTTAACTCTGTTTTTTGACCGCTTGCGATCATCGAAAAAATCATTCCTGATAATAAAAGAAACACGTGCAGCTTATTTTTCATTGTTAATCATTGTTCTGTAAAAGTAATAATAATGCATATTTCAGAGTTATGCTATGGAAAGTTTGTATATTTTAGCAACTTAAAATATTATAACATCAGATGGAAAAAAGTAAGTTCAATATTATGGTGGGAACAATAATTATTATTGCTCTTTTTGCCGGATGCAAGAAAAAGGAAGTGGAAGATTTGCCCGCATCCGCAACTCATTATCTTATTTTTAAATTCAAATTTGATCCTAACCAGGCAAGGCTTAATGCTTTTGGCAACGTTTCAACAGTGCCTTCGAATCATTCTGCCCAATCGCCACGGTTTAATAAAATGAGCTCTCATTACATTGAATTGGCTCCGGAGGCGACCACCCAGCTTGGAAAAGGTTTTGTTGTATATAAAGCACCGGAAACTACGGTTGGAGGAGATCTGGCAATTGACTTTGATCAATCAACCCTTGCCAGTGAAGGTGAAACTTTTTTTTCTATGCCATTGAAAGATGTTGCCGGTGGAACTTACAGGTACCTGCGGGTTTCTTTGGCCTATCAAAATTATGATATTGATTTCAGGGTTTCTGACACCCTGGGAAATAACTATGACTTAAATGGAACATTAGCTTCTTTCATAGGATTTAACACCTATATCAGAAATTATAAGATTATGGACAGCACCGTAACAGAAAATGCAAATAAAAAGCAGGGCTACTGGTCATTTGAATGGAATAATCCTCAATGGGGGCTGCCGGCAGTTTCCAGGGGACAGGCCCCGGCCGGGGCTACTACAGTCCCCAACCCGATTAACAGCACTTCTCCTATTCCTCCCGGATCATGTGTTGTTACCGGTGAATTTGCATCCCCATTTTTGCTTACCGGAAAGGAAACTGAAGATGTGGTCATTACTGTTTCTTTATCTACCAATAAAAGTTTTGAATGGGTGGAACACAGTACACCCGGGTATTATGAACCTATGGCTTTTGATACTGTTATTGATATGGGGATAAGAGGACTGAAGCCCATCGTAAATTAATATTTCCCAGGAGCGCCCTTTACAAAAGGATTACAGCTTCACCACTTTTTTTATTTCCTCTTTCCCTCCTGTATTTATTATAATAAAATAAATTCCGGGCGGATTTTCTTTCATCGATAATTTCAGCTCTTGTTTTGGAACGAAAGAAAATGTTCCTGCTTTTTCTCCAAACACGTTAAACACAGAAATGAAAACCTCTTTGTGAATCGCAGCGTTGAAAGAGACGCTGAGAAAATCTGTAACAGGATTTGGCAAGATGGATATTTCGCTCGTGTAATTCAATTCGTTTTCGCCAAGATATATTATTGTATCGCAGCTGCTGCCTGGTTGCCATGGCTGGTATAATCCTATAATAGTATCTTCATAACATCTTAATCCCAGCGTGAGCGGGTCGCAAAATGCCAATTGCGGAAACAAGAATGCAGTGCTTCCTATATCTTCAATAATTTGATAACCGAAAATAAATTGAGAGGGAAGTGTCTGTAACTGGGTCGTATGAAAAACACGCTTTGTAAATCCATTTATATTAATGGTGCTGATGGAATCTATGGTAAGCATGAGGCTATCTTCTCCGCCTGAAAGATTATCAACATAAATTATCTCGGTATCTCCCGGAAGCGCATTCCAGTTATACAGCATAGCGTAGCGGTTGGTGTTGGCAAGATAATAATAAACTGTATCATTGCTTTCATACACCGTATCGGGCGATGGAACAAGGCTGCAATCTATTGCGAGTGAATCGTTTCTTGTAACAGTATAATAAATAATTCCATTAACAGTATCAGAAGGAACAGATGTTATGATGATTGGGCTGCAATAAACGGGAGGAAACGAACACCAGTGGTAATGCCATATTGCATTATTCGCACCAAAAGGCTGAGAAAAAGAATCAGAAATCAATAGCAAATAAATAACCGGGGAGAAAATTATTTTTTTCATTATCAAATTTAAACAAATAAACGCGCGCCCTGCAAAGACTTTTTGCTATTTCAATATTTCATCAACCGTACCTGCACTCACTGCATGATATCCGGGCCTTGCTTTCGCGTAAATCCGCTTTGCCCTCGCTAACCCTTCAGGAGTTTTTGCCAATGCGGTGTAAAGCGGTTTCAAAAATTTTCGCCTGCCCACAGTCATAAGGAATTTTTCCATATACGGATAAGCCGTTTCATATTTATTTTTAATTGCAAGCTGGTACCAGTCACACTGAATTTCACTGTTGCCGGATTCTGAAAAATGATAGGTACTGTCTAGGGATTTCATTTTTTCCTTCGATAGTGAATCGCCAAGGTTTCGTAAAAAATAAAGCCAGTGATGTGTGGTCCATTTGTTTGTATCTAACCCCTGCACAGATGCTCCTTTTTTAAATTCCTCGGCTACATGAGCCGCCCTTTCAAGTTCGGTTGATTTTATTTCGGGACAATTATCAGGCAGCCCTGTTCCAAAAACCCATGTTTCAATATTTATTTTGCTCCTAAGCGATTCATCATCCTGCAGAAGTTCTTTATCCAGGTAGCCGAGAAACTTTTCCGTAGTCATGCTTTTAAAAGCAAATTCTTTAAAATATTTGTTCAGAAAATCATCCCATTTTTTTCTTCCTGTGTTTTGCTCAATAAGCGTAAGAAAAAATCTTCCTTTCTGGTAAGCAATGTCCGTTACGCCATCATCCGGATCGCGGTCCTTCAGGTCAAGGAATAGCCTCGTATCAGGATTGCTGTCTCCCATTTCTTTTACCGTTTCTTTCAAACCATTTAATTCAAGCAGCGAAAGCATATCAGCATATTCTTTCCCGTAAATTTTTTCCATGATGCGCGTTTCGAAATAGACGGTGAAGCCTTCGTTCAGCCAGAAGTCATTCCAGGTAGCATTCGTCACCAGGTTTCCGCTCCATGAATGCGCAAGCTCATGTGCGATGAGAGAAACCAGTGAGCGGTCGCCTGCAATAATCGTAGGAGTTGCAAAAGTTATTCTCGGATTTTCCATTCCTCCGAATGGAAAGCTCGGGGGCAATACCAGCACATCGTACCTGCCCCAGGCATATTTTCCATAAAGTTGTTCAGCTGAGGAAATCATTTTAGGCAGGTCCGCAAATTCGTATGCACACTTTTCTATCATTACCGGCTCGGCAAAAACCCCGCAGATGCTGTTATAAGAATGAAACGACAGATCGCCAACGGCTAATGCCATAAGGTAAGAAGGAATGGGCTGAGGCATTTTAAAATGATAAACGCCATTCTGTTTTACAGTGTCGTTACCTGCGCTCATAACCGCCATTAAATCCTTCGGGCAATGAATGATTGCATTGTAAGTATATTTAATTCCGGGGCTGTCCTGTAGTGGAATCCATGTGCGGGCCAGTATGGCCTGCGATTGTGTAAAAAGAAAAGGATGTTTTCCCCCGGCAGTTTGTCCGGGCGAAAGCCATTGCAATGCCGCTGCCGCTGGTGAAGTAGAGTATTCGATGGTCACCTTTTTTGTCGCGGGTTTAATATTTATATTCAATGCCTCGCCAAGATATTTTACGGAAGCTGATTTTGTAAACAAAGACGGTGAATTATCATCCAGCGTAACTTTGGTAATATTCAAATCGCGCGAATCAAGATGCAGGGTATCTGTTCCCGTTTTATTTTCAATTGTAAGAACAGCTTTCCCCGAAAGGATTTTTTTATTAAAATCAACTGTTAAATCAAGCTCCAGGTGTTTTACGATTGCTTCATCGGGTCGGGCAAAGGAGTGAATGTCTTGAGGCATATTGTTAATTGGTTTTGAGTTATTGTCGGCTTTCGATGAAAGAAAAAAAGCTGTTACCAGCAAAAAAGTAAACAGCAAGTTTTTCAAAATGAATATTTGATTAGAATTTTCCGCTAAAATAATTGAATTAACTAATTTGTCATCCTATCTTTCCGTATTGGCATAAGATTTCTTTTTAATTTTACAACAAAGACCATTTTATGAAACAACTGTTTTTGATTTCCGGTTTGCTTTTTTTGCTGACCACTTGTAAAAAAGACAAATATGATTATTCGGATTGTCCTACTGCTGATAATCTAAAGGTCAGTTATGTTCATGACATCAGGCCCATCATCGCTTTCAATTGCAGTTTTGGCCCGTGTCACAGTTCGCCTCCCATGGATAGTACACTGGTGTATGACTTCACCACATACAGCGGATTAAAAAGAGGCATCGGTTCGGTGTACAACCGCATTATCCGTGAGCCTGACGACCCGTTATATATGCCAAAAGCCATCCCGGGCGATTCGATTAATCCGGTAATGGATCCCTGTGATCTGACAAAGCTCAAAATATGGATCCAAAGCGGTGCACCAGAAAATTAAAAAAACAAAATGTTATTTTATCCTGTACAGCACAATAACTATTTTACATATGAAACGTTTTCTTATCCTCTTCTTTCTGCTGATCTTTCAGCAATCATTTTCACAAAGTATTTTTGTTTGCCGCAATGGTGAAGTAACTTTTTTCTCCAGTGCTCCTGTTGAAGACATTGAAGCAACAAGTAAAAGCATGAACTCCATTCTTAACACTTCAAATAATGAAATTGTTTTTGTGGTTCCGATGACTTCCTTCAAATTCCAAAAAGGATTAATGCAGGAACACTTTAATGAAAAATATGTTGAGAGCGATAAATTTCCCAATGCAACATACAAGGGCAAAATAGCCGAAACAATAGACTACTCCAAAGACGGTGAGTACACGATCAATTCTGAAGGAACGCTTACTATTCACGGAGTGGAAAAGCCCCGCAAGGAAACCGGTAAGCTCGTGATCAGTAATGGAGAGATCAGGCTGCAGAGTGAATTCAGTGTGGCAGTTGATGACCACAAAATTGAAATCCCGCAGCTCATGATGCAAAACATTGCCGACACTGTTAAAGTAAACTTCGTGGCAAAATATTCGCCCTATAAAAAAGAAAAATAATTTTTAATACAAATCTAAAATACAACTTATGAATAAACGCTTATGCTTGCTATTGGCTGCTTTCAGTATCGTAAAATCATCCGTTGCGCAGGATGACCTGATGAAAATGGCAATGGAAAATAAAGACTCGAGCAGAACAAAAGTAATTGCGACTTTTAAAGGAACAAAACTTATCAGCGCGCAAACAAATGAGACTGTTCACAAACGCACGCTTGATTTCCGGGTGGCCCATTTATTCGGTAATGTAGGCAGGGAAAGTCATGGGGGTTCGCATACATTGTATGGGCTGGACGCTTCATCGGATATCAGGATTGCCTTTGAATACGGTATAACTGATCGGCTGGCAATAGGGATTTCCCGCTGCAAACGGCAGGAAAATTTTGAAGGGTTAGTTAAATTCAAGCTGCTTCAGCAAACCACAGATAACAGGGTTCCTTTAGCCATCACCTTATTTGCAAACGCAGCCTACTCGGCTGTATTGAACACCGAAAATGCCACCTTTCCAAGATCGGTTGACCGGCTGGCCTATACCTCACAAATTATTCTCGCAAGAAAATTTTCTTCCCGGATTTCTCTTGCGCTGCTTCCCACTCTTGTTCACCGGAACTTCGTTTTTGATGCACATGACCACAACGATGTTTTTGCATTAGGCGCGGGCGGAAGATTCAGATTTACACGCAGCTCCTCCCTGATTGTGGATTATTTTTACAATTTTGATTCTCTTCGCAAAATAGATAACGGCTATTGGTACAATCCTATCGGCATCGGAGCTGAAATAGAAACAGGAGGCCATGTGTTTACAATCATGTTTACCAATGCCTGCGGAATAATTGAAAATGATTTTATCCCCAATACAACCGATTCATGGAGCAAAGGCGGGTTCAAACTCAGCTTTAATATTTCACGGAACTTCAGATTATAATAATTTTGCAGAAGGATAAAGCAAAATTTTCTTGAGCAAATCATTTTTTTTATTACAGCAGATCACGGATGTTCCGCAAGCGGTTCTTCCGGGTGCTGGCATGAACAGTGATTCCCTGCAAAATACTTTTCATTTATTCCAGGACAGCTCTTTCCAAAGCAAAGCTGACAAAGGATTTACTTTCACCGATAATGACTCACTTGCGCCATTGGACCGCACTTTGGCAGGCAATGCCCCGGTCTTATTTAAAGCACACGCCCTTCGGCCATCTGTTACCAACCCTCTGCCGTTGAAGAGAACCACACCGGATTGGTTTATTCTTGCACTTTTTATAACCATTGGATTTTTTACCTGGCTTAAATTAATTAATGGTAAAATAATTCAACAGCTTTTTGCGGCATTTTTTAACAACTCAGTGACCAACCAAATTGTAAGAGATGAAAACATCCTTGTACAAAAAGCTTCGGTACTCCTTTCACTTGTTTTTTATTTTGCGACAGCATTGCTATTATTCCAGATCAGTGTTTACTTTAATTGGGAATATAAAGTCATCGGCAAAGGATTGGTGCGTTTTATTATTTTTATATTATTCGTTGCATCTGCTTACTCTTTTAAAATGGTTTTTTTAAAAATACTTAGTATTATTTTCCGTACAGACCGGCTCGTTTCTACTTATCTCTTTAATATATTCTTAATTAATAACGTAATTGGTATTTCTCTCATTCCATTGATCATGCTGATTGCATTTTTCCCGGTAGCCACAGTTTATTTTGTCTGGGCAGGTATCGGGATGCTCCTGGCTTCTTTTATATACCGTCTGTTCAGGGGGATTGTAATATGGACAAGCAATGCCCGGTTTTCATTGTATTATTTAATTCTTTATCTTTGCGCCCTTGAAATTGCACCGTTGCTCATCATTTTTAAACTGGCCTGACACCGGTGTGGCAATAGGCAGTTAAAAAAATTTTCGTGGTTTTTTAACTTAAAAGAAAGAGAAAGTTGAAAGTAAAAAGCATTCTGGTGACTCAGTCCCGCCCCGAAACTGAGAAATCCCCCTACTTCGATTTAGCAAAAAAATACAATATAAAAATTGATTTTCGTCCCTTTATTCATGTGGAAGGGATATCGGGCGGCACTTTCAGAAAAGACAGGATTAACCTTGCCGATTATTCGGCTGTAATTCTTACCAGCCGTCATGCAGCAGATCATTTTTTCCGCATCAGTAACGAGATGCGTTTTAACAATCTTGAAGACCTGAAATATTTCTGTGTTTCGGAATCCACTGCTTTTTATTTGCAGAAATACGTGATATTCCGGAAACGAAAAATATTTTACGGCAAACAGAATATTTATGACCTGATTGATGTGATTAAAAAGCATAAAAAAGAAAAATTTATTTTGCCCTGCTCAGATATTCACAAGCAGGAAATACCCGAAACGCTTGCTGAACACGATATTGAATTTAAAAAAGCCGTTATTTATCGTACTGTTTGCAGCGACCTGTCGGAGCTGGCACATGTTAATTATGATATGCTTGTATTTTTCAGCCCCTCGGGCATAACTTCTTTGTTCAAAAACTTTCCGAAGTTTAAACAAAATGCAACACGTATTGCCGCCTTTGGAATGACCACCTCCCAGGCCGTGATTGATGCAGGGCTCAGGCTGGATGTAAAAGCGCCTGTCCCGGAAGCTCCGTCCATGACAATGGCAATAGAACAGTATCTGAAAAAGGTGAATAAATAAAAATTCAATTTCCCAAATTCACAAATTGGAG
>Ga0134123_10000307_pt1 | contig 33811 bp, 52 predicted proteins | sample KB303_FD_96460 | JGI IMG/M metagenome (GOLD analysis project Ga0134123, IMG submission 96460) | Terrestrial soil microbial communities without Nitrogen fertilizer from Kellogg Biological Station, Michigan, USA - KB3-0-3 | ecosystem: Environmental > Terrestrial > Soil > Unclassified ...
AAGACTCAGGCCTATCAAACCCTGCTTGAAATATTGATATGCTCATTTTAATTCCATAAATAATTTTAAGCCCTAGACCTAGACCTAGACCCAGACATAGACCTAGACCTAGACCCAGACATAGACCTACACCAAGACCTACACCAAGACCCAGACATAGACCTAGACCTAGACCAAGACATAGACCTACACCAAGATCTACACCAAGACTCAGGCCTATCAAACCCTGCTTGAAATATTGATATGCTCATTTTTGTTTTTTTGGCAATTCATGCTTCCATTCTGTTGCATCAACTATGCAATCTCTATTGACAATAACATTGTCAACAAATGGCTCTACTTCATCTAGCGTTCCGTCTTTTAGTGAATTATGAAATCTCCCGCTATCGGCGATCCATGAGCATTCTTCTAATAGCAGCTCTTTATCTGTTAATAGAGTTAATTTTCCTACAAGATGCATTGTTACTGTTCTAATAAAATATGGCTTACCAATTATCCATGGCGATTTTTCAGTTGTTGGTTCTGAAAACATACTTTTAATTTCTTTTATCTGTGCAAATGTTAAGTTGTCTATGTTCATTATTTTAGTTCCTTTTGTTGGTATATATTTTTCATGCACTCATTTTTCATTTAATCTGTGTGAATATAAGAGCTTATCCCGCAGGAAATACAATTAATTTTATTGTCTTTATTCTTTCCCATTAGGTAATGACCATAATTGTCATATCCTAATATTTCACCTAAAAATGACATTTTTTTTACTCCCGGGTTTATATTTAAAATATTGAATAAAATTTCATCTATATGCTTCGGTAACATAATCTTATCAATTATTTAACATCGCTCTGACGTTTAACATAAATATAATTTAGCTCCGCATGGTTTTCGATAGGGCACTCTCGAATCATGTCAGCTGCAATGTCGAGCGTGTCTCTGGATTTAGCTTTCTCAAGTTGCTTCTTAACCTGTTCATACATTATTGGAGATACAACATGATCATGCTCAGGAATTTCATCAATATTTGCTGTTATCTCTCCATTTTTATCGAGAATGTCAAGTTCACCTGTTATTTTGTTCGCCTTGAAGAAGTCAGCTCTTTCCTTGTAAAGCTTCCTAAGCGATAAAACCTCTTCTGTCTGAAGATATTTTTTTGGAATCGTCAGAGCTATTTTGTCCATCTCAGCTATGCTCGTAGCATCTTCAAGCTGAGCTCTTAAAGCTACGAAATCTATTGAGCTTTCTTCTTTCTCAGAAATCAAATTATTGATGTGAGCAGAATAAATTTCTTTTCTGGACGTTTGCGTGCTAACAACGCCATCCTCGAATGTTTTCCCTTCCATCTCTTCAGCAGTAGGGGACTGATCTATAATGTCAGGGAATGCCTTTCTAAGGGCTTGAGCTTCAGCACACTTTGCTAGTTGAGCGTATGGCCTTTTCTTCCACATTGCGTTTGGTGATGAGCTATCCTTTCCAGATGTTGCATAGTTCTCTTTCCAGAATTCTTTTGCTGAGAACTCAACGATAATTCCGTTATTCATCATTTTAGAAACAGTGACTTTGCACCACTTTGGATATGTTACTGTTACGCCGCTAATGGTCTCTGTAACGTCATCCCCGAACTCAGGGTCACTCTGGCCAGCATAGCAGCCAGATCGTTGAGCTTGAATGCGATACAAGCCAATTCCTGGCATAACTATGTCGCGCCAATCATACTTACCTGTTTTTGCGTCCTTAACACTCATTGGGACAATGTGAACTGGTTTTTGAAGAGGATCAAGTGATCTAGCTTTACAGTACGACCAAACCATTGCAATGCTGCTATCCGCTGCCCCAGGATAAATTGAGTTTTTCATTGCTGAATAAACGTGCTCGTCAATTGTTGCTATATCAAATACTTGTGATTTTGATTGTAAATTGCTCATTTTTTATGATTCCTTAAATGCTTATTGTTTGAGTTTCGTAAGTTGGCCATTTGTTTTCGTTAAAGCACTTCTTGTAGTCAACTAAAGCCGACTTATAAAATTCACGTCCAATATCAATGGCAGCTTCGTCCAGAACATAAACAGCGCAAGCGTAAGGTGGGTTTTTCTCTATTGCAATTATTATGAAATTATTGCAATTTGTTCCTTTAGCTGCATTCATTCCATCTAAGAGCATGGCTGCTTGAACATGATACCCATACTTTCTGATTGAATATCGAAATGTATCTGGATTTGCGTCATCTGTCGTTTTTAGATCAACAATCATATTGTTGCTCATGATGTCAGGTCGACATTTGCAAAGAACTCCTGTTAAAGGGTCGTTCCAGTATATTGAGTTTTCGTAAGTAGCATTGAATATAAGTCTACCAGCCTGATCATGGTTCATTAAACTGTTTGCCATATCGGATAATTGATTGTAGTCATCAATGTCAATAATTGATTTACCTCCTCTTTCTTCTTGAATTTTCGCCCAGTATTTTTTCCCGTCAGTAGTTCTCCTGTCGACTTTATCGCAAACTATAAATCTATCTTTGAATGATTCGTTTTCAAGAATATAGGTATGAAATGCGTTTCCAAATATAGTAGATGGCGTATCTTTTTCTCTAGTCTCTCTTTTTGGATTTACATATTCATGCCAGTAATGAAGTGGAGATTTTTTGAATGCCATTACGCCTGATCTGCTTATCCCATCGCTGGAGTGATAGTCTTCATTTGATAGGCTATTATATATTCCTGGTTTCATAAAGAATTAATCCTCTCTTTTATTTTGTTTATTTTTTCATCATAGAATTTCATGGACATGTAATGATTGTTTTTTATAACCTTTAGTGTGTCATACAACGCTTTTCTATACGAGTCTAGAGCAATAAGATACATTTTTAGATCCTCTTTGCTTGATTTTGAGATTAAGTCTTCGTTCATGTCTTTAATTTCTGTGTATGAAGTTCTTTTCATAATAAGCTCGGCAACCATTGATTTTTCATTAATAATTTTTCATGATTTATTGGCTTTTTCTTACGGAGAAGATAGTCTAATAAATTTATTTGTATAGTTTTTTCACTTACTGTTAGTTCAAAACCATCATTTTCTAAAATAAACTTCTTTGCATCCTCTTTTGTTTTAAATATGTTTGTCATTTTTCCTGTTTTTCTTGATGTTATTATGTATTGATTAAACTCCATTGTTTCTATCATTTTATTTCCTTGTTCATAATTCTGAATATTGTTTTTTTTAATCCGCATGCCCTATTGTAGATAAATCGCTTTAATGACCCATATTCTCTACATAAATATGCAACTGAAAATATAACTATCATTGCATCAGAGGATAAGGCTAGTAAAAATGCAGTAAAAACCTGGAAATCTGTCATTTTAATTATTCCTTGATGCTATAAAGTAGAAGTGATCAATCGTGATAAGGCCGTTATCTATAATTGATTTTATTACATCGCCCCTTCTGTTTTTTATAGATTCTTTTACTATTATAGGTATATATTTTCTTATAGTTTCTTCATCCTCCTCTACTTTTGAGTGACACGATAATAATTTAAGTCCTAAACTTTCTAATGATAATGAGATTATTTGTTTGTCTAAATTATTCATTGTTAAAATCCTTTTTTTGTTAGTTCTAGGCCAGCTTATATCAATCATTGATACTCGTCAATATAAATGATTGATATTTTTTTTATTTCTAGTATTATCTGTAAATACAAACCTTGAGAGACTTATATGATAAAAATACGTGGGATTAAAAACTTAAGAATAGCTCTTTTAATGACACAGAAAGAGTTAGCCAGCGCGTTGTCAGTAACGCAACCCTTTATATCCTTTTTAGAAAAAGGGGGTAACTGCATCGATCGAACAAAGAAATTAATATTTGATCTTGCTGAAAGTAAAAATATAGAGTTTAAATTTTGACAATCAATTAGAAAAAATTGGAGTTTTATAATGAAAAATTATTCATGGGTTTGGTTTTGTCCAATATGCAATTCTGTTTACGAAAAAGGGATAATAGATTGCTATATTTGTAGATCTAAAGAAGCCGAAGATTTTAAAAAACAGATGTCAAGTCCTGTGGTTAATAATAAAGATGAGGATATGAAACCATTTGATTTAGATAAAGCGATGGCGGGTGAGAAGGTTGTTGATAATACTGGAAGCATAGCAGTCGATTTTAAGTTTTGGGAAAAACTTAATAGCATTGAATTTTTATTTGAAAGAAGAGATGGGTATCTTTATTGCATGAAATATTCCATTGAGGGTTCATTTAATGGATTATTCATGGCTCCCACAAAAAAGAAAGGGTGGGTAAATTTATATAAATCAAAACATGACTTGCCAACAACAAGTAGAGATATTTATTCATCAAAAGAAAAGGCAAAGCAGTGGGCTGAAGGTTTTGATATGGATTCAATACAAATAGAAATCGAGTGGGAGGCGTGATATGCCTGAAGTAAAAATTCCTGTCCAAGCATCAAAAATTTATTATTATTGCGATGAATGTTATTCTCCAGTTAACAATGGTGTTAGATTATTTAACAAGCATATTTGTTTGTCGGTTCATCCTCCCAAGTATATTCATTATTGCCCGCTTTGCGATAAAGAGTTTAATCTTGATAAATCATATCCATCGATTGAGTTTATTATGTTAGAGGAATAAAAATGACTGAAGAAATCGAGAGGGAGGAGTGAGATGAAAACAATAGTGATAATTGAAGAACAAGACATCATTGATGCCACAAAAAGACACTATAATGGTCAGGCATTTAAACTGGTATCCAATCCTGAATATTCAGATTTATTTATAGGGTATGGAAATTATTTGATGCCTCATCTTTTGCAAGGTTTTGAACTTCACTTGTACGAACTGATAGAAAAAAGAAACGGAGAGCCAATAAATTTGAGCAGCTTGTTAGAAATAACGCCCGAGTTCAGATTAAAGTTAGCAGAATTAACGATAGTGGAAGGGGAAATTAATGGCCGCTAAACCAAAAAAGATTATAACAGTAAAAGAGATTCGCAAAGAACTTAAAATGGCTCAAGTGGAGATCGAGGCTAGTGATGCGTGAGATAAAGTTTAGAATTTTTATACAAAATAGGATGGTTGATTTTGATGATTTAAGAGAGTTTATTAATTGGATGTATCATGTTCACTATAGCGATGAATCAATTATAATGCAATACACAGGACTAAAGGATCAAAATGGTGTCGATATTTACGAAAGCGATATTTTGAACGGAAACAGAATCGTTAAATGGGATAGCGAGTCAGCAGGGTTTTTTGTTGAGCATGGATTCTCGAAGTCTGACGTTGTAATTGGAAATATTTACGAAAATCCTGATTTAATAAAATAAAAAACGCCGCTAGGTTAGGGGACTTATCGGCAAAAGAAGGAATATACACAATAAACGAGGAGTTTATTGCGCGCGAGTTTTCAAGGGCGACCATTCCGTGGAGCAACCAATTTTATGTTCCACGGCAAAATCTTATTAAAAATTAGTCATAAGTTTAACTCTTTGATTCCCTTAAATTAACATCTCTTAATCTGAAATTGCGCACAGTCTTATCAACAGAATCTGTGGATAACTTTAAAATTTAGTCCCTAATTATACTTTTGTAGTCCCTAATTATACTTTTATCATGTTTTTTTAGTCCCTAATCATACTTTTGTAGTCCCTAATTATACTTTTTCTCGCCTACTTTCATATTAAAATCAACAGCTTACACTACCCTATAAACAAGATTATAAACAAGCTTTTAAGATTATAAGCAAGTAATAAACACGAGTCTCTTTTTTTAAAAAACCATTAAAAGCATTTTATTTACTTTTTATAAAAAAGTAGTAAAATAAATAAAAGTAATTATTGATGGAGATGCTAAATGGATTTAGAATTAAAACAAGACAAAACGAAGAGGTGGATCATGGCAGACAAAGACATCTCTTTATACGCGATACACGGTTTAGATTTTAATGAGAAGAGAATATTGATAGCTGGTTTGTCTAAAGTTAATGGTAAGAGCGGTTTTGCTTCCTACAGAAAGATGATAACGATTACTGCTAAAGAATACTCAGAGCTTTATGGAATACCTCTAAATCACGCTTATGAAGACATGAAAGAAGCTTCAGATAAGCTTTACGAAAGAAGTTTGAAATTTATGGATGATAAAACAAGATCAATCCATTCAAAGGGCGAGCATAGATGGTTGGTTGGAAAACATCACAACAAGGTTAAGGGAGAAATATCATTTTGCTTTAATCCTTATCTTGAAAGGTACTTCACGCAGTTGAAAAATAACTACACGATTTATCGAATAGAGGAAATGAGGGGCATAAAGTCGATGTACTCTCAAAGAATGATGGAAATAGTATTGACGTATCAAAAAACAGGAAAATGGATAGTTAGCGTCTCAGACTTATGTACCCTGATGGATGCTCCTAAAAGCTGTCAGGATGTTTACCATAATCTTAAAAAAGTGATCATAGATCGATGTGTAAATGATATGAGAAGAAAGGGGTGGCTAATTGATTATTTTGCTAGCGATAAGATTGGTAAAAAGATAATTCAACTAACATTCACATTTAAAAGAAATGAACAGCTGGAGTTAATGTAATGTCTGAATATAAGTCAACTGGATTTTGCTTTACTTGCTCCAAACTTCACGATGCATGGGTTTTAATAAAATATGATAATAAAGATTTAAACGAAGAATACTGCGTAGACTGCTACGAAAAAGTAAGGCTAGAAAAAAAGAAAGGAAAAATAGCTACATGTTTTATCAATGAAAAATTAAGAAATTTAAAATACGGGTGCAATGAGTGCTGTAAAACTCTTTCTGTAGAAGACATTGTTTTGCCAAGCAATAACGAATGGATTTGTAGATGTTTAATATGCGATTACGTGGTGAGAGAATTTTCAAACTTACCAAAAGAAGTAAGGGTAAAAATATCGGAAGCAGTTAGGTTTTTAAACAGCAATGAAAAATCATGTAGGGATTGAAATGAGCTACTACGACTTCTCAGAACCAATGCCAAAATCCGAACGAGCCAGAAAGCTAGAGTACGCTGATGAAAAAGAGAAATTTGCTGTGACAAGCAACTACGTAAAGCTCCCGTTCTCAAGCGAAGTGATTGCCAGGACAAAGAGAGAGCCAAGGGCTAAAAGTGTGTCTCCTTTGCTAGAATCATTCTTAAATGCCTCAAATTCAAAAGAATTTGAGTCAAAATCAATAGATAATAGAAATCCAATGGGTATGCCTAGGGTTATGTCAAAAGCCTCTGAAATCGCGCGTAACGAGGTTTTTAAGAAGCTGGGCATTGCTCGATGAAAAAACACTATTGCGAGTTAAATTGCAGAATTTGCCTTCCTGGTGAAGAAATTGTTGCTTTGATACCCAGGAAAGTATGGCTTAAGAATAGGATTTGTGAGTGCCTTGATATTATGAGCGAAGCAAGAAAGATAGAAGATTGGGAAAGTTTCAAGATTAGCGCAATGGAATTGGCTGAAGAGATATTGTACGCAACAACAGAATGGGATAAATTTTACAATGAAAAATGAGAGGGTATCAGTGGATGCCACTACCGGAGAGTCCTAATGATTGATTTTGAAGAAAAAGATACTGAGCATTCCGAAGAAGAAGGGAAATTTTTGGTTATCATCATGAAAAACGATGGTTGTGAAAAAATAGAATGGAAGTCTCAATGTAATAATGAGGTTTTTTGTAAACTGGGGATTAAGAGATGACGCCCAGAAAAATATGGATAAAAAATAGACCGGAGATGCCGAAATGAAAGATGATAAAGTAATAGATTTACATGAAGATCTTGGATTTTTTCATGTAATAATTAAAAATATTTATGGTGTTAAAGTTTGGTATACAGAACAAACAGTTTCGTATCCAGATAAGTTTTTGCAGAATTTGGAGGGATAAGAAATGAAATGAAGATAATACCAAAAGAGCATCAGATTCAGAAATCGATAATTGAATGGGCTAAATATAGTCCAATTCTAAGAGAGTATCTTGTGTGTATAGAAAACGAACGAAAAACAAGTCCCATTCAAGGGCTTAACAGAAAAAGAATGGGGGTGAAGTCTGGCGTGTCAGATCTTTTTTTGGCCTACCCAAATGGTGGAAAGCATGGATTGTGGATTGAGTTAAAAAGAGATAAAAAATCGATAGTTTCCGCAAGCCAACAATCCTGGATTGACAAAATGAACTCCATTAGTTACGAAGCTAAAGTCGCTTACGGATTTGAAGATGCAAAAAAAATAATAGAAACCTATCTGAAATTATAATATTATTTATTCGCCACGAAGGGCGAAATGAATAAGTAATTGGCATAATATTTCAAAAACTTACATGTACAATATTAGCCTATTTGTTTATTGTTATTTTATAAAATAACGCATTTTGATTCTTTTGGAATTTGGATTAATTCTTCGTCTCTTTTTTCAATAGCTTCGTCAAGATTTGTATGGAACATTGTGTTTCTATTCGTTGAGTACCGATCTATTTCTGCTTCTCTAGAAATTTTTACTACTATCCTTTCTATTTTTTTAAGTTGATCATTTCTTGATTTCATTTTTTACACTCCCTATCTTTTATTTTAGATTCAATAATTCTTAAATGAGAATCCTGAACCCCTCTCGACCAATTTTTTTCTCGACAAACAAACCACGGGTATATGTTTCTTGCTCTAATTCCTAGCATTTTTGCTATTTCTGAAATTGATAATTTGTGAGTAAGCATAATTTTTTTCAATTTATCGATGTTTCTCACAACCAACCCATTCCGTGAATTAACATGCTCATTAATGTTGCCCCAAAGCAAGCTACCATACCCATCATTATTGACCACATTCTGCTTTCTATTCTATCAAGCCTGTCATCTATTCCGTCAAATTTTTTTCCAAATCTCATTTCCGTGTCCTTGTAAACTGCTTCAATCCTTGATAACGAGCTCATTACTTGAGAATTTATTGTTTCTAGTATTGCAACTTTTGTTTCTGTATTTGCGATCACTATGAATCTGCCTTAATTTGTTAAATTATTGAGCAATAGTATCCTGATTTTTTTATAAAAGCAAACTTGCAAGTTGATTTTAATACATATTGTGTAGTATTGTTTATAAAAATCAAAGGAGACGAATGATGTCAAAACAAAATGGTCGAAAACCGAAAACTCAAGAAGAGATAAAGAAAGATAAAGAAGAGGCAGTAGAAGCATTGGCTGGAATTAGAAAAATGCATGGCGAAACAATGAGAAAAGTTGATAGAATGAGCGGAAGAATATTGTTTAACGACAGAGGTTAAAATGCATAAGTCTACTCATAAAACTTACGGGACAGATTTAGGCGTGCACCAAATGGTTGGTGGTCCAAAAACTCAGGATACTAAGCACCGGGAGCCAATGAGCATTCCTTTTCCTGGATACAAGCCATATCACTGTAATCACGCTGAGCCTGTAAAGGTTTCGGTAAAATATAATGTCTCGAAGAATAAGATTGGTTGATATGATAGAGAAACCGCATGGATTAAGTAATCTGACTGAAGATGTTGCGCAGATTATATATGATGGAATAAAAGCGGGACTTCCAAATCGAATGTCTCATGAGCTTGCTGGTGTAAAAGAAAGATGTTTTTATAATTGGATGTCAAAAGGCGAAAAAGATATCGATGAAAACATAGAGACGGCGTACTCTATTTTTGTGCAGACTATAAAGCAGGTTAGAGCAAAATCTGCAATGAGAAAATTAAAATATATTAATTCAAAAGATAATAAATCTTGGCAAGCAAAGGCTTGGCTTCTTGAAAGATGTCACGCAAGCTCATTTGCTGTGAATGCGCAGGAGATGCTAGAAATGAAAGATCAGATGAATGAGATAAAGGCTTTATTGAGCAAAGTTCTTGCGCCTCAGGAAATCAAAAACGAAGATGAATGACATAAGCTCTATTTATTTGTTTATTTTTTATAATAAAGCTGTAGGGAAACAGGTAAGATACATACGAAATAAAAAATATCTTCATTGCAACATAATAGTTTTTGATGGGAAACACTATGTTCTGTTAGAAGTTTCAACATCAGGAATTGATTTTAGAATTGTAAGAACAAAAAGCTTATTAAAGTTGATTGGAAGACTTAAAACTATTGAATCAATTGAGTCTATGATTTGCTTGTCTACATCATCTCGCTACAAATCAAAATGGTTCCCTCTTTGCATCAAATCATGTAATGAGTTCTGCAAATCTGTAGCCGCTGTTGACATTGGGTTTACATATGATCCGGTTCATCTGTACAAAAAGTTATTAAAATACGATAATCAAAAGAATTTTGAAATTTTGTATGCATGGGAGAGATCAAATGGATGATAGAGAAGCAGATTCAAGCACTCAAAGAAGCAATGAATTGTTAGATAAGCAGATTTCTCAAAATGAAGCAGATATTGAGACTAAGCGAAGATCAATGTACGACACAAGATTGTCAATTATAAAGTCATCGGGCAAGGAAAACTGGGCTAGCTCTAATCCGAATGTTGCAAAATCAACGAGTGACAGTGGAGCTTTATAATGGATTATTCTAAATTAAGTGCAAGATACAACGAATCAAAACAATATAAAGACAGATGGCTTGCTCTATACAAAGATTTGTATTTTTATGTGATCCCAGATAGGGATGCTATGAATGTTAAATTCAATTACAGAGACGACGGAAAGCCAGTAACTGCTAGCGTATGGGACAACACTGCCGTTTTAGCTGCATATCAGAGAAGCAATGATTTGCATGGTCTATTGTTGCCTAAAGATAGAACGTGGGGGAAACTAACAATGGATCCTCACATGTTTAAGCAGGATGCGATAGAGGCGTCTAAGCCTATTTTGGACGAAATGAATGATCGGATATTCTTCTATATCAATCAATCCAACTTATCTCGAGTGGTGTCTAGCAGTAATTTAGATCTTATTGGTGGTACAGGCGCGTTGTGGGTGGAATCGATTGACGACAATACGCCTCTTTATTTTAGAAGTATTCCTGCCGTCGCTCTTTACATTGAATATAGTACTGATGACGTTCTTAATACTTGTTGGTATCAATGCAAAATGACGGGCAGACAAGTTGACGATGCATTTCCAAAATACAAAGGAACTCAAAAAGTAAATATAAAAGAATCTCCAAATGATATTTTTATTGTTATTTATGGGCAAATAAAATTATCAGAAGATAGTTTTTTCATATACGCAACGATGGAAGAAGACCCATTTAATCCATTATTTGAAGTTGAAAGAAATTATCCTCAAATTATAGTGTACAGAGATAGAGTTCGACCAGGAGAGGCAGATGGAAGAGGTATTGGTGTCGACTTGCTTCCTATGATTCAAGATTTGAATAGACTTGTTATGTATAATAGACAATCTATGGCGTTCAAAGCAAATCCCCCTATGTTTTATGATTCGAACGCTTATTTCAATCCATACTCTGTCAGACAGTGGGCTGGTGCAATGATAGTTAGAAGCCCTCAAGGGAGAAATCCTGTGGAGGCCATGCAGATGCCGGAATATCACTCTGTTTTATCTGAGATACAAGACATGAGGCAATTTATAATAAAGGGATTTATGATTGATCCATTGGGGGAAATAAATGCTCCTGTCAAATCTGCAACTGAAGTGTCTATTCGAGAAAACAGAGCGCAGCGAACAGCAAGCACCGATATTTCAAGATTGATAAATGAGCTTCCGAAGCAGATATTTGAAGTGTCAGCAAAAATACTACATCATAGGCGGTTGCTAACTTCTGATAGGGCAAACATTAGGAACTTTAATATTTCTAAATTTCGATTTTCATTTGAATCTCCACTTTTTGATCTTCAAAAACAAGATGATTTGAATCACTTCATAACAAATATGCAGATAAAGCAGCAGTTTTTTGGTCAAGGAGCTGCAATGGCAAGTATTGATATTGGTGAAACTCAAGAATTTTTAACGAACGTTCTTAATCTAAAGTCAAAATTATTTGTTTCAAAAGAGAAATTGATGCAAATGATGCAAATGGCGGCCAAGCAAGCTCAAGAAGCAAATCAGTTAGCTGCTCAGCCAACTCCAAGCACAGCGGCGGGTAAAGTTAGTTTTCCACAACAGTCTACAGTAGGGATTTGATGGATATAAATAAATTGAAAGACTTGGTTTCTTCAAAAAAAATTGACAAAGTGCAGTTCAAAATTTATGCTTTGTTTGAATTAAGCGATCAAGGAAGAGAATTATTGAATATAATGTCAGAATCAGTTTTGATGGAAGAGCCTCAAGAGCTTAATGAAGCTAATTTTGCATGGCATGATGGAAGGCGATCTGTGTGGAGACATATAAAATTAACTATTATCATGATTGATAAAATGGTAAATGATGATTTTTCCTAACTTGCCTAACGAGATTTTTTTTGAAAATCTTGAAAAATCAATTCCAGGAGAAACAATTAGGGATAAATTGTTTTTTCTTAAAATTAGAAATTCAAATTTAGAGAATAAACTAAAAGGAATGGAGAGTGATTTAAAGTTTTTTTTAAAATCAAGATCCGTTTGCTTAAGGCCTCATAAAGATGATACCGGATAAAGGATTGAAAATGTCAGAATTAATAAATGAAACAATTTCAGAATCAACAATAGCCTCTGTGATATCTGAGCCAAGATCATATGCTGGTAAATTTGGCTCAGTTGAGGAGCTTGAAACTGCATACGGTCATGCCGTTAATGCAATTCGTGAGGCAAATGAATTAAAGAAGATGATGGTTGTTCCTGATGATTATTCTATTCCGGATGGAGTTTCTCTTCGGGATATTGAGATATCCGAAATGAAGTCCATGGCTAAAAATGCAGGCCTTAATCAAGCGCATTTTGAAAAAATGACAAAAGACATGCATAGCAGGATCCAAAGTGGGTTATCTGCATTTGAAGAATCAAAGAAATCTTTAGGGGAAGAAAATTTAAATGTCATTACTGATTATGTAAAAAGGGTTTACCCTGAATCTTTGCATGACACCGTGCTAACCAAACTTATAAAGGATAAAAATGCCATGAGCGATGCGATGAGGCACAGAAATGAGTTGTTGAATAGTCAGGCTCCTGGAATGAGCAGCGGATCAACATCGGTTCCTAAGTCATCTTATGATGGTGAGGGTGAGCTGCATAAGGTTGCTTTGGAATATAAGAAAAATCCAAATGAAAACAACAGAAATAGATATATAAACTTGGCTCGTGAAGTTTCAGAGGAAAGATTTAAAAAATGATATTGCAATACACTTGAATTAGAGTATAATTTACTCATCCGCACGAAAGCTCTGGAAACAGGCAACCTTTTTTGTAAGATCATGACGTTATCGGCTCCTTGAATGGGCAACCCGATAGATGGTCAATAAGAAGCTATTATTGATTACTCTACTTAAAGGGGTTGCCCATGGCTAACCAAATAAATGAAGCGACTGCAATGCAGTTGTTTGATACCGAAGTAACACTAAAATATCAAAACAACATGAAGCTTATGGATACCGTTGATGAGCGTCATGGTACCAAAGGAACAACGTTAAATGTTCCAGTGTCTGACCTTATCGAAATGGATGAGGGAAATTTCGCGCCAACCGACATCCCAATAAGTCCTGTCAATGAAACAAATCGTCAGGTCGTTACAAAAGATTTTCACGTTAAAACTGCCATTGGTGGTGGTGAAAAAACCTTGTTTAACTTCGACAAGATAGTTGATCATGCAAAATTACATGCATTAGCTGCTGCTCGTATGACTGATTTTATTAAAATTAATGCAATATTTAGTGATGCTGGTGTAGGAACAATTAATGTTATTCCAAGTACGACAGGCGTAAACACTTCATTAAATGAAGGAAAAATGGCCGCTGGTATTTCATATTTAGAAAGTCAAGGTGTTGATGTTCAGGATTACTCTGTTTCTGTTTGGTCTCCCGCACTATTAAAAGAAGGTTTTTATGACGATGACAAAGTTGTAAATTTCTTTTATAACGATGTAAAGCCTCTGACTGATAATAAAATTAGAGGTTATCTAGGTTGTGATATGAGGTTCCTTGGGTCTAATGGAATAAATCAAATTCCTTTCACATCTTCTTTGGGTGTAAATACATATCTTGTTCCTATGGTTCATCGTGATGCAATTGTTCAAAGTTTTAATCGAGATGTGTCAACATCAATAACTTGGTTGCCACAACAAGATAGATGGGAGCTTCTAACAATCTTAACCAGTGGAGCGTTAATTATTCAATACAATGGTATTGTATTTTTGACTTGTAAAAACCCGTTCACTGAAAATGCATAAGGAGAAATATAATGTCTGGTTTTGAAACTTTCACACCTATTTTTGGTGGTTTAGACGGATCCGCTGTTGGGCTATTTAGCGCATCAACAGCTGATAACTATTCAACAATTACTACCGCTGGTTATCTTAATGATATCAATAAGCTTATTAAGCCAAACGATATTATTTATGTAAACTATTCAGATACCAGTGTATTTCCTATGAACACAGGTCTTTCTGCAACATTTGGGGCTTTTCAAGTAACTTATGATTCTATTTTAGAAAATTGGAGCCTGGTTCAAACTGCGCAAGATGTTCTGCATTCTCGAGTTGCATTAACAGCGGCTCAATGGAATGGAATGTATGCGACCCCAATTCTTTTGGTTCCAGCCTATGGTGCTAATACACTGATATCTGTAGATCAAGTTGATATTGGTCTTACTTATGGAACTGTTGTTCTTGCTGGTGGGGGAGTTGTTGGTGCTCAATATGACTCTACTGTTCATGGCGCTGGCGCAACCGCATCCACAACACTAGCAGCAGCTACATTTTTTGTAACAGCTAGTACAATGTTTCAGTTAGAAGATAGCCTAGGAACTGGTGCTCCTTTTTCTGAATCTGTAAATAAGGGCATCTATTTGAGTAATGCAACTGGAGCATTCACAGGCGGAACTGGGTCAACATTTATTGTCGACACCTATTATAGAATTGTAGCAACAGTATAGAAGAATTTTGGGGATACCACATGTATCCCCCTTTTTTAATTAGGGGGTAATGTTGTGCCATCAAAATTAGAAGTTGTTAATCAAGTTCTTTCAGAAATAGGTCGCCCTCCTGTAGCAAATTTATCAAATAGTGATGATGCTAGCCTAATCATATCTCCAAGAGTTGACTTGTTGTCTCGAGAGTTGCTTCAACGAACTGATTGGAATTTTGCTATAATATATAAAGCTGACGCTACACCTCTTCCTGTGAGTATCTCTCCTGATTTCCCATGGACTTTCCAACTTCCCTCTGATTTTGGTTCGTTTTATAAGACATCTCCGCAGAATCCGAACTTTGGATTATATTATGAATTCATAAATAACTTTATTTGTACTAATGCAAATCCAATACAATATTACTATGTAGTTAATCAAGTTGATTACTCTGTTATTCCAATTTTATTTATGAGAGCTCTTGTTTTATATACTGCTTCAACGGTTTCTCTTTCATTGACAAATAATGCTCAATTAACAAGATTTTTAGAAGATAAATATGCCAGAAAATTGGACGATGCTATAAGGCAAAATGATATGCAAAGATATGCTCAATCTACCCCTTATAATGATTTCAATAGGCAGACTTATATATGAAAATGCCTAGGCAATCTAGTTTTACAATGGGAGAGGTTGACGCAATCAATTGGAAAAGGACTGATATTGAGTCTTATCTAAAAGCAGCTCAAAGCTTATTGAACTGCGAGGTCTCAACAACTGGTCTGGCGAGAAAAAGAAAAGGAACAAAGTTTCTTGGGGATGTGTCTCAGTATATTGATATTAATTCTCAGATGTATGAATTTGTTGATAATAATGGGACTTTTTATTTATTGATATCTAAAGATATGCAGTTTAATGTGTTTACTATAAATCCATTCGCATTTGTTCAATCTATTTCAACTCCTTACGTGTCTACTGTTTTGCCTGACATAGATTACTCATTAGATAATGACGTTTTAATTTTGTCTCATAACGCATATCCATCGGCAAGAATTTACATTAGTAGTTATAGCCCATCTATTGTATTTTCGTATCAAGTTTTGAATATATATCCTTTTCCAGCGTATGATTTTGGGGATATAAATTACAATAATTACACGGTAAGTTATTCAATTTCAGGAAGTGTTTTAACCTTTGTTATCACAGCTGGTGTTGGCGTCGCAACTGGGTTTACATCTGAATGGATAGGTGGCTCTATTATAGGGGCTGGCAATAGCGTGAATGATCCAATTGCTTATGCGATAATTACAAATGTTGTTAATAGCGGAAGTCCATCTGGGCATATAACGACATTTACGGCAAATATACAAATTCCTTTTTTGGCTTCAGGATTTAGCACTTTTGGCTCTCAATATTCAATAAAGCAGCCTATTTGGAGTTCAACATTAGGATATGCTTCCAAAGTTGCTTTTTATCAAAATAGACTTTGGTTTGGTGGGACAAAATCGCTTCCTACGACTGTCGCTGGATCAAAAACAAATTCTCCATTAAGCTTTGATGTTGGTATTGCAAGAGATACCGATGCTATTGTGTACACAATAGGACAATCAAACGCAGGATCTATTCTTTGGATGAACGGTGGAAAACAATTTGAAATATATACTACAAATTATGAATTTGTGGCTCCTCAAAATGAAAATGTTGGATTAACTCCAGGAACATTTTCTATCAGGCAGCAATCTGCTTATGGAAGTTCTGAAAACATAAAGCCGACTACGTATATAAATGATAGTTATTATGTTTCAAGAGAAGGAAATGCAATAATAAATTTTCACTTTGAGGGGGTTGGTCTTTCTTATACCTCTTCAAACATAAGTATTGCATCGGCTCATTTGGTTAAAAATCCAATTAATAGAGCTTTATTAAGAGGAAGTTCAATAAATCAGGACAATTTCATTTATTATTTAAATGATGATAATAGCGTTACAGCGTTTCAGTTCGCTGCAGAATATAAATTGGCTGCTCTTACCCCTGTGAAGTTTCAGGATAATGTCACCGTTAAAGATATTGTTTCAATAAACAATAAAATTTATTTCATTAAGAAATATGAGCTGACATCTCTTCATGCGATTGAAGTATTTGACGACAATGTAAAGGTCGATGGTTTTTTTGATGCTTTTATGGATGCTAGTGGATTAGTTCAAGGATTAAACTCTTTCAATGGATATACTGTTCAGGTTATTTCAAATGGTGAGGACTATGGTCAATATAAAGTTGTTAATGGAAGAATAACAGTTCAAAATGTTGGCGGAATTCCCGAGACTGTTATAATTGGATTATTGTATCCGTTAAGAATATCTCCGATGTATGTTTTCTCAGGAGCATCTCAGTCAAATTATTTTAAAAATGTTAGTAGAATATATGTGGATTATTTCAATACAATAAACTTCCAGATATCAGGAACACAAGTTGACTGGCAAACATTCGATGACATTCAGAATTCGACAGAAGTTGTTCCGAAAAATGGGACAGCAATTGTTTCGTTAGTAACTGGCTGGAATAGATTCGAAACATTTTCTATAACACAGAACTCTCCATTTGATTTGCAAATAACAGGCATATCATATCAAATAGATTCTACAATTATATAATGGTGAATTATGTCAGATCCAGGAACGGCAATGATGGTTATCGCAGGCATTGGGGCTGTTAACAAAGCAGTTGGCGCAGGATATAAGATGGATGCTGCCGATGCAGCTGAGGAAGGGTTGGATCTTCAGTCAAAACAGCAAACTCTTCATTACCAACAAAAAGCACTTAATAATTATGCTATAACTGAAAAAATATTAGATAGACAGGTTGCTCAGGCTACTACAAGAGGGATTTCCATGTCATCCCCTAGTTTTAATGCTATTCAGAGAAATACATTGAATATTTCCGCAAAAGAAGGGGCTAATCTGGATATAGAGGAGGCTTTGGCAAAATCAAATATTGATGTAGAGAAGGCGAATGTAAGAAGAAGTTTATCAGCATCTTTATTTGGGGATATATTTGAAACTGCTGAATCTTTTGCGTCTATTTCAACAAAAATGCCTAGTTATAAGAAAAGTGGGAGTAAGAAATAATGGCAGAAGAATTTGCTCAATTTCAAGAAGGGCAACCATTAATAAAAGAATCGGAAGTTAGAACAAAAGCTACTGGTTTTGAGAAAATGGGTGCCGTTCTTGGCGTGGCGGCAAAAGAATTATTTTCAAAATCTGAAAATATGGCCCAGGAAGCTAGCAGTACAAATTATTTGCAATCGCAAGCCATGCTTTCAGAATTAAATTCCTCTGCAAAAATGCAAATTCTTGAAAATCCTAATATGGGGCCAATGATCGCCGAAAAAACAAAAGAAAATGCAGAGATAATAAAAGAAAGCGCATTTTTGAACAGCTCAGATAGATCAAAATTTGATTCTATGGCAGATGATACAATGAGATCCCTTGCATTTGATGGTAAAAAATCTCAATTAGGAGTTATTCAAGAACAAGCAAAATTTGAAACTTTAAATAATTTTCAAAGAAATTTAGAAGCGTATAGCAAGTCAATGTTCTCTTTAGATCCTAAGGCCGCAATCGAGCAACAAAATGCAATGCTTGAATCAATTCGAGGGCAAGTTTCTCAAGGTATATTAACGGCGCATGAAGGCGCCCATATGCATAATATGATGTCAAATGAAATAAGGCGTCATGATGAAATAGTGAGCGCGATTAAACAAGGAAATGCAACAGCTTCCACATTTCATGCAATAAAAGCTTTTTCTAGCGATTCAACGACAGACAATGCAAGACTTCCGACAAATGAAAATTCTAGGCAAATATATGACTTAAATTCTGAATATTCCTCTATAGAAGATGTTAAAGCAGCTTATGCGCAAGGGCATACAGTTAATCCCGCTATTTTCTATTCAATAAAGAGTCCTCATGCGATTATAAAATTAAATAATTACAAAGAAGGTGCTCACATTGCAGACGGAATGATATATTCGGCTGATTCTTTCCCGAACATTCAAAATAAAATAAAAGAACTAAAATCAATTCATGAAAGGAATGGTTCTCAACAAGGAATGTTGGATAGGCTTAATAATATTGTATCCGACTTTGAAAATGGAGATGGTTTAAAGTATGTTTCAAATGTTCAGACCGGAGCTCAAGCTCAGGAAAAATATTTGACTCAAAAATCAGCTATAGAATCATCAAAAAATAGTGATGAGGTAAAATCAAAAGCGCTTACTGAAATACATAATGAATTTTTGACATCTATAAATCAAACATATGAATCGATGAAAATTCCCCAGCAATACAGAACATTATTTCCATCATCTCATGTTAATTCTGTTAAACGATCCCTATTTGATCCTGATGGGAAAGTTGTGGAAGGCCTGAACTACATATGGAAAACAAAAAAAGATGCATTGCCTTATTTGGCAAATCAAATGGGAAACCCTGCTCAGGCTATGACGGTAATGACTCTTGGATTGTTAAAAGGAAAAGCTGACTCTGCATTTTTGACAAATCTTGCTATTACTCAAAAGCAAGGAATTGATTACAATAACTCTCTTATACAAATAAAAACAGATTCCAACAAAAACCCTATTACTGATGGAAGAATAAAATCCGACTTAATGACAACGTCAGGGCTTGATGGTTTTAGAAAAATAAATGAACACTCTCCGTCTGTAAAGGGAGAAACTCCAATTTCGGCAACTGTTGAAATGGGCATGAATTATATAAAGGGGCGCGCTGTTCAAATGCGAGATCCTGAGATAAAGAAATACAAAGAATATATGGAAGAATTTACATCAAATATATCTAGAGGATATGCTCCTATAGTTGGAAATAATTTTACTATAGATTCTAATGTTATTCCTGTTTCTGAAAGCCAGGCGGAAATGATATCTAATCATGCGATTCGGGATGTTTACAGAAAAAAACTCAAAGAAGGTTATACAAAGCAGCAACTAGAAATAGAGTATGTTAACAACCCATACAAGGTAATTAGCTCTCCAACAGGTCACCTGACAGTTGTAAATTTGAGAGGAAATGTTCTTTTGGATCCATCTGGTCAACCATATTATGATCATTTATATTTAGGAACAACATTGTCTGCTGCTCGTGAGGATGTTGATAATCCAATATTTACTGCCTCTGGAAAAAGAGAGCACAATAGTGAACTTAGTAGGAGATATTAGTGTTTACAAACAACTATGATCCTCTATTAGCTAAGGGACAAGGAGAGCTTCCTGTCAAACCAACAGGATGGCAAAGTGCAAGAGAAAGTGCTGCTTTGGCAGGACATACTGCCGTTCTTGGGTTAGGGGCAATAGGATTAGTTGATCATGACATAAGAGAAAATGCCAAGTTATCTATCGATGCAATTAGTGAATCCTTGAGCGATGAAAGATTTTCGTTTGGTCAAAAAGCCGGTAACTATATAAGTAACATGGCCGTTTATGGCCTTATTTCTGCTCCACTATTTATTTCTGCTGAGGCTGGAGCTTCTGCCTTAATTGGAAAAAGTGCGATCGCTTTATCGCCTGCATTGCCATCGGCAGTAGTAAATTTTGCTAGATCCCCTCTATCTAAAATTGCATCAGGAAAGTTGGCTGACTGGATACCATCAATAACCGTTGGAAAGGCTGCAAAAAGCGTAGCGGGGTTTTCTGCTGGGATGAAGGCGTCAATTTTTCCTGAAAAGTTAGCAGAAACCTATGATATTGCGACAGATTCATATAATTGGAAGAAAGCAGCAGATTTAACATTAAATGATAATCTTGGAATTGGTATAGGGATTACTCTTGGTGCATTTGGATTGATCGTTGGTAGAGCAATAAGAAATTCAAAAGTTAATTTGGCGGCAGAATCAACATCGAAATCATTAAGACAAGAAGTTGAATTAAATAGAGCGCAAAAAGATACCGAAATAAAAGGTGCAATAAGTAAGGTTAAAGAAATCAAGGCTTATGAAAAATATGAAACTGAGTCAAAAGAGGCTGTTGAATCAGCCCATAAGTCTGGTCAGTTATCTGATGAAGATTTAGAATATTACAAGTTACACGTAGAACATCCGGAAAATCCTGATTTATATTCAATGGCTATAAAGATTTTAGAGCGTGAGCAGCAGCCATTTGATCGTATTAGCGGAAAAATTTGGACAAAATTAATTCATTCTGAAGACATTAAAACATTAAAGTCATCAATTGGAGATGAATTGTCTTCTGGGGAATCAAATTATCCTAGAGCAGTCTCTCAGTATACTTTAAGAGAGAGGCTTGACTCTAATCGAGAGGAAATGATAGATAATCCATCGGTTAAAGATGGGCTTGATGCTTATGTTCATTATGCAAATAAAAAATTAAATGGGAAAGAGGCTAAGTTGCAAGAGCTTGACTCTATTCTTGACAAACATTTGCATAAAGGGTTGAAAAAAAAATCAGTTATTTCACAGAGAAATATTTACAATCATCTTAAGCATAAAGGAAAATATAATTCTGAAGAGTCTCCCTTTATAGTTCCTGAAAATGTTTCTTATAAATTAAAATTAAGAAAAAAACTAGAAGACTTGCAGTCTGGAAAATCAAATCGTTATAAAAAATGGTTTAAAGATGATGCTATTTTAAAAATTAAAGAAGATATTAGATCCATTCCGTTTGAAACTCCCGCTCAAGAACTTAATTCTTTGCGTGAAAAGATATTAAGAAGACTGGATAATAACTATAGGAATAGCGCTCCATATCAAAGATTGTTAGATCTTTCTGAGGTTCATCCGCAAGCTGAAATTTTATTGAGACGCATAGAGGATGAAGCTTTGATGATAAAGCATGAGGCTATGGCTGCTCTTGTAAGTCGATTTACTGACTTTGTTGATTCTCAGGTTGGCAAGTTAGCTAAACCTGAGAATGTTTTAAATTATATGAAAGAAAGATACGAAAGATTGACAGGTGATGCAAAAACAATTCAACCAATTAAATCAGAAGTTGTAGAAATAAAAGAAAAAATAAAAAACACGGTTAAAGAATTAAAGAACAAAAAAACTGATGATGCTATTTTGAATGATCAGACTAGAAGAGTTAAAAAATCTGATTCTGAAAAGTTAGATCAGGATTTTCATTCAGAAAAAAACAAATATGAGCAATTTAGAGACAACGAATCTGTCTTTGAAAATTTAATAAATTGTTCAAAGGGGTTTATAAGTGGCTAAAGTAAAAAAACCTAAAATAGACAAAGGAAAGGGAGCAAGCAAGTCATCTGATGATTGCTTGTTAATTGCTCAGAAATCACTGCATATGTTTGATCATTCAGAATTAAAAGAATACATGAGTAATGTTTTTGAAAAGGCAACTCAATATAAAGATTTGGGAAGTAATGCAGCTTTGAAGCAGGCGTTAAAAGAAACTCAATCGGATATTAGGCAATCATTGCTTGGAAGATGCGCGACAAAAGCAAATAATATATCAAAATTCGAACATAACACAAAAATATTGAAAGAGAAAAAAATCAAATCATATAGCCTTCTTCGTGGATCAGCTAAGAATAAAGGACATAATGTTGAGAATGCCCAGTCAACAAGACGACATCAATTAATGAATTTTATGTTTGATGATTTAACGAAAGAAGAAACGCAATATTTAATCAATCCTGAAAATCAAATTGGAATATCAGAAGCTTATGATACGGGAAGATTCTCAAATCAATTTGAAAAAAAACTATCTGAAAAGCTAAAAAGTTATTTTCAATTTCAAAAAGAAACATTGGTCGAATCAAATGCAATGCCAATAGAATTTCTTAATGAAGACCGTTACTTTGGGAATCTTCATGACAGAAATAGAATTTTGGCTGGTGGTCGATCTATGGCTGATTCAGCTATTTCTATTTTTAAAGGAAATAAATATGGGACTGAAGGATCTGGTTCCTTATGGCGTGAATTTATAAAAACTAAAGTTAATATTGAGAAAATGTTTCGTGGATCTAAAGCAAGAAATGATGATGGATCCATAAATATGGAAGAGGTTGATAGAATATTAGACAATACTTATGTAAATATTACAGAAAACAGAAGTGAGATATTTACTAAGTCTGTTGCTGCAAATGATCGTGAGGCTGTTGAAAAAAAGTCTCGACAATTTTTTGTCTGGAAGGGAATGCGAGAAGCTATGGAGTATAGTGAAGAATATGGATCAGGAAATCTTTTCCAGGAGTTAATAAAAGATCTAAATATGACGGCAAATAAATCTGGAATGGCGGACATATTTGGAGATAATCCATATTCAATGCTTAATGATGTCAAGAAATTTGCTCAAAAAAACACGGAAGAACAAGCTTCGTCGGCTAAGCATACAGATAATATTTTTAATCAAGTAATGGGGCAGAATCATCTTTCTGTTGATCCAACAATTAATAATTTTATTAGGGCTCAGAGTACATTAACCTCTATGGCCAGATTGGGTACAGTTGCTTTGCAAAGTATCTCTGACATATCAAATAGCGCTGGTGCAATATATAGACAGGGGTTTGGAACAAAAGGATTCATTGAAACAGCATTTGCTAATGTTAAAAATATTTTTAATAACCCATTGATGAAAAGTGATGCCAGGCGCCATATGGCTAACATTTTCAAGACCGACATTGACACCATGATTGGATACATGGCTAAATTTAATGAGTCAAATATAGCCGGAAACTGGATAGATAAATTAGGCAATAAATTTTATTATTGGACTGGAACAAAAAGTCTTGAAAATGGTATTAGACATAGCACTCTTGAAATGCTTGCAAATCTTTATGGAAGAGAAACAAATAAAACATTTGATAAGTTAACTGCTCAGAATCAATACATATGGAAGCAGCATAATTTAACGCCTGACGAATGGGAGGTGTTAAAAAAACATTCATCGTTGATAGGTGGTAAAAAATTATGGAGTGTTGATTCGGTGGATAAGGTTTCAATTGATGATATTAGATCGCTATGGGAAAAATCTGACAAATCGGTTTCTTTTTCATCATATAAGAATTCATTGTACAGAAATGTATATTCCCTATTCAATACAACTGTTGAAAATGCAATAATAAATCCAGGTGCATTTGAAAAAATGTCAAGCACTTGGGGTGGTGTTGGAGGAATTCCAGGACTTGCCATAAAAAGCTTCATGCAATTTAAAAGCTACCCTCTAGGTCTTTTCAGGAAAACATTTTATGAAGCCTACAAGGATATGCAGGGCCCTCAGGCAAAGCTTCTTTATGCTGCTCATATGATCGTTATGACCGCTCCATTAGCGTATGCTTCTCAATGGTTGGGTTATGCAGTTAAAGGAATGACTATGCCCGATTTTGAAGACATGAATGCCAATCAAAAGTTAAATTTTTTGATTGGATTGATGGCGCCAGGCGTTGGTATGTTTATGACAATATTGGATCCAAAAAAACAGAACCATGATATGGCGTTAAATTTTTTAGCTACTCCATCGATAAAATTACTGGGGAATGAGCTAGCCACTGTCGCAAAAATTGGTACAGGTGCTTTGACTGGAAACTTTCAAGGTCTAGACAATAGACTGGTGGAGTTGCTAGGCCAGATATCACCTATTGCAACAGTTCCGGGGATCGAGCCTTATTTTGATAAATTGTTAGATAAAAAACCATACTTACAGCCAGGTCAAGAGCAATATGGCTGGGCACAATAGGAGATTTTAATCATGTCAGAGCTTCCTCAGCAAGTTACTATTCAGCAATATATTGCAAATGGAATTGTTTCCGTATATTCCTATAATTTCCAAGTATTGATGGCTAATCCTCCTCCATCATTTAATGATATTGTTGTTTATGTTCAGCCTCCTGGGCAACCAGTTATTCCTGCCTCTCAGATACAACCTCTTGGTACGGCATATACGGTTCAAAATGTTGGCGAGATTCTCGGAGGAACAATAACATTTCAATCAGGATATATCCCCGTTTCTGGGGCAATCGTTACGATTTCTAGAAACATGGCATTTACAATTGATACTGAGTTCAATCAAGTTCAGAACTTTAATGGTCAAAATCTAGATAATGCTTTTAATAGGGTTGTTTTGGAAATTCAGCAATTAGCTAGCTTTCAAGATCTGAGATCTATTGGGTATGCTATAAACAGCTACCTTCCAATGTCAAACTCTGATCAGGTTTTACCTGTTTTGGGTAATCAGCAAATATGGCAGAAAATAAGCGGAGCTATACAGGCTGTAACATTAGAAGAAAATGTTGATGTAAGCACATTAAGATCAAATTTGCTTAGTGAAATCCCAGGTTCGGATGGTGCGAGTATTATAGGATATTATGATGCTGTTAATTTAGTTCCTCAGACATTAGCTGTATTTTTAAATAATTTGCCAACTTATATTCAAAATGTAGTTAACCCAACAACAGCATTTCAGCCTGGAATGATTATTGATACAGGTTCAACTGTTGCTCCATCGGGATGGCTTTTATGCAATGGAGCCGAGGTCAGCAGAGTAACGTACTCGTCTTTATTTTCAAATATTACATTTGTTCAGTCGGCTCAATTAACTAGCGGTGATACGGCTGTCTCAGGATTATCTGACACTAGTATAATGTATCAAGGAATGTCCATTACGGGAACGGGGATTCAACCGGGAACTATCGTTGATGCAATTGTTGACGCAAACAATATTGTAATTTCTCCAAATGCAACATCTACTTCAATTGAAAATTTACGATTTTATTCCTGGGGGGTTGGGGATGAGTCGACTACGTTTAATGTGCCAAATCTTAATGGACAAGTAACCATGGGTTTCGGAGGGACATCTCTTCCTGCTATTGGAAATGTGATTGGTCAATCAGGTGGCGAGTCTAATCATTCGCTAACAATTGCTGAAATTCCTGCGCATACCCATACGACAACCAATGGGGGTGGTATTGTTACGAATACAGGGAGTAATGCAATATATGCTTCAGGAACGTTGGGATCGGGAAATATTTCTTTAAATACAACAGGATTAAATCAGCCTCATAATATTATTCAGCCGTCGGCGGTTGTTATGAAGATAATAAAAATATGAGTTTTAGATCATTTCAGAAAGAATTGTCAGAAATAAAAGAAATTGCCTTGTCTAGGCAGTCATCGAATTATGTGATAACGAGAACAGAAAAAAGCAATTTGAAAATACAGTTTCAAGACGGTGCTAATTTGATATTGCCAATGTTTAAATTTAGACCGTACCAGTTGGAAGTTCAAAAAAAATTATTTGTTGATGGAATTAAACGTTTTTTTCTTGTTAGGCCTCGCCGAGCTGGAAAAGAGGTTGAGAGTTGGAATTTATTAATTCAAGCAGCTTTGGAAACATCAGGTCTATATCTTATGATATATCCCACAAATGTCAGAGCAAGAATTGTTCTATGGGATGGCGCGATAATGCTTCCTGATGGAAATGGTTTGAAATTTATTGATATGATTCCAAAAAGATTCATTTCAAATTTGAATCAACAAGAAATGACAATAAAATTAATCAATGGATCCGTTATTAAGATATTGGGATCAGATATTGATCCCGATAAATTAAGAGGTGTGAATGTTAGAGGCGCTGTTTTTTCTGAATATGCTTTTTCTGACCCTCGTGTTTTAAATATTCTTATGCCTGTTTTCAGGCAAAATAATGGGTGGTTTATTCTTCAAACTACATTCAATGGAATGAATCATGCATATGCATACATGAAAGAGGTTCAAGAAAATCCAGCATGGTATTGCAGGATCGATAGCATTGAGACTCTAGTTGATGAAAATGGTCATCGTTATATAACTGATGAAATGATTGAAGAAGACAGAAAATCAGGAATGCCTGAATATTTGATTCAGCAGGAATATTATTCTGTTGTAATGGCCAATCATGAAATTCTTTATTTTTCTAACGAAATGTCGATGATTCATAATGATGGTAAATTGGTTTATGATTTAATAATCCCGCATTCAAGAGTTAGAATGTTCATGGATTTAGGGTGGAATGATACAAATACTTGCGCTCTTGTGCAATTTGACCATCAAAATAACCCATTTATTATTGGATATCATGAGAACAATAATAAGCCATTGGAGTATTACATTCGATGGGGCGAGTCGTTCTGCATAAAAAGAGGACTGTCCCTTTCATCTGACGGTGTTTTTGTCCCCCACGATGGTCAAAAACATGATGTTGGAAGCGGTAAAAATATAGTAGATTTTGGTAGAGATTTAGGGTATGAAATACAGATAGTTCCAAAACCATCTAGCAAAATTAACGCAATACAATCGTCTCGTAGAATGCTTTATAGAACAAAATTTAATAAGACAGAAACGCATAGATTGGTCGAATGTTTGTCCAATTATTCAAAAGAATTTGATTCAAAGAAAGGTGTCTATAAGGACTCGCCTCTCCATAATTTTGCATCACATGGATATGACTGTTATCAAACTATGGTATTGGCAATAGAAGGTGATATGATTAATAATAACATACAGCATGACGTGATTTACTACGGAACATAAGCGGGGAATATATGATTACTCTAGGATTTACTTGTGGAATATCAAATCTTGTTACGTTAGATGTTCCTTTTACAGATGGGAATGGTGTGCCTATAACTAGCACTTACATAACGATACCAACTACAGGAACGGAGGGCGGTATTGCTTATTATAACAGTAATGGTGATCCAATGTGGAAACCATATGCTGTTCTAGGATATAACCCAATAGCAGCTAAAATGATTGCAACTTCCGTCATTATCGACAGTGTTACATACACAACTACAGCTACACCAATGGATTGGGCTGGAAGCTATAAAGGATAATTATGCATTTTTTGCACAAAATTTCGTTTCCTTTATTTTCTATCCTTCTTGGAAATGGGAATGGCGGTCTTCCTCCTGGTGAACAAATAAGAATAACAGAGGATGATGAAACCAGATTGACAGAAGATGGGGACGTTAGAATAACAGAATAATTTAGAAGGGATGGTTATGTCGAAAAAAATTAGCGCGCTTCCTCCGATAACGGTTCAAAAATCAACTGATTTATATGAGAATTGTGATCCTGGAGTATTAAGCACAAAAGAATCCAGGCTTCAAAGAGATAACTATACAAAAAATTTCATATCATCAAAACAAATAGCAACATTAACAACGACATCAGCTATTTCTGCATTACAAATTCATAATGGCGAGATTAAACTTGACCCGGCAGATGAGCTTCAAGAGTTTACACTTCCAACCAAAGCATTGTTATATGCGCAGATGGGATCACCTCCGGTTAACTCTTCTATTCCATGCCAAATTCCAAATATTAGTGATTTCATATCTACTTTAGTTAATTCTGATTTTGATATAACGGGGATGCCTAGCTTAATCGTTCCAAAAAAATCAACATTCGACTTAAACTTTGTAGTAACTCAAACCTCTCCTTTGTTGATGAGCATTTTAGGTGGATTCATAGACGAACTTTTGACGTCTCCTTTGTCTCCCGAATTGGGCGGAACAGGAACGCCTGATCTTCCGTCGCATGGTAAAATATTAGTTGGAAATAGCGGATCTACTTATGATGTTGCTACCGTTGTCGGATCTGGAAATATTGTAGTTGCATATTCTGAAATATTCAAACAACTTACTATTGATGATTCTAGTGCAATTATAATGCTTCCTTTCGGGTACTGGTTCGGATTGCATGTATCTTATGTAAGCACCACGATGATCAATATGGCGTTGGGAGCTGCTTTAGACTCTAATAATCTTTATAATATTTACTCTGGAAGTAATGATCTAGATACCTCTGTGACTGGCATTAATGGTATTGATACAGGAACAGTTGATCCAAACTCACAATACTATATTTATAATATTGGTGATTCAACGCAAGTAAACCCTGGAAGAGTTACTGCATCGTTAAGCCCCGTTTCACCAACGCTAACATCTCCTTATGATACTTTTAGAGGGATTGGTTCATTTCAAACCGATGGTTCATCGCGAGTAATAGAAAATTCGATAGTAGACTTAATTAACAAAGCTCCATTACATGATCCTTCTATAACGGGATCAATGGCGATTGATACGATTGTTGGTCGTACGGGTGACTTAAGAATAAATCCATTTGCTTCTGGCGGGACAGTTTTTATAGGACATGATCAAGCAGAAAGCAATGCGGTAGTCGGAGAGGGCAGTACTCAGTCGTCGTTTAAAGTTAGAGATTCATCTGGTACGAATTTTGAAGTAAACATAGATGGTGATACGGTAGTCTCTAATAAATTAATAGCCAATAATAATTCGCCGACTTTGGTTTTTATCGATGGGATAAATGGTGTAAATGATCCAGGAAATGGAAGTTATTATAATCCATATAAAACCGTCGCATATGCTGAATCACAAATAACTGATGCTTCCATTACAAAACAATATACGATTATTTTTTCTGGAAAAATTACAGAAACACAAAGCGTGTCTTTAAAGGGGAATATATCGATTATAGGAGAAGGTTCTTCATCTACAACATGGGAAATTCCTTCGCCCTTCACTTTATCTTTAGATTCTTCTGTCGGAATCGGAGATTGTTCAATGGAGATCAATGGATTTTATTTTATAAATCCGGCCGGGACAGTTTTAGATTTTGGTTCTTTTACAAATGATATTTCTTCTAATTTTACTGATATTCAAACCTATGATTCTTTTCAAATAATTGATTCAGTGGCAGTGTCGCATAAAATATCAAATTGTTCTTTTGAAACTGGAAGTGCGTTAATTATTACAGACCCAATTAACATAAAAATCGATAGCACTAACGTTTTCGGTTCTTATATTGTTAACTCTAATTCTACTGGGAATACCGGATCTGTTTATGCTTTAGATTGCGACATGATGCAATCTTCTCCGCACATCGTGAGTTTAAGTGGCTCAGATAGTTTGTATATTGAGTATAATAATTGCAAAGTATTTAATGCAGATTTTCAAGTACTCGCGGGAGATCTTGGACAGTTTTTGAGTATTACAACAAGAAATGGAAGTAACTTTAATCAACTAAATTGGCAAGACGATTCGCCGTCTGGTACAAGAATCTCATTCAGTAGAGACGCAGAAAGCGTACCATTAACTATTAATTTAATTTCAGGGAATTCTAGTAATCAAATATCATTAACCGATGTTTCGAGCGGTGTTGATACTTATAATGGATTTGCTGACGGTTCCCCAACTTCAAATTTCAATAATTTTAGGTATACCGCTACTCTTCGATCAGACGGTGATAATTTTGTTCATGGTAATAGTTGTAATCCAGGCTCAGGGATATTTAATGATGTTGGAGGATCAGGCGCAGACGCAAATGGTTTTTCAGGAACACTGCTAAGGGGTCAACCAGGGGATTCTATTACAGCTAGCGGAGATGGACAGTGGATTTATAGTCAAACAGAAGCGGTATTGAAAGTTCCTAAATTTGCTATCGAGGGGACGGTTTTTGATAAAACAAGTTTTTCGACTATTAGTACTTCATCAACATTAACTGCTGCTCAGTTATTGGGCGTTAGTATTTTTGGTGCCCCAACGACTAACATAACCTACACGCTTCCAACAGCAGCTACTCTATTTGCTGGGTTAGGGAATTTAGTTTATGTCGGTAAGACTTTTAAGACGAAATTTACTAACATAACAGCAACCGATGGTGTAAAGATAACCTTAGCTTCTTCAGACACTGACCTTCCAGTAACTGGCATTTATACGATAATTGTTAAAAATGCATGTGCTGAAGTTGAATTTACGTTAACTCAAATTTCTCCACCTATTTTCAAATTAACTGGCGGATTTTTGCAAGTTGACTTAAGTGATATCGCAAAGCTTTCAGCTAATAACACTTATACTGGGAATAATACTTTTTCAGCTCCTGTTGAATTTGATGATTTAACGTTGTTTACTGATAATGCATATTATACTGATGATGCTGCATTTATTGCTATTGAATCGACTTATAATACTACGTCGACAATTACAGCAGATGATTTGGCAAATAAAGTTATCAAAAGCACTCCTGGTGCAGGCGGTATAACTCTAACTTTGCCAACAGCATCTGATTTGAATACTAGATTAGGATCCCCACCGCCAAATACTGCCATTGAAAATATTTCTATTACTAATTTGAGTATGACAGATACGATTACTTTAGCTTCAGGAACAAATCATTCTCTATCAGGAGTTCCAAGTCCTATCATATTGCCTGGAACGACGAGATTTTTTAAAGACAGAAAGTCTGCCACAACACCAGCCTTTGTTGTTTATGGATAATTTATGACTTCAAAAATTCAAGTTTTAAATAACGGACAGTGGACGCTTGATATAGTAATCAATGCTATTGACATCGCTAGCATTGAAGCAGCTAAGTTGATTCTTACTGATATTATATTATCACAATCTCAAATTACTAATTTGACTTCAGATATAAGTTCATTACAGTCTCAGATAAATACTAAGATTTCAGGAAATCAAACTATAACTGCGACAGGAGATGCGACGGGATCAGGAACAACTTCAATCGCACTAACTTTATCGAACACGGGGACAGAAGGTACGTACGATTCGACTACGATCGATTCTAAAGGTAGGGTTATTTCTGGTACGAATATTTCAGAATCTTCAGCAACCAGAACAATACAAACTGTAGCAGCATCGGCAAACGGTTGGCAAATCAGTGCTACGCGTCCTTCATTAGCATCATATAGTGTTTTAATAGGATGCGGAATAAATACGCGAGGTGATGTTGTAATAGAAGTAAATCCTAATAATACATCGGTTGCAGGTTCGTGGATAGAAAAAAATAGAATTGCCAATGGTCAATCTGGTGGTCTTGCAGAACCTACGCATTCGGTTTGCCTGCAGATATCGGCATTAGTGCCAGCGGGATCATATGTAAGAATACGCAGCATAAATACTTCGGGTTCGCCCACATATACTTATATGAGCGGCCAAGAAGTATTATACTAAATGCTCTTTTTAAGATGAAGAATAGTTAAAATGTCATCAGAAAGAATTTTTAATAATTCTTCTTTGTGGCGATGTTCTAGTTCTGCAAGCTTTAATATATACTCAGGATCATTAGATATTGATTCTGAAATATTTTCTTCCCCATTTTTATGATCTATTCCAAATGCATTTAAAACAATGTTTAAAATAATCCCCGCTATTGGTGATCCAAGTCCTGTTGCTATAATTGGAGAAACTGTTTTAACTAAATCAATTAACTCTTCTGGTATTTTCATTTGTAGCACCTTTTTAGCCATCCATTTAAGAATTCTTTCTGAGAGGGATCTTTCTCTACCAATAATCTGTAAAATCCTGATCGTTCTGACATCATGCATGACAATAGAGAGTATGCTGGTTGCCTGTTAATGTGTTTCAATGTTTCGAATCCAAATATCCCGTCATCTTTTACAATTTCGAATTTTTCATTTGCTGCCCACAAAGATCTTTGGACTATTTTTGTTGATTGAGATTCTCCGTGATTAATGGACATGTCAAAGTAGTAATTGCAAACAATTTGTTTTTCTATCTGTTCAAATAGTTTGTTTTCCCAGAATTCTCCTTTATAAATATTCTTTGCAGTCTCAATGCTCATGTTGGTAATGAGGTGTGTTAGATCTTTTTTGTCATAAATTTTAAAATACTTTACCATTCTTTTAAATGGAATTCCTGATAAAAATCTTAACGATATTCCATGATTTGTTATGCCTCCTTTGTCTAGAGGATTATCGACAAGTCCTCCTTCATGTTCAAGAACTCGATTAACTGATTCTTCAAAGTTTGACATTATTTTTTCTTCTTTTTTGATTTTCCTGCTTTTGAATATGCTATTGCAATAGCTTGTTTTTGAGATTTCCCTGATTTAACTTCAGTTTTTATATTTTCTGATATTACTTTTTTTGATTTACCTTTTTTTAATGGCATTTTATTTGTCCAGTTCTGATATGATTGTTTTTATGGAGATTGTTGATATTTTTTTGCATTTTGAGCATATTTGAGAGTATCCATAGTACTTTCCATATTTATGTGTGCAAAAAAACTGTTTTATTTTTTTGATAATTTTCATTATTTTCCCATGAAAGAGTTATTATGTTGTATTTTAAATTTTAAATGATAAAATATCAATCAATTTCAAATTAGGTGATTTTATGAAAGAATCTGAAAAAGCTAGAGTAATTAAACATATGGAGAAGTCTAAAATGTATCAAGAGAAGGCAATGAATATTATGTTAAAAAAACACGAAGAAAAAGAATACAAAGAAGAAAAAAAAGAAATGAAAAAACTGAAGAAAAAAGTCAAAAAGAAATAATGTAAATATTTTAATTAACCATTTTTAAGTATTTTTTTATCGTTACTTCATTCGTTGGTTCCTTCTGTATGTTTGTAATATATGTTTCATTTATAAAGGCGTAAAAATACACGCCTTTATTTTTTTAAATTAATTATTATATTTTTATTAAATATTAAGTAGATTTATCCGTCTTCGTCTCTATCGACAGACCCAGACATAGACCTAGACCTAGACCAAGACATAGACCAAGACCTACACCTAGACCCAGACCTAGACCAAGACCTACACCTAGACCTACACCAAGACCCAGACATAGACCAAGACATAGACCAAGACCTACACCTAGACCCAGACCTAGACCAAGACCTACACCAAGACCTACACCAAGACCCAGACATAGACCTAGACCTAGACCAAGACATAGACCTACACCAAGATCTACACCAAGACTCAGGCCTATCAAACCCTGCTTGAAATATTGATA
>Ga0134123_10000309_pt1 | contig 33761 bp, 30 predicted proteins | sample KB303_FD_96460 | JGI IMG/M metagenome (GOLD analysis project Ga0134123, IMG submission 96460) | Terrestrial soil microbial communities without Nitrogen fertilizer from Kellogg Biological Station, Michigan, USA - KB3-0-3 | ecosystem: Environmental > Terrestrial > Soil > Unclassified ...
ACCCCGACCGCCGTCCGCCGCAAGCTCCCCGACGAGCGCGAGTCGATCACCCACAAGTTCTCCATCGGCGGCCACGAAGGCTACATCACCGTCGGCAAGTACGAGGACGGCAGCCCCGGCGAGATCTTCATCACCATGGCCAAGGAAGGCTCGACGATCTCGGGCCTGATGGACAGCTTCGCCACCATGACCAGCCTCGCCCTCCAGCACGGCGTTCCCCTGCAGCTCCTGGTCGACAAGTTCACGCACACGCGCTTCGAGCCCTCGGGTTTCACCAAAAATCCCGAGATCCCGATGACCAAGTCGATCATGGACTACATCTTCAAGTGGCTCGCGATCAAGTTCCTCGACCGCGAGAGCCAGGAGCACGCCGGCGTGATCCTCCGCGAAGCCCCGCCCACCACCCCGACCACGTCGACCTCGAACGTGACCACCCCGACCGCCTCGGATATCTCGTTCATCGACCGCGTCTCCACCGCCACCGCCCCCCCCGCCCCCATGGCCGTCGAAACCGGCAAGGTCGTCGGCTTCGTCATGCCCCCTCGCGACGCCGACAAGCCCAACGCCCCGGTGAAACCCGGCACGTTCCTCTACCAGCAGGACGCGCCGAGCTGCTCGGATTGCGGGTCGATCATGGTGCGCAACGGGGCTTGTTATAAGTGCCTGAATTGCGGGAGTACGAGTGGGTGTTCGTAGTATTTTCTCCGCGCGTTTCGAAAGGGCGGCTTGGGCCGCCCTTTGTTTGTTACCACGATAGATCACATGCCCGAAGAACAAGCCCCCGAGGTCCTAGCACGCCGCATCGCTTCGTATGTAACAAAGGGGAACTGCGTGCTGTTTGCTGGTGCTGGTGTACCGGCTCGTGTCGGAATGCCGACTTGGCCGGCGTATATGCAGCACCTCGCACGGGTATGCGAACAGCACCACGACCCAAGCTCGGCTGCGTTAATGAGGGAGCGTGTCAGCGATGGCGATTATGTCGGCGCCGCGACAGTATTCAAGTCGTCGCGGCGAATTCCAGAAGGCGAGCGGTGGAAGGAGTTAGCGAAACCCTTCACCGTTCTCCCGGCTGAAAAAGAGCTTGAGAAGCTTTCCCCGCTAATCTCGCTGTCATTTTCAGCTGTCGTGACAACAAACTATGACCGCATTCTCCATGAAGCATCAGCTCGCGTTGCTGAGCAGCGTAGAGAGGCCGGAGATCAAAGTAGGACGTCGTGGACGATGCCTGTCGAACGGAATGACGGTTCGCTACGTGGCGCGGCTCTGCGCAGAGACTATTTCATCGCGCGCATTCATGGCAGGGCGGAACTGCCAACATCCATGATCGTAGACGATCACGATTATGACGAGCTGAATCGTGACAGTGAATATCTCGATTTTGTTCTCGAGATTCTCCGATCCCGCAGCTGTCTCTTCGTGGGTTTCTCGTTTGTTGACCCGGCCATTTCACACGTTCTGGATCTGTACGCCTCAAAATTCGCTCCGACCTTCCCGTCGCTTCACGCGGCATTAATCCCCGATACGGCGACGGATCTTCGGCAGCGACTGCTGGCCGTGAATATTGAACCGCTTGCGTATGGCGCGGCAACCGATCACGCCGATGCTTGGCGTGCTCTACGAATAGCGTCCGAGGATCGCAGCACTACTGTCGATCTTCGTGCCTCGGCTGTAACGACAGCAGTGCACGAAACGGCAAATACGCATCGTTTTCTCGCCTTTGCCTATTCGCAATCGCGCACCGTCAATCGCGATGCTGCCGTCGTCGCTTTGGTGCAGGACGGGTTAGTTGCGGCCGTGCTTTCGCAACTGGGTGGCGAACTCGCAACCGAGCATGACGTAATCGCCGAGGTAGGTCGGGTTCTGCGGCTAGCGCCAAATGAGTCATCGACGATTGTATCCGAATCGCTCGATCGCCTTTCGCAAACCAAACATGTTGCTCGCGAGGACGGCAAATTACTGCACGACTTTGCACCGGATCGTACGTTGGACGAACATCTGAACGCACTAGTTGATGGTGCCATGCATCGAATGCGCGTGCGAGATCAGGTGAGGATTGCAGGTAATGACCGACAGGCGGCGCGGGAAATCATAGAGGCGCTCTTTGTTACGAGAGCTTGGGATTTCGCGGCGCATTATGCAGGAGCCAATACTGGGTTTGGAAGTGATCTGGGGCGTCTGGTCCGCATCATGGTGGATGAGCAGCTAAAGAGGCGTACGCTGGCAGGTCCGGGAGCCTTAGAGGCAGCTCTTTTAGATCTGTTCCTTGCACCTGAAGACCGTGAAGCGGCGATGCTCGCCGAGATCGGACGTGTTGCATTTGGTCTTCAACTTGTGCTGGCCTCACCGAGACAGGCTCTATTCCAGCGCTACGCATTGCCGCAGGTCGTGTACTTGGACGCCAATGTCTTAATGCCGGCAATCGTGAGTGGTCATCCACTGCGGCCGGTTTATACTGACGCGCTCCGCCGTTTAGCTGAGGCCGCACGCCGAGCGTCTGTGGATGTAGAGGTAGTGGTTGGTCAGCAATTCCTTAATGAGATCGTGTCACATCGCGCGATCGCGGTGCAGGTCGCCGATCAGCTGGATCTCGACAATGTGTCTGTTCTGGAAAGGCACTTGCTGTTTTACGGCGCAACGAATGTCAACGTATTCATTGGTGCTTACGCAAGCCATGTTAGCCGTGAGGCGAATCCCGTCAGGTTTCGGGATTTCATGGCCGAGTATGCACCGTATACGTCGGAATATCAGCTGGCTCGTTACCTTGAACAAAAAATGGATGTCACGATCGCCGACATGCGTTTTTTTGCCAGCCATCATGAGCAGTTTACAGATCTTCTGAGCCATCTCAAACAAGGTTACCCACCCGGCCGGAAGCTCGCGGTCGTCGTTGAGCATGAAGCGCAGCAATTGACGCAGCTACGGGTTGATCTGCTAAGCGGCCGCCGGAGTGTGTTTATTACGGCGGACAATCAGTTGCGGCGAATTCTTCAAGCTAGCGCAGCTCTCCACGATGTGGCAAATGTGACGATGTCCGACCGTGGCTTGGTCGCGTTAGTGGACGTACTTGTTGGTATTGATACCGATGCCCGCTCACTGACGCGCTTGGTGTGGTCGAGTGCATATTATGGGCAAGAGGAACGTGCTCTTTACGACTACTTCATTCGATTGGCACTGCGGAACTACTCCGAAGGAATGGCGAAGGACATGCAGGACCTTGCTCGAGCAACTGCCGCAGACTCAATCCAACAAGTGCATCGCGAGTCTGTTCAGCTGTTCGGCGCATCTGGAGATGATGTTGTACTTAGTGCTAAGTTGATCGACCGATTTGGAGACCGTTTCTTTGAAAGCTGGCGAGAGGTGGTTGATCAGAAAGAGCGCGAGCAAGGCCGATAGGATCCTTTACGACGACGCAGAACGTACTTACTCATCAACTCGTATTCGTATTGGTGAGGGCGAGGAGTTGTAGTGTTGCCACGCAGGAATCAGTCATGCCCGCACGAAAAGAGTTTCACGCCGCCCTCGTCGTCGACGCAGAACTGAGCGGGTTACTGCAGGAGGCTCAGGGCAAGCACGTCCCGGAAGGCGAGCTTCGTGAGCAGCGTGTGAGCTTTGCGTTCGGGAACGCGCCACAATCCGATTTGATTACGAAGGATTCCGTTAGGCGGTCGGCAAAAAATATTCGCCTCAAGTGGCAGTGACGTCGCGACCTGCCCTCCGCCGGCAGCGACCTGCTATTGTTTTTGACGGAGAGTCTTTTGGCAGCGCACGACATGTACGACGAGCACCACGCACTCTCATTCTTCAATCTGATCGAGGCGAACGTGGTGGCGGAGCTCCGGCGGGAGCACAAGGTTCCGATGGCGCGAGTGCGAACGGCGCTCGAGTTCTTGGCCAAAACGTACCGGGGTTCCGCACCCGCTCGCGGAAACCGAGCTCGCTGTCACGCCGAGCCAGCGGGTGTACATCCTCCACGGGCTCGCGGGATTCTCCTGTTCTTTCCCCGCCTCGCTCCCCCGCGGGGCGCGGAGATCTCCGAGGATGATTACGCTCCGATCGTGGTGAACCCTGAAGTCTGCTTCGGGCGGACCCGTCATAGCCGGCACCGGGATTCCCACCGACGTCATCGCCGACCGCTATCTGGGTGGCGACAGCGTCGCGAAGATGGCGGAGGATTACGATCTCTCCGAAGAGCACATCAGAGCCGCCCTCCGATTCGAGCGAGTACGCAAAGCTGACGCGGCTTGATCCGCCCGGCGTCACAAAAGAGGTTAGCGGCCCGACTCGCGAATCACAAAATCGCCATCTGGCGACGTCGCCTTGAGCAGAGCGTCAAGCTTCTCGACGGTGGGCACTGCGTCACCCCGCTCGTAACGCGCATAGGCGTTGCGGGATGTTGAGCCCAGCCGGGACGCCAGATCGCGAAGCGACGCGCCGCTTGCTTCGCGTCGGCGGCGCAGCAGCAGGGCAGTCATCGCCGCAGCATCGCTACCGGCGACTTCGAATTCGTTATGTCCACGGGGGTACACGGTCGCTCGGAACCCTTTTCGATCCACCATCGTCTCGAGCCAGTCGGCGACCATCTCGTACGCCTCTTTACGCGTTCGCCCCTGAGTCATCGCGTCAAGCATAGGAATCTCGGCCAGCCACCATCGTCCATCGCGAACAAGTTTGCCTTCAAACCTCATATCCGTTCCCTGCAGGCGCGTCGGAGAATCGCCTTCGCCAGCTTCTCATTGATCTCTCGATGCCGGGCTGAGCGCCGTCACACTTCCTCGCCCTCCCCCTCCTCCACCACCCCGGTCTCCTCCTCATCCTCTACCGCAAGCTCATCCTCCGGCAGCGACTCGAATACCGCGGCCCGTTCCTCGGCGGTCATGTCCGAGAGGAGGCTCACGTTCACCTCGTGCAGGGCTTCGATCTCCTCAGGGGTGGGAGGTTGTCCCTGCTGAAGCCGTTTCCCCAGGGACTCCAGCGTCTGGGCCAGCATCTCGACGGTCTCGCCGAACTTCGTCGCATCGAACGGCGGAGGTTCCCTGAGCCTGACGTCCACGTTCACGGCGTCGATCGTAAACGTCTCCAGATTCGGGAGTTGCGCGAGCACCTTCCGGACGGTGTTCAGGGTCACGTTCCCGCCTTTTTCCAGCGTAGCCAGCTGCCGGCGCTGGATTTTGGCCTGCTCCGCCAGCTTCTTCTGGCTCAGCTTCAGCTCCATCCGCGCGGCCCGAACCGCCTCGTGCAGTTGCATGGTGCCCAAAATAGCACAAAAGTTGTAAACATGCGCTTTTTTGACGCATTTCCGGTTGACACCGGGCTCGGCAGGGTGCATTTTAGGCACAGGTATGAGCGTAAAAGGAGCAATTCGAGCCGAACGAAAATGCACTCCGCGGAGTGCCGGAAGGCTCACGCGCATCGGCGGGAAGCTGACCGGCATCCGCCGGAGGCTCGCATGCAGCCACCGGAGGCTCACGCGCATCGACCGGAAGTTCACGAGCAGCCTCCGGAGGCTCGCAGGCATCGACCGGAGGCTCACGTGCAGTCACCGGAGGCTCACGGGCATCGACCGGAGGCTCACGAGCAGCCACCGGAGGCTGACCTGCATCAATCGGAAGCGCGCAACCATCGATCCGAGGCACTGGTCCATCCGTCCCTTCTTCTCTTCTCTCTCGCGGGCTCCACCGCGTACCCGGCATACGTCACGTTCAACCGACCACAAAAACCAACAGACAAGGAGACAAAGATGACCACCGACACCCCGATTGCCTCGCCGCATGCAGAAGCCGCGAAGGCATTTCTCGACAAGATCCGGGCGTTGCGCGCGGAGATGCCGCGCTTCGTTCTGGAGCCCACGAATGAGACGCGCAAGCTCATTCACAATGCGGCGCTGCCCGACCCGTTCCTCGAGTCGGCGAGCGTCTCGATCCAGACCTTCAGCCGTCTCGAACAGGCGAGTGGAACCGACGCCGTCACGTTGCGTGATGGATTCAGTTTCGCGCTGGCCTGGGACGCGGTCGTGCAGGAACTGCGATCGTTCACACGTTCCGCCGCGCACTCGATCCGCGTGCAGCGTGCCGAGGCCGGCGCGAGTGCACTCGACATCTATGCGATCGCCCAGCGTCTCAGCGGTCAAAAGGATGGCGCGGAGCTTCGCCCGTACGTCGAAGACATGCGGAAGAAGCTGAAGAGACACAAACGGACGCGGAAGGCGACTTCAGACCCGACTCCCGCGCCCGTGCAGACGACGGCAAAGGAACCGTCGAACAAAGTGTAACCCCGAAGGGGCGGCCGCAGGGCCGCCCCTTCATTCCGCCTGATGCGGCGAGTTCCGGACGATGAGGACCGCGCCGGCCATCTCGCCGTCGCGCGTCGGAAATCGGCCGATCACATGTGCGCCTGCAACCTCGATCTGCCTGTGAACCACACGCTCGTCGTATTCGTGGATCCGGATGGGGTTGAGGCCGGCCCCGCGGCGCGCAAAGCGCGACGTTCGTCGATGCATGCGGGCGAGCCGGTGAAGCCTTCCGCCGCGTCGTTCAAACGCGACATGCAGCGCCGCGATCCCCGCGGGAGCGAGCAGGCGAAGGAGCGTGCGAATGATCGCGTACCCGGCCGCCGGAGGGATGTATTGCAGAACGAGAAGGGAACAGACGAATTCGAACCGGCCGTCGGGAAGGCCGGCCAGTTCGTCGTTCTCCATGAAGGTGACGTTGCCCAGCCCGGCATCCTCGGCATTCCGGCGAGCGTGAGTCAGCATCGTGGGTGCGAGGTCGCACGCAACGACTCTCGTCGCGCGCCGCGCCAGAGGAAGGGTCAGACGGCCGGCGCCGCACCCGAAATCGAGGCACGAAGTGAGCGGGATGTCGCCGCCGCAGAGGACAGCGATCGCGGAGAGCAGCGACGAGATGTCCGCCTCGCCGGTCTCGAAGAACGCTGCACTTGCGAACCTGTTGCCGTCGACGCCGCGACAACCTTCGTGGTCGAGGACCGTGAAGTAGGGCTCGCGGCGTGCGAGCTCCTCCCAGGCTTCGGCATGGCGACCCTTCACCTGATCAGGATACGCGTGCTACAAACTAACGCTCATGAACACCCACGCCTGTCCCAACTGCGGCGCGAACGTGCGCGTCGACGGCGTCAACGACGCGGTGCGCTGCCGCTTCTGCGGCACGCACGTCGCGGTTCCGCGCGTGATGCGCGGCGCGTCGCGGCGGGAGCTCGAGGCGGAGCGCGAGCAGATTCTGGCCCGGGAGACGGAGCTGGAGGCGCGGCTCAAACAGACCGAAGGGCGCGGGCTCGAAGACTTCCTCGTCCCGCCCGTCGGCTGCTGCGGCGTCTACTTCGGCATCTTCGTCGTCGGCTCGCTGATCCTGTCGGCGGTAGGGGCGAAGGCGTCGAAGCAATATGGCACCGCCGTCGCCGCGATCGCGCTGCTCGCGGCGCTCATCTCGGTCGTGCTCATCATCTGGCGGCGCGAGTCGAGGCGCCGCGAACGTGCGCTGACGCTCGAGCGCGAGCGGACGGCGGACCGTCACCTTCGCGAAGAGCGTCTCCGCGAGATCGAGGCGGAGCTCCAGGCCCTCGAGGACTAGTGCGTGTCCGTCTTCGTCGTGTCGGTCTTCTCCTGAATCTTCTTCCCCGCGGTCTCCAGCGCGGTGCCGGTGGCGTGCGCGGCGTCGTTTGCGGCTGCCGCGGCATCGCGCGTGGCCTCGGCCGTCGCGGCGGTGTCGATCTCCGGCACCGTCGCCGACACGGTCGTCGTGCTGCTCTGCGTCGTGCCGGTGTCGCTGACGGTGGCGGTGGTCGCGGACTCCTGCGTGCACGCAAGAGCGAAGAACAGGAGGGAAAACCCGAGCGTCTTTTTCATGATGGGAAGCGGAGTGAGCAAGACTGCGGCCAGCGTCACGCAGGCCGCGCTTCTTCCGCTTCCTTCCAGATCTCCACGCGGTGGCTCTCATCGAGCGCGAACGTGCCGACGAGGAACGTCATCAGCGCCACGCCGATCACCCAGTACAGCCCCGCGTAGATGTTGCCCGTCTCCGCCACCAGCAGGCCGGCGATGAGCGGCAGCGTGCCGCCGAACCAGCCGTTGCCGAGGTGATAGGGCAGCGAGAACGACGTATAGCGGATGCGCGCGGGGAAGGCCTCGATCAGGAACGCCGCGATCGGGCCGTAGACCATCGTCACGTAGATCACCTGGATGAACACGAGCAGCGTGAGCATCATCATGTTCGGGTTCTTCGGATCCGCGCCGTAGTGCGCCATCGCCTTGTAGATCGGGATGTAGGTCAGCGCGGCGATGAGGTTGCCGGCCATCATGATCTTCAGCCGGCCAATCCTGTCGGACAGCGCGCCGAAGACGGTGAAGAAGGGCATGGCGAGGAGGATCGCGATCGCGACGATGATGCTCGATTTCACGATGTCGATCTTCAGTACGCTCTGCAGAAACGACAGCGCGTAGAACTGCCCCGTGTACCAGACGATGCCCTGTCCGGCGGTCGCGCCGAAGAGCACCAGCAGCACGATCTTCAGGTTCGGCCAGCGGCCGAAGCTCTCCTTCAGCGGCGCCAGCGAGGTCTTGCCCTGGCTCTTCAGCGACGCGAACAGCGGCGATTCCTTCATCTTCAGCCGGATGTACAGCGACATCGCCACGAGCACGATCGAGAGGAGGAACGGCACGCGCCATCCCCACGCCGTGAACTCCTCGGCGGTCATCATGCGCTTCACGCCGAGGACGACGCCGAGCGAGACGAACAACCCGAGGGTCGCCGTGATCTGGATGAAGCTCGTGTAGAAACCGCGCCTGTGATCGGGGACGTGCTCGGCGACGTACACCGCCGCGCCGCCGTATTCGCCGCCGAGCGCGAGGCCCTGCAGGAGCCGGAGCACCAGCAGGATCGCCGGCGCGAGGATGCCGATCTGCGCGTAGGTCGGCAGGAGGCCGATGAGAAACGTCGACAGGCCCATGATCGTCAGCGTGACGAGGAACGCATACTTGCGTCCGATCAGATCGCCGACGCGCCCGAACACGATCGCGCCGAAGGGGCGGACGATGAAGCCGGTCGCGAAGAGGGCCCAGGTCTTGATCAGCGCCCACGTCGGATCGCCTTTCGGGAACATCAGCTCCGACATGACCACGGCCAGACTTCCGAAGATGTAGAAGTCGTACCACTCGATCATGGTCCCGAGCCCCGAGGCGGTGATGATTCTCGCGATGGGGTACTGCTCGCTGCGCGTCATCGCGCCATGGTACAGGACGCTAGTCTTCGCGTACCGCGAAGTACACCGCGAGCGGCGCGAGGGCGAGCGTCACCGCGAACGCGAGCAGCAGCGGGAGGCTCCACGATGGAATCGTGACGCCGCCGAAGTAGAGCGCGTCCGAAAGATTCGCGAACCACGCGCGCCAGGATTTGCTCATCGCGCCGACGCCGCCGAGGATCGTGAGCGCCGCGGCGATCGCGCCGAGGATCGAGGCCGTCTGCACGAACGTCATCGCGCGCACGGCGGTGCGCGCCGCTTCCTCGCGCGCGCGGCGCTGCGTGCGCCACCACACGAGTCCCGAGGGCGGCACGTCGACGGTCTGCATTTCGGCGTGCATGTCTTCGGTGAACGCGCCGGCGACGGAGGCGAGGTCGCCGCACACGGGGCACGTCGCGGCGTGCGCGTGCAGTTCTTCGGCGAAGGGCCAGCGGCCGGCGGTCATGGCGTCGAGCACTTCCGGCTCGCGGGGGCAATCGGTGTGGTTCATGGCGTTCTCCGCAGCAGCGCGGCGAGTTTCCGCCGCGCGCGGAACAGGAGCAGTTTGATGCTGGCGGTTTTCAATCCGAGGATCTGCGCGATCTCGCTGTGCGACGCCCCCTGTCCGTACGCGAGCCACAGCATCTCGCGCTGCGCCGGTTTCAGATGTTCCATCGCCCGCGCGAGGTCGGTGCGCTGCTCGGCGCCGGCGGCCGCGCGATCGTCGCAGGGCATGTCGTCGTGGAGCGGAACCAGCTCGGCGTTGCGTTTGCGCCGCGACAAGTCGCGCGCGAGGTTCGTGGCGATGCAGAACAGGGCGTTGCGCCGGTGCGTCTCACTTTCGTAATCCGCACCGGCGCGGTAGAAGCGGTAATACGTCTCCTGCAGCAGGTCGTCCGCGAGGTGGCGGTCGCCGGTCATGCGCGACAGATAGATCCACACTCCGCGGGCGGTCCGTTCGTAGAAGCGCCGGAATGTTTCCTCATCCATCAGCGCCGGCGATCGCACTTCGTCGATCGCGGAGAGCATTTCGCCTGTCGTCACGATGACTCGCATCACTCGCCTGCGGGAATCTCCAGCTCGGGATCGCGTGGCGCCTGCCACAGCCCGAGCTTACGCGAAAGGATGAAGGAAAGGGCGGCGGAGACGATGAAGCCGAGGCCGATGGCGATGGCGAGCACGCCGATCGCGGCGAGCGGCTGCGAGATGTCTTTGTCGACGTTCCAGTTGCTGACGAAGGAGAGGCCGAGGCCCGCCGCGAACAGCACGACGCCGGCCTGTGCCGACCAGAGCACGCGGTTCATCGGCGCGCCGACGGTGCGCGGTCCCTCGATGGGAATCGGCGCGGCTTCGAGGAAGCGCCTTCCGGCGGTGGTTTTGACGTAGGCGAGGAGGTCTTCGTTCGAGGCGAAGCGGTCGAGCAGTTTGTTGTGGACCTCGGCCTGGATGCGCGAGAGCCGGCTCCAGCGCCGGTGATCGATGAGCGTTCTGACCAGCCAGACGAAGATGCTGCCGAAGAAGAGCATCACCGAAAAGATGGAGAGCGATTCCATCATGCGTCCCCACATGCGCACGTTGTTCGTCTCCGGCACCGGATCGCCGGGAATCCAGACGCTCTCGAGGAAGTAGGCCGGGCTGTGCGCGACCTCGGGATGCGAGGCGAGGAAGGCGTTGAGCGCGGGATAGTGCGCGAGGTAGGCCTCGTTGCTCCAGAGCGTCGGATCGAGCTTCAGCGCCTTGCCGACTTCGGGCGGCAGCCGCCGCAGCACCTCGCGCAACTGCTCGCGCGTCTCGCTGCTGTCGATGTTGGCGATGACCGTGGGCGGTGCCGCCGGCGACTGCGGCGAGCTCGGCGCCGCCGGCTCCTGCTGCGCCACCACCGGCGCCGCGAGCGCGGCGAGGAAGAGGAGAAGGAAAGTGATTCGTCTCATGCCCGCTAGTTACGCGGGACCGGGAGGAGGGTTAACAGGGCACCGGCTACAGGCGGGTCAGCCGTTCCCGAAGTGTACGGGCGATCGTCGTAACGGTCGTTTCCGTGCTGGTGAGCGAAGTCGCGAACCTGTGGAACGATTCCGTTGCCGCAGCCGCGTCTGCAAGGAGTTGTTCGAGGGAGACACGAGTGTCATCACCGAACCCGATGACGTGCTCAGGCCCCTTCCTGACTTCTTTCTCCCTGTTCTCCTGCGTCACGATCTGCTGTCCTGCGGTCACATTCATAGATTACGCCGGTCCTGTACTCCCAAGCAACACGAGAAAGGGCGCGAGCTGTTCCAGCAGCATCCGTACATCGTCGGATCCGCCGATGAAGGCGTTCGGAGAATCCGCCTGAACCGTCAGCACGGCCGCTGCATATTTAGGCTGGTCCGGCGGGTGGATGGGAATGCTGATGAAGCTGTGGAACGGAACGTCCGCGAAGTATCGGAGAGCCTGCCTGATCTGGTCGTCATTCATTCCCGCGTCGCGCCAGCACTCCGCGTCTCCGGCATTCGAAATGACCTGCGCTTTGTTCCGGATGATCGCTGCCGGTCCGCCCGCTACCGGATCCTCCGGGTCGATGGCCATGACGACGATCTTGCCGTCCAGTTGAGGAAGGTCGATGGCCCACTGTTCCACATGCAGAATCAGGTCGATCACTCCGGCTCGCCGTTTTGCGTCGTAGAGAACATCCGCGTAAGGATGCTCGAACTCGCGTCCCTTCCGGACGGCGGCATACGACGCGTTCATCGATGCGCGGTGTTTTCGACCGACGAATGACTGCGCCACGGATGCGGCGGCGAGAAGAAGCTGACGGATGAGAGCCAGGCGGGCAGCCGGATCGCCGGAAGTCTTCCGGTACGACAGCACCGCCCGTGTAAGCGCGCTGACGTTGGGGCCGTACTTTCCGACGTATTCGAGGGCCGTGGTCGAAAGCCGCAGGTAGTTGCCCGTTTCGACCGTCTCGGCGGTTTCTTCCACGACGATGGCGATGATGGCCGGCACCGTGAGTGCCCACGACGCCACCGCGATCCATCCACTCCACTTCAGGACGTCCGTGAGCGCAGCCAGCCCGCCCGTCTGAGCGCCGACATCTTTGAGTATCTCGGCAGGGCTGCTGATCGCGAACAGCACTTTCAGCATTCCATCGACCGCGGGCTGAATGCCATGCATCACGACGGCGAGGCCGGTTACATAACCGAGAATGAAGCCGGCCGTCACGGTGAGAATCGTGCGCGGGTATCGAACGATGAACTCGACCGCGGGTTGCCCGATGCGGGTAAGCCGTCTGCGGTTCAGCCAGACGATCGCTACAAAGACAAACCAGACGCCGAGAGGCGAGAGGACCAGCGAGATGCCATAGAACTCGGATGGGGTGGTTGTTCGAGCAAAGTATCCTGCCCAGACAGCCAGGAGAATGACCACCACGCCCGCTATGGCAACCCTGCGGCGACGCATCGTATCGGCTCCTGAACTAGCTGGCCCGCCCCACCCACCCGCTCCCCACCGCCACCCGGCGCCCCGCGAGAGCGGCGGCGACGGTGAGTTCGGTGCCGGAGTCGGCGAGGGGGCGGAGGTAGTCGCCTTCCATCACCGACACGGCGATGCCGTCGCGGTACGCGATGCGGTTGCCGGCGACGGCGCGCACGCGCTCGCCGGTGGTGAGGATGCCGGTGAGGTTGAGCGGGTCGGCGGCGCTGATGACGTGCAGGACGTTGTCGGGGGGCGTGCGGCGGATCTCGCGCAGTTTCTCGACCGCGTCGGGCAATGCGAACTGTTCGCCGGACATGCCGGTGACGAAGCGGCCGCCGCGGATCTCGCCGCGCGCTTCCATGCGGCGGTACACGCGCGCGAGCTCGCGCCACGGCGCGGCGCTGGGCTCGCGCACGACGAGGCGGCGGAAGACGATGCCGTAGCGGCGGAGGAACGTGCGCGCCTGCGCCTCGACGTCGACCTCGGCGTCCGTCTCGATCAGCGACCAGCGGCCGGCGAGCGCCCGGCGCTCGTTCGAGTGGATCAGCGCGCGCAGGCCGGCGAAACCGTCGGAGGTGATCAGACCCGCGGACACCAGCTCGCCGAGGGCCTCGCTGGAGCCGAGATCGCGCGCGAAGCTCGCGCCTTTTGTTCGCAGGGTTTCGAGGATCCGCTCCGCGTCGTCGCTCAGTGGAGGGCGGCCATCCTGGCCGCCTGGCGGGCGGGACGCCCGCCCTCCGAAGAGCGCGATGGGTGTCGCGGAGACGAGCGATGTTGACGCGGCCGACATGCGGGCCCAGGCGACTTCGCCGCCGAGGCAGAGCGTGTCGAGCATCGACGGCTCGTAGCGCTGGACGCGCAGCGGGAGGACGCTGCGCTCCCACGCGCTCGCGGCGATCTCGAAGCCGTCGAGCTGCGCGATCACTTCCTGCAGCCCGTCGACGCCGGCGAGGCGCGACGACGGTGTCGCGTGCTGCCAGGCGAAGAGGAAGCGCATGAAGTCGGCGGCGGTGACGGGCTCGATCTCGGAGCGCAGGCGGTTGAGGGTGTAACGGTGGATGCGCGCGAGGAGGCGGCGGTCGCACCACTCGAGCTCGCGCGTTTCGAACGACCCGCGCAGCACGGCGCCTTCCGACTCGAGCGCGAGCAGCGCGGCGTCGGCGTCGCGCTCCGGAATCTGCAGGGATGCCGCGAGCGCGGCCGCGGTCGTTGGGCCGAGAAGCGTCATCCGTCCGCGGATCAGCTCCACGAGCGCTTCCTCGCGCGTCCAGGGCTTGTTGCGCGACGGCGGCGCGGCGAGGGCGACGCGCAACGGGTGCACGGCGAGCAGCTCGGGCAGGCGCTCCGCGGTGATCCACACGCCGGCGACGATGTCGGCGCGCCGGGAGGCGACGAGGGTCTCGAACAGTTCGCGCGGGATCTCCGCCGCTTCCTCCTCGGTGAAGTAGCTCGCGGTGAGCAGCGCGTCGTGCAGCTCGTCGGCGTCGCGCGGGTCGGGGCGCGCTTCGTCGCGCACGCGCTCGATCGCCGCGGGGTCGAGCCGGCCGAATTCGTCGGAGCTGGATGTACGGCGCGTGTAGACGGCCTGCGTGCGCCGCTCCTCGAGCGGCGCGTCGTCGAGGAACGCGTACGGCGCGGCGTTGATGATCGCGTGCGCGAGCGGCGAGGGCTCGGGCGTGTCGCGCGCCACGAGGTTGATCTCGCCGGCGTGGATGCGCGTGAGCACCGCGGCGAGTCCTTCGAAGTCCATCGCCTCCTCGAGGCAGTCGCGCACGGTCTGATTGACGAGCGGATGATCGGGGATCTGGCGGTCGCCGCCGATGTTCTCGAAGCACGCCGCGGCATCGGGGAACACCGCAGCCATCAGGTCGTCGGCCATCGCGCGCTGGAGCTGCGGCGGCACCTTGCGTCCGTTGCGATTGCGCGGGATGGCGAGCGAGATCGTCGTGTTCCAGCGCCAGCGCGTCTGGAACACCGGCGCGTCGAGGAACGCCTGCACCAGCACGTCCTTCGCGGTGGCGGGATGGAGGTAGCGGAAGACGTCCGCGAGCGGGAAGGAGTGCGACGGCCCGAGGGACAGCAGCACCGCATCCTCGGTGGCCGCGGCCTGCAGCTCGAAGTTGAACTGCCGGCAGAACCGCTTCCGCAGCGCGAGCCCCCACGCTTTGTTGATGCGGCTCCCGAACGGCGCGTGCAGGATCATCTGCATCCCGCCCGATTCGTCGAAGAAGCGCTCGAGGATGAGCGTGTCCTGGGTGGGCAGCGCGCCGAGGACGCGCTCGGATTCGGCGAGGTAGTTCGCGATCTCGGCGGCCGCGGTCTCGGGGATGCCGGCTTCGGCGACGAGCCGTGGAGCGCCGGCGTCCCGCGCCGGCTGATCCGCCGGCGTTCCGAAGGACGCGCGCAGATCGCTCACCGCCTTCGACAGCTCGTCGCTGCGCGCCGGGGCCTCGCCCAGCCAGAACGGGATCGTCGGCGGCGCGCCCTTCGCGTCGGCGACGCGCACGGTGCCGGCGCCGACCTGGAGGATCTGCCACGACGCGTTGCCGAGCTGGAAGATGTCGCCGGCGGCGCTCTCGATCGCGAAGTCTTCGTTGAGCGTGCCGATGAACGTGTCCTCGCCTTCGAGGATGACCCGATAGTCCGCGACCTCGGGGATGGCGCCGCCGGATGCGATGGCGAGCATGCGCGAGCCGCGCCGGCCGCGCACCTGCGCGTTCACTTCGTCGCGATGCACCAGCGCGCCGCGCCGCCCGCGCTTCGTCGCGAAGCCGTCCGCGACCATCTTCAGCACTTCGTCGAAGTCCTTCCGCGCGAGGTCGCGATACGGCCACGCGCGGTGCATGAGCGCGTACATCTCGTCTTCGGAATAGTCGTCACACGCCGACTCGGCGACGATCTGCTGCGCGAGCACGTCGAGCGGCGCCTCGTGCGCGACGATGCGATCGAGCTCGCCTTTGCGGATGGCTCGCAGCAGCGCCGCGCATTCGACGAGATCGTCTTTCGAGACCGGAAACACGCGGCCCTTCGGCGTCCCGCTGACCGTGTGGCCCGAGCGACCGACGCGCTGCAGCAGCGTCGCGATGCGATGCGGCGAGCCGATCTGGCAGACCAGATCGACGTGTCCGATGTCGATGCCCAGCTCGAGCGAGGCCGTGGCGACGAGCGCGCGCAGCTGCCCGTTCTTCAGCCGCATCTCGGCGTCGAGCCGCTTCTCCTTCGAGAGGCTGCCGTGATGCGCCGTCACCGCGTCTTCGCCGATGCGGTCGCTCAGATGGCGCGCCACGCGCTCGGCCATGCGCCGTGTGTTCACGAACACCAGCGTCGTGCGGTGCTCCTGAATGAGCGCCGTGATGCGGTCGTAATACTCCTCCCATACCTCGTGCGACATTACCGTCTCGAGCGCCGAGCGCGGGACCTCGAGGGTGAGGTCCATCTCGCGGCGATGCCCCTCGTCGACGATCGTGCACTCGCCGGCGGCGGTCAGGTATTTCGCGACGTCCTCGATCGGCTTCTGCGTCGCCGACAATCCGAGGCGGAGCAGCGGCGCGTTCGTGACCTGTTGCAGGCGCTCGAGGGTGAGCGCGAGATGCGCGCCGCGCCGCGTGCCGATGACGGCGTGGATCTCGTCGACGATAACCGTGCGCGCGGTGCGCAGCATCTCGCGGCTGCGCTCCGCGGTCAGCAGCAGGTATAGCGATTCCGGCGTGGTGACGAGGATGTGCGGCGGCTTGCGCAGCATGGCCGCGCGCTCGGACGAGGTCGTGTCGCCGGTGCGCACGGCCGCGGTGATGCGCGGCGCCTCGAGTCCCATCTCCTCGACGATGCGCCGGATTCCGCGGCGCGGCTCGGCGAGGTTTTTGTGGATGTCGGCGCTGAGCGCCTTCAGCGGCGAGACGTAGACGACGCGTACTTCGTCGGGCAGTGGCGACCGGAGTCCCTCGGCGAAGAGTTCGTCGAGCGCGTTGAGAAATGCAGCGAGCGTTTTTCCGGACCCGGTCGGCGCCGCGATGAGCGTGTGCCGCCGCTCGCGGATCGCCGCCCACCCCTGCCGCTGAGCCGCAGTCGGCTCGCCGAGGGACTCCGTGAACCAGCGCTGAAGGACGGGATGAAACTGGTTGAGGGCCATGGGTTTTCTGCCCGTGGATTATCGCACTCGCGGGCGCCGCGCTACCGGGTGTGGAGCGGGTTGCGCCGGTCACGCAGTCACGCAGTCACGCGGTCACGCAGTCACGCAGCGGAACGCCGCCGTCCCGGCGGCTGGACTGGCGGCGTCTCGCCGCCACGTACGGAGCGCAGACCGCGTAACTGCGTGACCGCGCAACCGAGGCCGCGAGAGGCTTCAACGGCCGAGTACTTCGTTTTCGACGCGATCGAGAACCGTGCGCCAGTCGGTACTGGCGAGCTCGCCGGCGCGAGCTGCCGCGACCCGTTTCCGGATCTCGCTTGCCCACGCTTCTTCAACCGCCTGCTCCGTCTCCTGCAGGCTTTCGAGCAGCTCCGCCGCCATTTTGGCGCGTTCGTCGAGCGGCAGTTCCAGCGCTTCCGTCAGCAGTTCACGTGTGCCGCGCGTCATCGTTGGAATCGTAGCATGTGCCGTGTACTGGTCGCGGTTACGCGGTGGAAGCAGGCTGCGTAACCGCGCAACTGCGTAACCGCGCAACCCGGGTCCTCACCAATACTTCGTCCGCGGCACCAGGTGCTGCTCGAACGCGAACGGGCTCGGCCTGGCCGGCGTCACGAATACGCGCACCCAGCCGACGAGCGGGGAGCCGGGGACCTGGAGGCGGGTGAGGTTGGGGAGGCGGAGGATGGGGTGGTCGGTGAGGTACTTGTGATCGTCGCCCTGCACCACCAGCACGGGCTTCGCGAAGCGGGCGGCCTCTTCTTCCATCGCGGTCAGGAACGGCTCGTAGGCGGAGCGGTAGTCGTCGGTGCGGGGGGCTTCGAAGCCGGGGTTGGCGTGGAAGGCGATGACGATGATGGGGGCATTGGCGGCGGACGCGAAGGTTTCGCGTAACCAAGCTGCGGCGGCTTCGGTGCGGCGTTTCGCGGCGAGGTCGTCGGCGGGCGTGCGTTTCGGGAACGGTGCCATCGCGTTCTTGCTGCCGGGGAGGTCGAACGTCGCGAAGACGACGCCCTGGTCCTGCCAGCGGGCGTTCTCGAGGTACTCGCGCTGGCGGACGACGGGCACGCGCGTCGGCGCGGCGAAGAAGACCTGGCGGATGTGCTCGAGGCGCTCGAGCGGGGCGTAGCCGCCGGAGCCGGGCTCCCAGCAGTCGGTCCACTCGTTGTCGCCGGGCGTGTAGAACACCGGCACGCGGCGGGTGTTGAAGTCGCGGAGCGTACGGGCGTACATGGCGTCGGAGCAGGGATGCCACCAGATGTCGCCGACGTGGAGGATGAACCCGAGGTCGGTGGCGTCGAGCTCGCGGAGCAGGATGCGGTAGCGCAGGTCTTCCCACCAGTAATACGGCGCGTCGCCGAGGGCGGCGAAGGAGAACGTATTCGGCGGATTGGGGGTGGCGTGCGGAGGCGCGCTCTTCGTGCAGAACGCGATCGCGACGGCGACGATGACGGCGACGATCGGGCCGCGGTACCTAGTCATGCGTGCTCCTGCGGAACGCCGGCGAGACGCCGGCGTTCCGGTGCATCACCCTCGCGATCTGCGCCATCACTTTCTCCGCCTCCGCGGTCTTTTTGAAGCCGCGGGTGAGGATGACGAGGACGTAGGCGCTGCCGTCGCGGCGGTACACGAGCCCGGCGTCGTGCGCGATTTCGGTGATCGAGCCGGTCTTGTGCGCGACGGGGGTGCCGGGCGGGAGGCCGGCGGGGATGCCGTCGTTGAGCTCCTGGGCGAGCAGGATGTCGAGCATCGGGCTCGCGCGCCGTTCGCCGAGGGACCGGAAGATCAGCATCAGGTCATACGCGGTGGTCGTGTTGTTCATCCCGGCGTGATACGCCTTGTCGTCCTCGACGCCGCGCAGCACCCGGATGTCGTTCGCGCCGATCGTTTGCATCAGCGCCATGACCCGCGGCGCGCCGACGAGCTCGATCACCAGGTTCGTGGCGAGGTTGGAGCTGCGCACGATCATGCGGCGCACCAGCGTCTCCAGCGGCAGCTCGCGTCCGATCTCGTCGTACAGCGTGCCGTCGGAGTCCTCGCCGCGGTCGAGCGCGTAGTGCGAGCCGTCGAGGATGCTGACGAAGTCGTTGCGGACGCGTACCGGCTGGTCGAGCCGCAGCTCGCCCCGCGAGACGGCGTCGAAGATCGCGAGCATCACCGGCACCTTCATCGTGCTCGCCGCGTGGAACACCATGCGCTCGTTGCGATACAGACTCGCGCCGCTTCCGAGGTCGTAGTACGCGACGGCGATCGTTTGGCCCGGATGCGAGGCGAGGACCCGGTCGACGCGCTGTTCGACGCTCGTCGTCGCGCACGACGCGAGGAGCAGCGACGCGATCAGTAGCCGGAGCGGTACCAATACGGTGTCTCCTTCGCCCATTTCGATGCGGGGTATTTGCGATGCAGCACGCCGAACGCTTCCTCGGCGAGGGCGTCGGTGTCGCCGTCGCCGCACGCCCAGCGCGTGCCCTGAATCGCGAGCGCGAGGGCCTCGGGGACGCGCGGGTCCTTCGGAGTGCTGTGCGCGGCGTCGAGGAACGTGCGCAGCATGTACGTCGTGGCGCTCTTCAGCTCCGACAGCGCGGCTCGCTCCGCCGCGGCCTGCTGTCCGTGCTCGGCGAGGAACGCGGGCGTGGTGTGCGGATGGGAGGCGCGTCCGACGCACCACCAGTTGCCGCCGCCGTGCGAGACGCTCTCGAAGTCGGTCTCGGTCGCCTGGCGTCCGCCGTATGCCTGTACGTCGGGCTGCAGCGCGCCGAAGTGGACGACGAGATCGGCGGCGGCGAAGCGGCGCTCGTCCGCGCTCGCCGCGCGCCAGACGTCGAAGCGCTGTTCGACGCCGGGGACGAGCGCGATCGCGAGTGGCGCGAGCCGCGCGGCGACATCTTCCCGATCGAGGAGGATCGCGCGCGTCCACGCCGCGATGGCGATCGGCGTGCGGATCGTCGGCGCGAGCTCCTTCGTCTCCGCCGTCTGCGCGAGCAGCTCGAGCGGCATGTCGTCGCTGAACACAGCCGCCGCGTCTTCGGTGAGCAGCGCGGACGGTAACTCGTCGGGTCTTTGCTCGGCGTCCATCCCGACCGGCATCGTCTGCACGTCGCGCAGGTACTCCGCGAGCGAGCGCGCGAGGCCGCGGCGCTGTGCGAGCAGCAGGTTGCGGCTGCCCGGCGGGAGTTTCGCTTCTTCCAGCGAGAGGACGCGATCGAGCTCGGCGCGCGCGTCGTCGGGTTTGTTCGTGCCGAGGAGCAGGCGGACGCGGTGATACGCGACGCTCGGATACGCGGCCGAGTCGGCGCCGATCGTCTTCGAGGCCTCGAGCAACTCGCCGGCGTCCTCCGGTTTCACCGCGGCGAGCGCGGCGACGAGCCAGTGCTGCTTCTTCGTCGCGCGCCACTCCTTCGTGGCATCGGCGCCGCTCTGGAAGGACTTGATCCATTTCGTCAGATCGTCATCGCTCTCGACGCTGTCGAGGTCGAAGATCAGCGTGTAGTCGTCGAGGTTCGCGCGCGCGCGCTTTGCGGACATGCCGCCGCGCGCGAGCGCCGCCGCGGCTTCCCGGAAGCGCTGCGTCGTCTTCAGGCGGAACGTGGCGAAGTCGAGCAGTTGCGCGGCCGCGTCGTGCAGCGGCGTCATCGACGGATCGGCGAGGATCGCGCGCAGGTCGCGCTCCGCCTGCTCCATCGGCTCGACGATGTGCGAATACGCGTTGACGCTGTCATCGTCGCCGATCTCGACCGTCGACTTGCGCAGCAACGCGCGCGCGGCGACGAGGCGCGCGGTCTGCCGCCACGGCGAGCCGGCGTCGGCGGCGATGGCGAGGAACTGCGCGCGCGCGTCGTCGTACTTCATCGCGTAAAAATTCGCCGCCGCGATCTGGTACGCGCGGTCGGCGCGGATGAGCGGCGGCAGCGACGCGTCGGCCGGCTTCGGCATCGCCTCGCCTTCGCTGCAATTGGAGAACACCGTCTCCTGTGCCTCCAGCCAGCTCGCCACGGCCACGCTCGCCGCGCCGTAGCGCGCAACGCGGTCGCGCAGCACCTTCGTCGCGTGCAGGAACGCGTCGTCGTTGCAGTTGGTGATGTACGAGTAGCCGCCGGCGTTGCGCGTGGCGTAGGGCGGGTAGCCGGGTTTGACGCCGCGGATCTCCGCGCGCGCGGTCTCCCACGCTTTCGCCGCGCTCTCGCCGTCCGGCACAATCTCCTTGAGGCGACGGCCGACGAGGTCGTACACGCCGGCCTGCTCCTCGGCGGACAGCGGGTTGCCGCTGAGCCAGCGATAGGCGACGACGAGATGCGAGCGCGCGTATTCGCGCTGGATGATGCCGATGCGTCCGCCGATGTAGTCCTCGACCGGATCGTCGGGCCGGACGCGAAAGGTGAACGCGGGCGTCGTGTCCCAGCTGCAGGGGACCGCCGTCGCCGCGGCGAGCGCGATCATCAGCGCGATGCGAATCGTTCTGCGCGTTTCCATGCGTCCTCCGTCCAGCGATCCGAGTTGAACACCCACACGCGCCGCCCGCGCGGCGCGATCCGCAGCGGCTCGTCGAGCGAGACGCCGATGCTCCTGCGGCAGCTCGGCTCGCGGAAGTCCTCGCCGCGCGCGAGGCGCGCGCGAATCGCGTGGGTATCGTCGCCCATGCGAAAGAGCATCGGCACGGCGTCGTCGATCGGCAGGCCGCCCATCCAGCGGTCGTCCATGCACCACGAGGCGAGCGCGGTGATCGTCAGCGGCGCATCGATCTCGCGCCGCACGTCGAACAGCAGCGCGCGATAGAACGCGCGCTCCGAGGCCGATGCGTCGAAGTCGATCTGCAGCTCCTCGGCATTGCGGAAGAGGTGCGCGATCGCATCGACGGTCTCCCGCCGCTGCGCGGCGTCGAGACGCGGATGGTTCGTCTGGATGCGCACGACGGCAATGCGACGCGTCCGTCTGGCGAGGAGCAGCGGGTTGCGCCGCGGCTCGACGACGACGGAGTCGCGCGTGAGCGTGAGGATGCCGGCGTAGAAGGCGACGGTCTTCGCCTCGCCGAGGAAGCGGAGATCTTCACGGCGCTCCCACGCCCAAAGCACCGGTGTCATCCTGAGCCCCGCAGAGGCCTTCCCCTTCGCTCCGCTCAGGGTCAGGATGACACTGATCAGCGCAAGTACGACCAGTCGCATCTACGTCAGTTCCGTGCCGTCGATCTCTTTCACGAAATCCGCGCCGAGGAGGCGCGAGGGGGTGAACGCGCCGGGGCGGCGGGGAGAGTTGAGGATGCGCTCGATGGCGGCGAGGGCCGAGAGGACCGTGAAGCGGTAGCCCTCGCGGACCGTCATCGTCATCGTCGCCTCCTCGCCCTTCGCGTTGGTGACGCGGCCCCAGAGGTACGTGCGCCCTTCCTCGCGCTCCTTCGCGCTCGGCCCGGGCGTGCGGTCGACGCGCTTCTGGAGGAAGCGCTTGACGGGGCGCAGCTTCGCGAGCGGCAGCAGCCAGCCGAAGCGGCGCAGGCGGGCGATGAGGCGCGGCGACATCGACTTGTAGACGCGGATGTTCGGGATGCCGGTGGAGTGAAAGGCCGTCGAGACGTCGCCCCACGGGATCGTGACGGACAGGCGCGGCCCGACTGAAAAGGGGATCTCGCGCACGTCGAAGAGCTGCGGCACGACGATGATCTTGCCGTCGCGGCGGATCGCGCCGCCGGTGCCGAGGCCTTCGATGACGGTTTTCAGGGTGCCGCGGCTGGCGCGGTCCTTCGTCGCGTGCCATGCGAGCCAGAGCTCGGTCGCGTCGGGCATGCGCTGGTGCAGCATCGCGGCGAGGCAGTCGGTGGGGACGACGTCGAAGCCGGCGCCGGGGAGCAGCGAGACGCCGCGCTTCACGGCTTCGTCGTTCTTGCGCAGTACCGGCTCGAAGACGGCGATCTCGCCGGTGATGTCGAGGTAGTGCGCGCCGGCGTCGAGGCACGCGCGGACCATCGCCTTCGAGGTGTGCATGAACGGCCCCGCGCAGTGCAGCACGAGCTCGATGCCGGAGAGATCGGGCGCCGACAGATCGAACGCGCGCCACTCGCACCCCAGCTCCCGTGCCAGCGGCTCGATCTTCTCCGCGCTGCGTCCCGCGAGCATCGGCCGCTGCCCCCGCGCCACCGCCTCCCGCGCAATGAGCTCACCGGTGTAACCGTTGGCGCCGTAAATCATCCACATAGCCCGCCCATCCTACCGGTTACGCGGTCACGCGGTCACGCAGTCACGCGGTGGGGAGGGCGGGACCGCGCAACCGCGTGACCGCGCAACCGTGAGGTGCGGGGCCTCGCCCCGCACCTCACTCTCTACAGCAGCTTCACGACCCGGTTCGCGAGTCCCTCGTCGCCGAGGACCACGGTCAGGTTGGCCTTGCCCGCGACCTTCTCGAGGACCTCGAGCTCCTTCAGCTTCATCAGCGTCGGGCTGGACTCGAGGATCTTCGCGGTGTTGGCCTGCATCCGCATCGCCGCCGTCTCCTCACGACGCGTGATGAGCGACGCCTCCGCGGCCTTCTTCGCCTCCGTGACCCGGTTCATCAGGTCCTTCATGTCACCCGGCAGGATGATGTCCCGGATGCCCAGGGTCACGACGGTCATTCCGAGCCCGGCCGCGCGCGCGGCGATCATCGCCGCGAGCTCGCGTGCGAGCGCGTCCTTCCCGTTGAGCAGCGCGTCGAGGTCCCGTGCGCCGACCGCCTCGCGCAGCGCGAGCTGCGCGGCGCGGTAGAGCGCTTGGGCCGCCCCGTCGACCTCGGTCACCGAGCGCAGCGGATCGGTGATGCGATACGCGACGAGGGCGTTGATCCGGAGCGTGACCTTGTCCGCGGTCATGATCTCCTGACCGCTGATGTCGAGCACGAGCTCCTTCAGATCGACCTCTTCGATCTTCAGCTTTCCGACTCCTTTCCAGAATGCGTAGGCCCCCGGACCGAGCGTCGCCTGGTACGCGCCGTCGCGGAACCAGAGCGCCACGCTGCCCGGCGAGACGTTCAGCGTCTCGAGCATCGCCGCGGCTCCCGGCGACCGGAGGATCGCCGGCAGCTCGGCATGCACGAGCTGCATCGAACGCGCGTCGAGTACCTCGACCCGGATCTCGTGCTCGGACGTCCAGAGCGCGTACAGGCCGGGATCGAGGATCCGCGCGAAGCGGTTGTCGATCCAGACGAGCGCACGCTCGTGGTCGCGCAGGTCGGCCACAATGGCCTCTCCCTGCAGCGCGCCCGACTTCACAATGAGGTCGAGGTCCTTGTGCACGAGCCACGGATCGCGCGGCGTCACGACCTGCAGCCGAAGCTTCAGAAGCGGATCGAGATACCAGTGCACGCCCGGCCGCAGGACGCCGGCGAAGTCGCCCTCGCGGAACAGGAGGCCGCGCTCGTGATTGAGGATTTTGTATCGATGGAACATGGTGTTGCCTCCTTTCAGTGGGTTTGCCGGGGACGGTTGGGTTGAATTCCGAATAAGCCGGCCGGGTTTGTGGCCCGCGGTTGCCGCGCGTTTCGAGGCGGAGCGTCGCATCGTCACGCGGCGGCGTCATTGTGCAATCGCGCTGCACAGTGAGCGTTCGCGAGAGTCCCGCGCGCTGCAGGGCTTCGTTCGCGCTTGCCGATGCGCGCGCAATGCGCGCCGGCAGGCAATTCCCGCGGCCGCGTACCGCGGCCGGGACCACTTACGGCGGTCAGTCGTTGTTCATACCAATGAGGCAGTTCAAGTGCCTGGCGGGATTCGAACCCGCAACCCCAGGATTTGCAGTCCTGTGCTCTATCCGTTGAGCTACTGTGTGACTCGTACCCTCCTTCGTCAGAACCCGATTGCGGAACGCGCACAGCACAGCGTGCTGCGGCGCCGCCCGGACCCGGACGGTTCAAGCCCTGTGTAAAGAAAAGAGAAACAAAAAGCCCCTTCGGCGATCGACCGAAGGGGCTCGTGAAGAGCGGATTCATGAGGAATCAGCGTTTCACGAGCGAACCTCCGGCGCCGGACGCATTGAGGCGCCTTTCGATGAAGCACGGTGTTTGTAATCTCGATTTCATGTCGTTTAAGGGCGCGCACAATAACATGCGCCTGATTATGGTGTCAACGAAAAAAGCGGCGATTGTTGAGAAAATCCGGCTTCGCGTCAGTCTCTATGAGTGACTGGAGGAGCCATGAAACAGCTTCACTGGAGACCCGTCGCCATTCTGCTGCTGACGCTGGCGATCGCCTTCGGCAGCGTGCAGTGCAAACACGGCCAGACGCGGGGAGGAAACATCCCTCCGGGCCTCGACGCATTCAGGACCGCGGAGGGCACGCAGACGCAGTTCGAGGACGAATTCACGATCCCGGCGGGATTCTTCGACACCGGCTCGGCCCCCTTCCGCGGCACCATCGCCCTGGCCGGCGACCCGCTCGGCTCGTACGGCGGGAAAACGACGGCGGCCGACACGATCGTGGAGCGCAGGGGCACCGCGAAAGTGGCGGGCGGAGGCTACGGTGCGACCGTGCCGATCGAAGTGACCGCACTCTCGCTCAGAAGCGTGCAGCCGATCGAGGTTTCGGCCGGCGGCGCGGTTCAGAGGTGGGACGTGAAGGTGGGCCTGTCGCCCAGCCGGCGCTCCGAGGGATCGATGACGATCACCAGACGGAACGGCAGCGGAGGCACCTACCGGTCCGAGCTCGTCGTCTATCCGCTCTACACCTTCACGCGCCAGGGCGACGGCGCGGAGCGAAAGCTCGACGTGGGAGCGATTCCTCTGCCCGCGAGCAGCGTCGAGAAGATCAGGCTGCGCACGGAAGAGAGTCCCTGGGTGAGCACGCGAACGGCCGCGTTCGAGCCCGGCGTCAACGGCGCCGGCCAGAGGACGATCGTCGTCCACGGCGCGCCGAGACACAGTCACCGGGTCATTTTCGAGGAACCATTGGGCGCGAATCCCTTCTGATTCCGGCGAGGGCTGCCCGGAAACGCGTTACTTGCCGCGCAGCCATTTTTTGAACCGCTGCCATCGCCCCGGCGGCTTCGGCGGCGGTTCGGCCACGTCCTGCTTCTTCTTCGGCCGCGGCGCGGTCTCGGTGATCTCCGCCTTCGGCTTCGACTCCTCGAACAATCGCTGCGCCTCGTCGCGCTCCCCGCGGGCGACGACGCTGTGCGGATAGCGCGCGAGGTAGGCGTCGTAGTCGCGGATCGCGTCTTCGTAGCGGCCCTGCTCCGTCAGGGTGCGCGCGGCGTCGAGCGCGCGCTCCTTCGCCTCGGCCTCCTGCAGCTGCGCGGGCGTCAGCAGGGCCGCCGGCTTCTCGGAGGCGACGCGCTGCCGCAGCACGAAGATCGAGGCGACGAGGGCGCCGGCGAGTACGAGGGTGATGCCGAAGAACAGCAGCGCGGAGATCGGGCGGCGGGCGAGCGGTACGGCGGTGGACAGCTCCGTCGTCACGTCGTCGTCGAGCGGCACGGCGATCGTTTCGTGATCCGAGGACGGGTGCGGATGCACGTCGCGCGACGCGCGGTCGAGGTCCTCGAGCGCCTCGCTCGCGCCGGCGTAGCGGTCTTCCGCGCGCTTCGACAGCAGCTTCTCGATCACGCGCGCGACGCTCTTCGGGACGGCGGGATTGAGATCGCTCGCCGGCGGCGGCGCGGCGTTCACGACGTTGTAGAGGATCGCGCTCAGCTCCGGCGCCGCGAACGGCTTCGTGCCGGTGAGCATCTCGTACATCACCACGCCCGCCGAAAAGAGGTCGGAGCGCGTCGACACCGGCGTGGTCTTCACCTGCTCCGGCGACATGTAGTTGGGCGTGCCGACGAGCGAGCGCGTGCTGGTGAGACTCGAGTTGAGCGGCCGCGCGACGCCGAAGTCGGCGATCTTGGCCTGGCCCTCGGCGGTCAGCAGGATGTTGGCCGGCTTGATGTCGCGATGGATGATCCCCTTCGAGTGCGCGTACGCGAGGCCGCGCAGCAGGTCGAACCCGATCGCCAGCGCCTCCGCGACCGGCAGCGGGCGCGTGCGCCGCAGCCGCGCGAGCAGCGACTCGCCGTCGATGTACTCCGTGGCGAGATACGAGACGACGTCCTCGTCGTAGCCGACGTCGTACAGCGTGACGACGTTGGGATGCTGCATCTGCGCGCACAGCTCGGCCTCGCGCTGCAGCCGCTTGTAGAACTCGGTCTCGTCCTGCTCGTCCTCGAATTTCTGCTCGAGGTGCACGGTCTTGAGCGCGACGCGCCGCCCGATGCGCCGGTGACGGGCGAGATAGACCTTCCCGATCGAGCCCTTGCCGAGGAACGACTCGATGTCGTATTCGCCGTAACGACGGGCCTCAGTCGTTTCCGTCACGAAACGTAGAGTAGCGCGAACGCGGCGTTATCATGATCTTCGCCGCGGGCGAGCCCATGCGAACGCTAATCCCGGTCCTCCTCCTTTTCTCCACCATTGCGCGGGCCGACGAGCCGCTGTGCGCCACGAGCGAGGCGAATGACGCGCGGGTGCGGGCGGTGTTCGAGCGCATGGCGTCGCGGCCGCGCATCGCCGCGCATGCCGGGCCGGCGGCGCCGGTCGCGCGCGACGGCGCGTTCTATCTCGCCGCGGACGAGGAGCTCGTGCCGGGTTACCGGCCGTTCGATCTCGACGGGCAGTCGCTCGTCTTCGAGCCGCGCCCGGGCTCGAAGTTCGAGGTGCGGCATGAGCCGCTGCGCTACATCGAGCCGTCGAGCGCGTTCCGCTATGACTTCCAGACCCGAACCGCCACGCCGTGGCATTCGTTCGCGTACGACATCCAGGGAGCGCCGCTCACGCTCTTCGGCCGCACGGTGACGCGGCTCCACCTCACCGCTTTCAACGGCATTCATCTCGACGCCCCCTCGGAGATCGCGGCGACGCAGTTCGACGCGCTCGAGGCGGCGGTGCATCGCGGGCCGGTGCTCTCGCCGCTGATGATCACGAACCGCAAGCCGTCGCGGCTCCATTACCCGCAGCTCTTCGTCGAGGAAACCGCGAGCGCGGTGGTGATCACGTGGCGCAGCACGACCGGCGAGACGTTCGGCTACGACGTGCAGGCCGAGCTGCGCCGCGACGGATCGATCGTCTATTCGTACCGTTCCACGCGGGCGATGAGGTGGGGCACGCCGCTGCTGTCGGCCGGCTTCGATCCCGCGACCGTCACGCGCCGCGCTCTCGGCGGCGTCGACGATCCGCAGTCCGATCTCGCGTCGGGGACGGCGCCGGAAGTCGCGCCGATGACCGACATCCGCCGCGTCGACGTGCAGCGCATCGATGAGAGCGATCTGCTGGTGCTCCGCCTGCGGCTGCGCGGCGCCGTCAACGCGCAGGTGCTCGGCGCGGGGCAGACGCTCCGCTACATCATGCAGATCGGGAACGCGACGGCGTGGCTGGAAGTCGACGGCAGCGGCTGGTCGATCATCCCCTTCAACGCGCCGCGCGAGATCGCGAACGGCGCCACGGTCAGCATCGCCGGCGATGTGATCGAGCTGTACAACCTCCAGGTGCCGCCCGACGTCGCGGCGTCGTACACGGTGCGCGTCTGGACGCAGGTGCTGCCGTCGACGCGCACGGTCGATTTCGCGACGGCGACGATTTCGTTCGACACGGCGGCGAAACGCGTCGCCTCCGATCTCTCCGCCGTGGCGAACGGCAGCGAGCTCCCGCTCCCGATCGCCGAGGCGTTCCTCCTCGGCGATTTCAACCCGCCCGCGGTCTGGCAGCGGCTGCAGGAGGCGTATTCGCTGAGCGACTACGACATCGACGCGGTGGCGATGTATCAGTCGTTCTTCACCGACATCATCTTTTACGCCGGCGCGTACTCGACCGCGGGGAATCCCGCCGTCGACGGGATCGCGCCGCCGTCGAGCTCGCGCGGCTCGAAGACCGCGCGCGCGCCGGCGCTGCTGCACATGAATCAGCTGACGTACGGCTGGAACGCGACGGTGCCGAATGCGTCGCATGTGATCCTGCACGAGCTCGGGCATCGATGGCTGTACTTCTTCCGCATCCTCGAGGGTGGCCAGCTGGTGCGCGCGCTGAATCCCGCGAGCGCGCATCCCGCGGCGTTCGTGAACACGCCGGCGGCGTTCCGCGTGCTCCGCGACGACGAGGCGTCGGTGATGGGCGGGGCGTCGTACGCGCCGCAGAGCGACGGCGCGTATCGCGCGCACGCCGCGAACGGCGGCTACAGCTGGACGGACCTGTATCTGATGGGGCTCGCGGCGCCGGAGGAAGTGCAGCCGTGGTTCTACATCGCGAACTCGAATCCGCCGCAGCCGCTGGAGTACTGGCCCGCCGACGGCGCGATGGTCCGCGGCGACCGCCGCGAGGTGTCGATCGCCCAGGTCGTCGATGCCGAGGGACCGCGCAACCCGACCACCGCCACCAGCCAGCGCCTCTTCCGCGTCCTCTTCGTCCTCGTCACCGACCCCGCCGGCCCCGCCGCGGAGGAGGTCGCGAAAGTGAACGAATGGCGCGCCCTGCTGGAGCAGACGTTCTCGCTCGCGACGGGCGGGCGGGGACGCGTGACGACGGAGTGGGTGCGGCCCGCGAAGCGCCGCGCACGGTGAGGACGAGTTGCGCGGTCACGCGGTCACGCGGTGAGGAAGATGAACAGGAAGCGTTCGACAGTCAGTGAGGCGAGACGGCGACTCCTGGAGGCCATCCGTAATGTCGGGATGCGCCGACGAAAACGCACGCTTGCGGATCGCTTCGAAGAGGCGAGAGAGTTGTGCCGCGCGGAGTTGTATCGGCTGCCTGTGCCGGCGCGACGGTCGCGTTGAAGACGAGGGCGCCGGGACGGCGCCCGGCCAGCCGGCGGGACGCCGGCGCTCCACTGCGTAACTGCGTAACTGCGTAACTGCGTAACTGCGTAACTGCGTGACCGCGAACCTCACCGTCGCACGCGGACCGCGGAGACGTGGGCGGTGACGAGGCTCCACTTGCCTTTGCGTTTCACGTAGACGTCGGTGTAGCGGAGGTCGTTGGCGTAGCGGATGCCGGCGAGGGTGAAACGCTGGAGCATGCGGCCGGTGACGATGGCGGCGTCGTTGTACAGCCGGACGTGCACTTCCGTCGGCTCGTACGGGTCCATCTTGATGCCGGGCGTCGCGAGGTCGCGGATCACGTCGCGCTTGTTCTTGGTCACGCCGTTGGGCGTGATCAGCAGGTAGTCCTCGGCGAGGTTTTCTTCGAACCAGACGGTGTCGCCGGTCCACGTCGCCACGCCGATCTCGCGGTCCAGACGCCGGATCTCCTCGCCGTCATCGGCGACGGCGGCGACGGCGGCGAGGAACAGAGCGAGAGCGAGAAACGGGACACGGGGTCTCATCGTCCGCGAACGTAAATTGCCGCGCCCGCAGGGTCAAGGCGCTTCGCGACTTTGATCCGGTTCCGTAACGAATTGGACCGGCTACTGGAAGTAGCCGGTCACATCGAGGATCACGTGCACGGTGCCGTTGGCGTTGAGGACGCTCAGATCCAGCGTGTTCGTCGAGAGCGGCGTGATCGCGCCGTTCGCCGTCGGAGGATCGCCGCCGGTGAAGTTGATCGTCGAGATCCCGGGCAGCGGGGTGCCGGACGGCCAGAGCGTCAGCCAGCTGAAGCTGTTCGGATTCGTGATCGTGACGTTCAGCGCGGCGGCCTTCGCGGTCGTCGGAACGCCGCAGCGGCCGCGGACCTGAAAGTCGCGCGGAGTGCCGGCCTGGAGGATCGGGCCGCCGTTGACGCCGTTTGCGTTGCGCGTGTCGGCGAGGCGGCACGGTGTGATGGGGTAGAACTGGAACGGCCCATCGGCAAACGCCGCACCGGCGAACATCGTCATCGCGACGGCGGCGAGAAGAGAGAGTCGGATTCTGCGAAAGACAGTTGTCATTGAAGACCTCGATTGGACGTCCGGATTGGCCGCCAATTATATATCAGTAACGTGCGGCAGCAACGCATATGCCACGAAGCGGGCCGCGATACCATCCCGCGCGATGCGCGACCGGCTCACTTCGCTGACCGTCGTCCTCTTCTCCGCGGCCTTCGTAGTGCTCGCGGCGCGGGAGCATCTCGCCCGCGGAGGGCCGTCGGGGGCGCGCACGGTGATGTCGCATTCGGGGATGGCGCCGGAGCGGGCGGAGGCGGGACTCCTGCTCCTGCAGTACGCGAATCGGACGCTGCCGCCATACGCGCGCGTGGCGGTGGTAAAGCCGAACGGGCGCTGGGACGATGCGGGCATGCTCGCGGTGGCGCACGGCCAGCTCGCGCGGCAGCATCCGGTGCCGGCGTCGTCGCTCGACGCGGGCGGCGATCCTCCGGACTTCGTGGTCGCCGTCGACGCGCCGCTCGCGGACCCGCGCTACGAGCGCATCCACGAGGCGCCGACGGGCGGGATCTGGAAGCGAGTCCGATGATCGGCGCGCGCTTCCTGCTGCTCACCCTGCTCGTGTTCGCCGCGGGCGGCTGGGCGCGGCGGTTCCGCCCGCCGCTCGCCGCGTACTTCGCCGCGGGGCTGGTGACGGTTGCGCTGGAGATGTTGGTGCTGGCCGCGTTTGGCGTGCGGTGGAACGCGTTCGTGTTGCTGGCGGCGCCGGTTGCCGTTTTGGTTGCGCAGTTGCGCGGTTACGCGGTTACGCGGCAGGAAGTCAACCGCGTAACCGCGCAACCGCGCAACCGCGCAACCGGAATCATCACCATCCTCGCCCTCCTCATCTTCGCCTCCGCCGTCATCAGCGCGAGCGCCACGTCCGGCGACTTCGTCTTCTTCTGGGGCTCGAAGGGACAGCGGTTCGGGAGCGAGCGGATGCTGGACACGCAGTTCCTGCGCGATCCCGATCACGCGGTGATGCATCCTGACTATCCGCCGCTGGTGCCGCTGTATTACGCGTGGACGATGCTCGGCGCCTCGGAGCTGGACTGGTTCGGCGCGATGGCGTCGGCGGTGCTGTTTCTCGCGCTCGCGGCGGCGGCGGTCTCGGGATTCACGCGCGACCATCGCTTTGCGGCGCTGTTCGCGTCGATGTTCGCACTGCTCTGCATCCGCAACTCCGTGGCCGGGAACGCGGAGCCGGCGCTGCTGTTCTTCGAGGCCGTGGCGCTCGGCGCGCTCTTCGCGCGCAACGACGAGGTCGCGGCGATCGCGCTCGCCGGCGCGGCGCTGACGAAGATCGAGGGCGGCGTGTTCGTGATCCTCGCGATCGCGCTCCTCGGCCGCCGGTGGCGCGTCGCGCTGTTCCCCCTCCTCACGCTCGCGGCCTGGCTCCTCTTCGCGAAAACGCACGGTCTCCTCGACTCCTACGTTCCGCGCGAGGAGCTGTCGATCCGCTACCTGCTGCCGTCGATCGGGCAGCTGTTGCGCGAGATGTCGTTCGGCCTCTGGTACGCGCCCTGGATCGCCGTCGCGCTGCCGGTCTTCCTCGGCAACGCGCGCCGCGCCGTCCCGTACGCCCTCGCCGCCCTCGGCTTCCTCGGATTCATGGCCGTCATCTACGCGCGCCCCGAGGCGCACATGGAATGGTCCGCGCAGCGCGTCCTGATGACGCCGCTGGTGGTACTTTTTTTTGGGGCGATCGCCGCGCAGAACGGTCACGCGGTCACGCAGTCACGCGGTTCCGCAACTCTGCCGCGCGGCCGCGTGACCGCGTGACCGCGCAACCGGGAATGCAAACGCTGCTCTCCGTTATATAAACGCTCGCGCATGACCACAGAAGCCCCACCGAAGCCGCGTGACTTCATTCGCGAGATCGTCGAGGAGGATCTCCGCAGCGGACGGCATCAGACCGTCGTTACCCGCTTTCCGCCGGAGCCGAACGGCTATCTCCACATCGGCCACGCGAAGTCGATCTGCCTCAACTTCGGCGTCGCGCTCGAGCTCGGCGGGCGCTGCAATCTCCGCTTCGACGACACGAATCCGGAGAAGGAAGAGGCGGAGTACGCGCGCGCGATCGTCGAGGACGTGCACTGGCTGGGTTTCGACTGGGGCGGCGAGCCGCTGCACGCCTCGGATTACTTCGATCAGCTCTACAAGTGGGCCGAACATCTGATCGGGCGCGGACTCGCCTACGTCGACAGCCTCTCGGCCGACGAGATCCGCGCGTATCGCGGCACGCTCACCGAGCCGGGCAAGGAATCGCCGTACCGCAACCGCGGCGTCGAGGAGAACCTCGACCTCTTCCGCCGCATGCGCGCGGGCGAGCTCGCGGACGGCGCGGCGGTGCTGCGCGCGAAGATCGACATGGCCTCGCCGAACATCAACATGCGCGATCCGGTGTTCTACCGCATCAAACATGAGGACCATCACCGCACCGGCGGCAAGTGGTGCATCTATCCGATGTACGACTACGCGCACCCGCTGTCGGACGCGATCGAGGGCATCACGCACTCGATCTGCACGCTGGAGTTCGAGGACCACCGCCCGCTGTACGACTGGCTGATCGAGAATGTGCCCGTGCCGTCACGCCCGCGGCAGTACGAGTTCGCGCGCCTCAATCTCAACTACACGGTGATGTCGAAGCGGAAGCTGCTGCGTCTCGTCACGGAAGGCCACGTGCGCGGCTGGGACGATCCGCGGATGCCGACCATTGCCGCGATCCGCCGCCGCGGCTACACCCCCGCGGCCATGCGCAACTTCGCGAACGCGGTCGGCGTGGCGAAGCGCGAGAACGTGATCGACGTCGGGCTGCTCGAGTTTTACGTCCGCGAGGACCTGAACCGCATCGCGCCGCGTGTGATGGGCGTGCTGCGTCCGCTGAAGGTGGTGATCGAGAACTATCCGGAAGGGCAGAGCGAGGAGTTCGAGTCGCCGAACAATCCGGAGGATCCGGGGGCGGGAACGCGGAAGGTGCCGTTCTCTCGCGAGCTGTATATCGAGCGCGACGACTTCATGGAAGATCCGCCGAAGAAGTTCTTTCGCCTCGCGCCGGGCCGCGAGGTGCGGCTCCGCTCGGCGTACTTCATCACCTGCACGGATGCGGTCAAAGATGCCGAGGGGAACATCGTCGAGCTGCGT
>Ga0134123_10000311_pt1 | contig 33547 bp, 33 predicted proteins | sample KB303_FD_96460 | JGI IMG/M metagenome (GOLD analysis project Ga0134123, IMG submission 96460) | Terrestrial soil microbial communities without Nitrogen fertilizer from Kellogg Biological Station, Michigan, USA - KB3-0-3 | ecosystem: Environmental > Terrestrial > Soil > Unclassified ...
AAGGAGGCGTAGACTGGCCCGCGCGTGCCGGCAATCACCGCGCTGCTGCGGTCGTGGCGTCAGGGAGACGGCGCGGCGCTCGACCACCTCATTCCCCTGGTGGACGAGGAGCTGCGCCGGGTGGCGCGCGCGCATTTCCGGCGGGAACATCCTGGACACACCCTGCAGGCGACGGCCCTCGTGCACGAGGTCTATTTGCGACTGACGGATGTCGACGGCCTGACGCTCAACGACCGGACGCATTTCTTCGCGGTGGCGTCCCGGCTGATGCGGCAGATCCTCGTCGATCACGCTCGCCGGAAGCGCGCCGGCAAACGTGGCGCGGGGGTCACGATGATGAGCCTGGACGACGTCTCGCCAGCCTCTGACGCGTCCATCGTCGACGTGCTCGCGCTGGACGAGGCCCTCGAGGCGCTGTCCTCACGGGACGTGCGACAGTGCCGCGTCGTGGAGCTGCGATTTTTCGCCGGCCTCACCATCGATGAAACCGCTGAAGCGATCGGCGTGTCAGCGGCCACGGTCGAGCGCGAATGGGCCATGGCAAAAGCGTGGCTGTATCAACGATTGTCGGTGCAGACATGAAGGCGCCGGAGCCGGTGCCGCCTGGCCCCGACGAAGAGTGGCTACGCCTGAAAGACCTGTTCGAGGCCGCTCGCGCCCTGCCGGCAGACCGTCGGCCGGCGTACCTTGCCGCAGCCTGCAGCGACAACCTGGCGTTGCGCCAGGAGGTCGAACAGTTGATCGCGTCTTACGAACGCGCCACGACCTTTCTGGAGAAGCCGGTCATGCTGTTCCACGACGAGATCGGGACCAACGATCTGCCACGCGTGCCGGAATGTATCGGCCCCTACCGGATTACCGCCACGCTGGGTGAAGGCGGCATGGGCGAGGTCTATCGCGCACACGATGCCAGGCTGGGGCGCGACGTTGCGATCAAGATCCTTCCTCGCCTCTTCGTCAGCGAGCCGGAGCGCCTCGCACGCTTCGAGCGCGAAGCGCGCGTGCTCGCGTCGCTCAATCACCCGCACATCGGCGCGATCTACGGGCTCGAGGATGCGGAGGGCGTCCCCGCGCTGGTGCTCGAACTCGTCGACGGAGTGACGCTCGCCGATCGCCTCGCCAAAGGGCCGCTGCCCGTGGGCGACGCGCTGATCATCGCGGTGCAGGTTGCCGGCGCGCTCGAGGCGGCCCACGAAAAGGGGATCGTCCATCGCGACCTGAAGCCGGCCAACATCAGCATCACACCCGATGGGATCGCGAAGGTGCTCGATTTTGGAGTGGCGAAGGTTCTTGCCGGCGACGAATCAGCTCTTGATGTGTCAGCGTCCCGGATGGCGATGCCTGACGACACCATTGCGGGGATGGTCGTGGGCACCGCGGCCTACATGAGCCCCGAGCAGGCGCGAGGCCAGGTTGTCGACAAGCGGACCGACATCTGGGCATTCGGCTGCGTGCTGTACGAAACGCTCACGGGCCTCGTGGCGTTCAAGGGCGACACGGTGGCAGACACGACCGTGGCCATCCTCGGTCGCGAGCCGGAGTGGGAGGCGCTCCCGGGCACGACGCCTGCCAGCGTACGTCTCTTATTGCAGCGATGCCTCGAGAAGGATCCCAGGCGTCGTTTGCGGGATATCGGCGACGCACGTCTCGAGATCGATCAACTGAACAACAGGTCCGAGCGGGTGCGGAAGGACCCGCCCGACGAAAGGGTCACGAGCGTCACGCCTGGACACGAATCTCAACGTTCGACGTACCGCGCGATCGGGCTGTCCGTCCTGGCGCTTGTGCTCCTGGCCAGCGGCGCCGGGCTGTTCTATTCAGCGCAACCCGCTGCCGCGGTGACCTCTCCATCGGAATACACGCAGCTCACGAACTTTACTGATGCGGCCGTGGCGCCCAGCTTGTCGCCGGACGGGCGAATGGTGACATTCATTCGCGGCGGAGAGTTCTTTTTGAGCCGGGGCGGTCAGATCTACGTCAAGTTGCTGCCCAACGGCGAGTCGGTACGGCTCACCAACGACGCTGGGGTCAAGTACGGACCGGTGTTCACTCCGGACGGCTCACGGATCGCATACACCCAGATTACCGGCTTCTTCGGCTCTCCTTCCTATTCGTGGGATACATGGACCGTTCCAGTGCTCGGCGGCCAGCCGACGCGACTGCTACCCAACGCCTCCGGCCTCACCTGGATGACCGATCAGCGGGTGTTATTTTCCGAGATCATGACCGGGACCACCCTCCACATGGGACTCGTCACCGCGACGGAGGGCCGGGCGGAGTCGCGGGAGATCTATTTTCCGCCGCACCAGAGCGGGATGGTGCACTACTCCTACGCGTCACCGGACCGTCAGTCGGTGCTTGTCGTCGAGATGGACCAGACCCACACGTTCAATCAACCGTGCCGGCTGCTGCCGTTCGATGGGAGCTCCGCGGGCCGGCAGGTCGGACCTCCAGGCGCGTGCACTGCAACCGCCTGGTCCCCGGACGGAAAGTGGATGTACTTTGGCGCGAGGGTTGGAGGCAGCGCACACCTCTGGCGCCAGAAGTTCCCTGACGGAGCACCAGAGCAGATCACGTTCGGCCCGATCGAAGAGGAGGGCATCGCATTGGCGCCTGACGGCCGGTCATTGGTGACATCGGCCGGGAACCGCCGGAGCGCGATCTGGATCCACGACCTGGCTGGCGAGCGAGCGATCTCCTCGGAGGGCTATGCGCTGGATCCCCGCCTTTCCCGCGATGGCACACGCGTGTTCTATCTCGTTGCGCGGGACCTGGTGACGGTGTCAGGCGGCTGGGTGCCATCGTCAGCCGAGTTGCGCTCCGTCGACCTCGGCTCCGGAGAGACCGACAGTGTGCTGCCGGGCGTATCGGTGAGTGGCTACGATATTTCGCGCGACGAAAAGAACATCGTCTTCACGACACCGGGAAGCGGTGGCGAATCCCAGATTTGGCTGGCGTCTCTCGACCGGGGTACACCGCCTCGTCAGATCGCTCGAGGCGGAGACGAAGCGTCCTTCGGCGCCGGCGGAGACGTCATCTTCCGGGCGTTGCAGGGAACAGGGAACCTGCTGGCCCGCATCCGGAAAGACGGGACAGAACAAGAGCGGTTAACCAACGCCCACATCCTGGACAAGTTCGGTACTTCGCCCGACGGTGAGTGGGTGATCGCGGTGTCGGTGGATGCTGGCGAGCTTGCAACACTCGCGGTGCCCGTCCACGGCGGCGCTTCCAGGAGAATCTGTGCCGCCGCCTGCTCGGCGGGGTGGTCTTCCGACGGGAGATTTTTCTATGTGGCTCCGGCGTGGGGCCCGGGAAGGACGTTCGCGATTCCCGTGCCGGCAGGCAAACCGTTGCCGGATTTTTCCGCTTCGGGAATAGACCCGCTTGCGGCTGTCGTGAGCATACCCGGCGCCCGAATGATCGAGCATGGTTCCGTGTCGCCCGGACCCGACCCTTCGATGTACGTGTTCACGAAGACCGACGTGCAGCGCAATCTCTTCCGCATACCACTGCATTGAGGGCCGGCGATCCGTTTTGTCGGTGCCGGCGCACCACCCGCAGATCCAGTCAGCGCACGGTGCGACGAGCGATCGCGGGGTTGACGTAGCCGGCGGGGAGTACGTGCTGAGGATCGATGCGAACGACGAGATAGTTCATGTCGCGCTCGACGGCGCTGAACCAATGCGCGACGCCAGGCGGAATGACGATCACGTCGCCCGGTCCGACCCTGCGGCTCTGACCTCCGCGAATAGAGGTTCCGCCGGTACTCGGACCGACCAGCACCTTCACCGTGTTGCCATCGGCGGGTGTCGGCGTTGGTTCGAGCATCTCGCCACCGGTGACGAACGTTCCGGCCCCGTCGATGATGTGATAGACCTCGGTCACCTGCGCATGCGAGATCGCCGTTTGTTTCGCCTTCGCCGCGCGATGCAGCACGCCGACGGCGACGTTGTACGTGCCGATGTCGACGACACGGATCTGCTGATCCGTGACGGCATCGGTCGGCGCGGCCTGGATGGTCGCGCGGATGTCGGCGTTGGTGATGTCGACGGCGGGCCGTTGCGGGGTTCCAGACTGGGAACGCGTCACTGCCTGTGCCGTCACACACAGCACCGCGAGGATGACGAGCAGGGTTCGCCGCGTTGTCATCTTGTATCTCCCTTTCGTGCAGCGTGAGCGACCATGGCCAAGGGGCGAGGGCGGCACTAGGCTACACCCGTGCGATAGCGCCGGGCCGAATAGATACTGCGTTGCCGCGCAGGCCGCCGCGCGGTTGTCAGCGCGGCTGAAGTCGAGGTAAAAGGGACGGCATGGGGCGGACGGCTTCTGTCTGGCTGCTGCTTTCCGCTGCGCTCAGCGCGCTCGTCATCGCCTCGACGACGGACGCGCACGATGTGACGACGCACGTCACCTGGAACCGGGAGATCTCGCGCATCGTGTTCACGCGCTGCGCCGCCTGCCATCATCCCGGCGGCAGCGCCTTCTCGCTCATGAGCTATGCGGAAGCAAATCCCTGGGCTAATGCGATCAAGGAACAGGTGCTGCGCGGCGACATGCCGCCCTGGGGTGCCGTCAAAGGCTTTGGCAGCTTCCGTAACGATCAGTCGTTGACACGCGGCGAACTCGATCTATTCGAGAAGTGGGTGAATGGAGGGGCGCCGGAAGGGAATCCCGACGACCTGCCGACACGTCCGCGTGTCGTGTTGCCGTCAGTCGTCCCGCCCCGCGCCGGCGAGCTGGTGGCGAGCGGCGTCTTCACATTCGCCAGGCCATTCGTGCTCGATGGGTTCTGGGCGCGGCACACGTCGACTCGCGAATCGCAAATCACCGTGCAGTTTCCGGATGGCCGCGTCGAGCCCCTGGTGTGGCTCCGCGATTACTCGGCCAGGTACGACCATCCGTTCCTGCTCCGCAAGCCGCTCTCCGTGCCCGTTGGCGCGGTGATCCGCGGCCTGCCGGCAGACGCAAGCCTCGTCCTGTTGCCGGCAACCAGCCATTAACGGATTGCAGGCGGACGTGAAGGTCCGCCTCTACGAGGGATCGTTCACGCCGCGGTCCGGTTTTCACGCGGTGACTGACCGCGGCCGGCATACGCAAACGTCAACCACAGAAGCAGGACGACCGCGAGGCCGGCGAACACCACCGGGCCTGCATAGCGCGGGAGATCGAACGGCACGAGCGTCAACGCACCGGTGCGGTCCATCATCCGCCGCCACGACACGTGGATCACCACGGCGGCGGTGATGATGACGATCGCGCGCGGGGCGCGCGACACGCGCAATGCGCCGTTCACGAGCGCGGCGGCGAGCGCGAGCGCGAGCAGCTGACTGCCGACGACCCCGACCGCGAAGCCGAATCCTGCGGCGATCGGGTGCTCTCCCGCGTACTGCAGGAGCGGCTGCACACCACTCCAGAAACTCACGCCGAAAATCAGTCCGGCGCCCACACCCACACCCATCCGGCTGCCGTCGCCGCCGACGATGGCCTCGGTACCGAAGTAGGCGACAGCCGCCGCGGTCAGGACGCCGCAGAGCGGCGGAATCCACGGGGCCGACGGCGTCCATCGAACGCACGCCATCAAAGTCAGCGCTTCGATCGCCGCCAGCAGCAGCGCGAACGGCAGCATCGGCGCGACGCGTCCGACGAAGATCAACCCCACGCACAGGGCGGCCAGCAGATAGCCATCGTCCCGCGCGAAATGCGCGACGCCGGTGCGCATGAAATGCGTGAGCGCGTCGTGGCGGATCGGATCGAGATCGAACGTCTCGGGGTCGCCCTCGAATTGAAACGTCCGCAGCTGACCGTCCGGCCGGACGAACGTCACCGTGCTGTTGACGAGCACGCCGAGCCGGCCGAAGCGAGGCTCATACGAGAAGTGCGAGTTGGCGGAGGTGATGGGGACTTCGAGCAGTGCGTCCACGACTCCCTGATCCTGGGTGACGAGCGCATCGGCGGGGAGGCGCGGTCCGCTGGTATGGATCAACGCATCGTCGAACGACCCAAAAAACGGATCGTTCATCCTGGAAATCCGGGTCGTGACGATGGCCGGCTTCGGAAGCGCGATGCCGTTTTCGAACAGCGACAACCGGTCGGCGACCCAGACTTTCGCCGCCTCGGCGGCAATCGCTTCAGATTCCGACAAAGCCAGCCACGTGGCATCCAGGATCGGAAACTGAAAATCGATGAACGCGTTGGAGGGCACCCTGACCAGCATCCGGAGCCGGCCGTTCTCCGGCTTGAAGAAGACGGTCACTTTCACGAGATCGGGGACGTCGTGGGCGGAGACCGCCGCGGGCCACGCCAGCCATGCCGCGAGCATCGCGAGGCCGATGCGTCTCATACCGTTGACTTGCCGCCGGGTGGTGGAACGGCCCCGGGGTCGCCGAGGCGGCTCGATTTCAGCCACTCGTTCAGGAACCAGAGCGCGCCGCCGAGGAGCACGAGGACGGCGAGCGCGCGCAGCACCATCGCGGCGTCCCCGGTTTCGAACACGACCCCGACGGGAATCTTCGCCAGCTCGCTCCATCGCTCCGTGAGCCAGCCCCAGGCCGTGTCGGCGGCGAGCGCGGACACGATGATGCGCTCGATGCGCTCGACGCGCTCCGTTCGCGCGCGCGAGAAAAGGTAGGACATCACCGGAATCGTGATGGCCGCGGCTGCGACGAGCGTGGCGGCGGCGCCGGCACAGAACGCCAGCAGGGACACCAGCGGATGTACGCCGCCGAACTGGAGCGCGGGTTCAAGGGCCAACGCCGTGCTCGGCCCGAAGATCAAGCCGGCGCAGCAGGCGAACACCGTGCGCCGGTGCGGCGTCACCTGATCGACGATGTTGGCGCATGCCACGAGGATGATGGCGACGACTTCGAGCGCAGCGAGCAGCGGCGGGAACCACACCGTGTCAACGCTGAGTCCCAGGGTCGACGCGACCAAGCCCACCACCAGCGTCGACACGAACGCAGCGACCGGCGGGGTTGCTGGACGCCACCGGCGAAACGGCAGGACGAGACAGAACAGGAACAGCAGCAGCGGCGCGGTGCTGCGGACGAAGCGGGTGCCGCGATCCAGGAATTGGCGGCCGGCATCGGTCCATCGCGGCGCGAGGTAACTCCGGCCGGGATTGCCCTCGAACGCGAGGCTGCGCACGCGACCGCCGGCGTCGACGATCTTCAGATCGGTTGAAACCCTGACACCCCACCCGGCGACGTTCGGCTCGAGCGCAATGACCGGCTGCCCGGACGCCAGGCGGTATCGCAGGCGCATGTCGAACCAGACCTGGTCCAGAAACAGGTTCTCGGTGGCGGCGACCGGAGGCGCTCCGAGGTGGTCGATCGCGGATTGGTACGAGTCGAACGACTGATCGGCGATGGTGGCAATACGCGGCTGATCCACCTCGGGCCTGGATACCGGCTCACCGCGATCGAAGACGTCGAATCCGGCGGCAATCCAGTGTTCCGCCGCGCCGGGGAGCATCGACGCCAGCGCTTCCAGGTCCAGATATCCGGCGTCACCCCGGGTTGGAAACTGGACATCCTTCACCGCGGCCAGCGGCACACGCACGAGGAGAACGAGCGAACTGCTCTCGAGACGAGCGAAGACCTTGATGTTGACGGCGTCCGGAACAGGACGAGTGGCCGCATGGACGATCGCGGCACACCACACGAGACCTGCGCCGGCCGCGATGCACCACCGGGTTCGCGCCCGCAGCCTTTCTGCAATACCCACGTTTTCGAGAGTGTATATGCCGGAAAAACGATGTAGAGTCCACCGAATCTTCCTGACCGCGGTGGATCGTCATCCAGGAGGGCGAGGTCAGCCATGAAGCGAAACTTGTGGATAGGGACAGCCGTCATCACGCTGGCTGTTGCGCTGGGCGCAGGGTCGGCATGGCTCGGAAACCGTACCGCCATCGAGGCGGCGGGGGAGCAGGCGCCGAAGTTCGAAGTCGATCCGTTCTGGCCCAAGCCGCTGCCGAACGGCTGGGTGCTCGGGCAGACCATTGGTTTGGCGGTGGACGCGCAGGACAACGTGTGGATCGTCCATCGGCCGGGTTCGCTCGAGGCCAAGGAGTCGTACCAAACGCGCCAGGAAGCCGATTGCTGCACCGCGGCGCCCGACGTGCTGGCGTTCGATCAGGCCGGCAACCTCATTCAACACTGGGGCAAGGTCGAAGGTCACGACTGGCCGACGTCAAATCACGGCATCACCGTCGACAGCAGGGGCAACGTCTGGCTCGGTGCCAATGGCGGCGGGCAGCCCGGCCCTGCGCCGGGGAGCGCGGCACAGTTCGCGGCCGCGGCGCGCGGCGCGGCTCCTCCACCCGTCGCCCGCGGCGCATCGCCGACATCGGGTCCAGAGGCCGGCGTCGCGTTGCCTGGCCAGGTCACGTATCACGACAGCTTCATCCTGAAGTTCAGCAAGACGGGGCAGTACCTCGGACAGATCGGGCACGCCAACGGCAGCAAGGGCAGCATGGACAACGACAACGTCCGCGGCGTGGCCCAGATCCGCTTCGATCCGAAGACGAATGAGCTCATCGCGGCCGACGGCTACGGCAATCACCGCGTCTCGGTCTGGGATCCGGAAACGCTGAAGTTCAAGCGCGCATGGGGCGCCTACGGGAAACCGCCGACCGACAACGCGATGCCGCCCTACAAGCCGGGCGACCCGCCCGCGCAGCAGTTCCGGAACCCGGTGCACTGCGCCCAGCCCTCCAACGACGGGTTCATCTACGTGTGCGACCGTGTCAACGATCGCCTGCAGGTGTTCAAGACCGACGGGACGTTCGTCAAGGAAGTGCTCATCGAGACGAACACGCAGGGCGACGGATCGGTGTGGGAGATCGCGCTGTCGCGCGATCCGCAGCAGAAGTACATGTACATCGCCGACGGCGCGAACCACAAGATTCACGTCTTCGATCGCGCGGCGCTGACCGAGATCTACAGCTTCGGCAGCGGCGGCCGCCAGCCCGGCGAGTGGTATGCGCTGCACAGCATCGCGACCGACTCCAAGGGCAACATCTACACGACGGAGACGTATCGCGGACAGCGCGTGCAGAAGTTCACCTACAAAGGCATTGGCGCAGTGGCGGCGAAGAACGAAGGCGCCCCCTGGCCGGCCGGCAAGAAATAGGCGTTGGCTCGGATCGCAATGATCCTGGCGGTGGCGGCGTTCTGCCTGTACACGACGCCGCCGCCGAATCCGCGCGTGCTCGCGGCGCTCGACGCGCTCTCCTCGCGTCACTCACACCAGGTCCGCGGCGACACCGACGGCAGTTTCTACTGTCCGATGGAGCCCGACGTCCGGTCCAACCAGGCCGGCAGGTGTCCGCGCTGCGGCATGACGCTGGTCGAGGGTGTGCCCGATATCCTCGAATATCCGGTCGACCTCGCCACCGATCCGGCGGTGCCTCGTCCGAACCAGCTCACGCGGCTCACCTTCGGCTTGATCGATCCGCGCACCGAACGCCCGGTGCGCACGCTGGAGGTCGTGCACGAGAAGCTCTATCACGTCTTCGTCGTGAGCCAGGATCTCTCGTTCTTTCTCCACACCCATCCCGAGCGGCAGGCGGACGAGGATTTTCATCTCGATGTCCGCCTGCCGAAGCCGGGCCTCTACCGCGTGCTGAGCGATTTCTATCCGTCGGGCGCCACGCCGCAATTGATCACGAACACGCTGATCGTCGCCGGCGCCGAGACGGCGATGGTCAGCGCGCACCTGCAGGGCGATCTGTCACCGAAGACGACCGAGAACGCACGTGTCGAGCTCACGCTCTCGCCTTCCCATGTCGTCGCGCGGCAGGATGCCTCGATGGTGTTCCGGGTGAGTCCCGGACAAGGCGTGGAGCCGTACCTCGGTGCCTGGGGCCACATGCTGGCCGCGAGCGCCGACCTCGCGGACATGACGCACAACCATCCGATCGCCGCCGCTGATTCGTCGCGCGGAGCCGGCAAGGACGTCCAGTTCAACATGGCCTTTCCGCGTGCCGGCGTGTACCGCGTCTGGGTGCAGTTCCAACGCCTGCGCGTCGTGAACACGGTAGCCTTCGACGTTCCAGTCGCGGAAGCCCTCCAGTAGCATCACGCTTTTCAGTCACGACAGGATCGCCAGCTCCGCCCTAATCCGCTCGGAGCCCTGTCGCGTAGGCGGCCTGTTCATCCCGCGCGCCGCGTTTCAGCCACGACGGCGCGCCGCTCAGGAACCAGGCGGCGAGCGTCGCGTCGAAAATCATGCAACCGAACGACGAAGTCGGCATGAACGGCCAGATCGGATTGCCCCAGATGAAGTGCACGGTGTCCCAGCCGGCGTGCGCCAGCCAGCCGACGGCGAGCCACCGGTACGAACGAAGACCCGCGTAGACGATCGGCGTCGCGACGACGGGATAGGCGAGCTCCCACAGTCCAAATCCGCCGGCGAGGTAGGCGCTGCTCGCGCCGGCGACAATCAGCGCGTTCAGCGTGTGACGGGTGGGTTCCTGCAGCAGCGACAACGCGAGGATGGAGACGATCGCTCCGAGGGCGGGCCCGATGTAGTCCATCACCACCAGCGGCGGGACTGCGTGCATGACGCACCTCCTGCCCGCCATCCTACGAAACGTGGCATACTGCGGCCAGTGGCTGAAAAGACATTGTCCGCAGGATTTCAGCCAACCCGCGCCGGTCGGCGCCGCGCGCATGTTGTCGCGGTCGTCGCCTTCGATGGCGTGGTGCTCGGCGACCTGGCAACGCCGTGCGAAGTCTTCGCCCTCGCCATGGGAGCGAACGCGCGGCCGCTGTACGACGTCCGGGTGTGCGGCGTCGCGCCGACGGTGACGTCCGCCCACGTCACGCTGCAGGTTCCCCGGCGCTTGTCGACGGTCGATCGCGCCGATACGGTCATCGTGCCCGGCCTCAGCGACATCGATCGGCCAATCCCGCCGCCTCTTCTTCGCGCCATTCGTCGAGCCATCGATCGTGGCGCCCGGGTCGCGTCCATCTGCACAGGCGCTTTCGTCCTCGCGAAGACGCAGAGGCTGGACGGCTTGAGAGCGACCACACACTGGGCCGCCGCAGCCGAACTCGCGCGCCGTCACCCGTTGATCACCGTCGACCCGGACGTGCTGTACGTGGAAAACGGACGCGTCCTGACCTCGGCAGGCGCCGCGGCTGGATTCGACTTGTGCCTGCATCTCGTCAGACGTGACTTCGGCGCGGCCACGGCGGCCGCGGTTGCGCGGGCGGTGGTGATGCCGCTCGAGCGAGCGGGCGGCCAGGCGCAATTCATCGTCCACTCGCCGCCCGCCGACGACACGTCGTCGGTGGGACGGCTGCTGCCCTGGCTGGAACGGAATCTGTCCCGGACGCTGCCGCTGCCGACCGTGGCGCGGCACGCGGCGATGAGCGTACGAACGCTCAGCCGCCAATTTCGCGCGCAGGTGGGCATCACGCCGGCCGAGTGGGTCGCCCGGGCGCGGGTCAGGCGCGCGCAGATGCTGCTGGAGACGACCGCCTTCTCCGTCGAGCGAGTCGCGACGGAATGCGGGTTCGGGTCGGCTGCCGTCATGCGCCAGCAATTCGGACGGGTCGTCGGCACGAGTCCGCTCGCGTACCGCCGGGCGTTTCCACGGATTCAGGATCGGTAAGACAACATCCGACGGGGAGCCTGGCCGTCGATGGGCCGGACACCAATCAGTACAATGCGTCCGGACTTTTCGGTAGGGACAACCCCGGTCGGTCGATGCCCGGTTCTTCTGATTCAAAGGAGATCGCCATGGTCCGCTGCCTGCTCGCAGTTCTGCTGCTGGGTGTTGCCGGTGCGGCGTCCGCACAAACTCCGGACACGGTCTTGCTGGAGAGGCTGACCTGGACGGAAGTCCGCGACGCGATGGCGGCGGGAAAGACCACGATCATCATCCCGACCGGCGGCACCGAGCAGAACGGCCCGCACATGGCGATCGGCAAGCACAATGTGCGCGTCGCCGCCAATGCCGAGGTGATCGCGCGGCGCCTCGGCAACGCGCTGGTGGCGCCCGTGATCGCCTATACGCCCGAAGGCACCATCGATCCGCCGGCCGGCCATATGCGCTTTCCCGGGACCATCAGCATCCCCGATCCGGTCTTCCGGCAGGTGCTCGAATACGCGGCGCGGAGCCTGAAGCAGCACGGCTTCACGAACATCGTCTTCATTGGCGACAGCGGCCCCAATCAGGACGGACAGAATGCCGTCGCCGCGAAGCTCACCGCCGAGTGGGCCGGCACCGGCGCGCGGGTGCACGCGATCCCGGGGTATTACCGCAGCGATCCCGACGGCGACGCGGCGATCATGATGGCGCGCGGGATCAGGCGCGAGCAGATCGGCAACCACGCCGACCCGCGCGACACCTCGCAGATGATGGCGGTCGATCCCTCGATGGTGCGCAACGACAAGATCGTCGCGCAGGACGACAAGAACGGCATCCAGGGCGATCCGCGGGGGTCGACCCCGGAGATCGGCCGTGCGCTGCTCGACAAGAATATCGGGCGCACGGTGGAGATGATCAAGCAATCGATCGCCGCGCGGTGAACGGGCGGCTCGTCGCCTGGCCCTAATGAAAACCTGACCGGAGATGATCGGGGGCGCACGCGCCAACAGCATTCGCAGGACATGAATCGCAGACGATTTCTTCAGCAGGCGGCGAGCGGGCTTCCTCTCGCCGTGGCCGCCGTTCGTGGCGTCTCCACGCCAGCGCTCGATGCCGATCCGGTCGTGGTCGTCGGCGCCGGCCTCGCCGGCCTGCGCACAGCTGATCTTCTGCACAAGGCCGGCACACCGGTCATCGTTCTGGAGTCCCGGGCACGTCCGGGCGGTCGTGTCCTCACTGTGCGGGCACCGTTTGACGAGGGGCTGCATGCGGAGGCTGGCCCGACACGCTTCGCGGGTGTACACGGGGCGGTACTGCGAGCGGCACGCGCCTACAAGCTGCCGCTTGTGCCGATCGCAATGTCTGGCGCCGACGTGACGGCCATCAACGGCCGGCCCGCGAGCACGCTGCAGGACCAGCGTGCGTGGATGCTGGACTTGAAGCCCGGCGAACAGATGACGACGCCGGCGGAACTGCTGGAGCGGTACGTCGGTGATCTGCCGCGCGAGCTCGGCGACCCGCGCGCCTCCCCGGCCGCCTTTGCCCGGTGGGAGGCGTACGAACGGGTCACGTGGCCGGAGTGGCTGCGATCGCGGGGCGCCTCCCCGGACGCCGTCAAGCTCATGACGGTGGGCGGCGATGCCAGCACCGTGTCGGCGCTCTACGTGCTGCGTCAATACGCCATGCTGCGCGCGTCGACGCAGCGCTACAAGATCGGCGGCGGCATGGACCGGTTGCCGGGTGCGATGGCGGCGGCGCTCGGCGGGATCATCCGCTACAATGCGCCGGTGCTGCGGGTCGAACGTCAGTCGACACGATTCCGCGTGGACTATCGCGACGGTGCAGCCATGAAGAGCGTGGCGGCCGCGCGCGTGGTGTTCGCCGTGCCGGCGAGCACGATGCGGCAGATTGAGATGAAACCTCGATTGTCCCGCCCGAAGGAACAGGCCATCGAGCAGCTGTCGTACTACGATGGCGTCCGCTTCCTGTTGCAGGTGAAGCGTCCATTCTGGAAGGCGGCAGGCTTGAGCGGTGCCGCGAGAACCGACCGGGCGACCGAAGTCTGGGATGCCGTCAACGACGAGACCGCGTCCTCGCGCGGGATTCTCGCGGCCACGACTGCAGGCGAGATGGGCCGCCGCACGCTCGGGATGACGCCGGAGGCGAGCCTCTCCGCGGGCATCGATCTGGTCGCGGACGCGTTTCCGGATATTCGATCCGCGTTCGAGAAGGGCGCCGTCTACCGCTGGAGCGCCGAGCCCTGGACGCGGGGCGCATTCGCTGTGTATCGTCCAGGGCAAATGACGACGCTGATGCCGATGCTCGCGTCCGCGGAAAACGGCCTTCACTTTGCCGGGGAACACACGTCGGTCTGGACCAGTTGGATGGAAGGGGCGCTGGAGTCGGGCGAGCGCGCCGCGCGCGAAGTGCTGACCGCCATCGGCCGGGCGTGGCCCGAGCAGCAGACAGGGCCGGCACGATGATTGTCGTCCTGCTCATTCTTCACGGGTTGCTGGCGGTCGCCCTCCTCGGGGCGATCACGCACCAGGCGCTCAGCGTGCTGACGATCGCGCCGGCGGCAAACGGCCGATGGACGTTCGTCAACCGGTTCCGCGGCGTCGACGCCACGGCGTATGCGACGCCCATCGTGGTGCTGTTCGCGGTTACCGCCATCGGCGGCGCGCTGCTCTATCCCCAGTACCGGATCGACGTGCGGCCGGCGCTCGAGGACACGCAGAACTCCGCCGCGAACGGCGTGTTCGAAATCAAGGAGCACCTCGTCGCGATCGGGTTGGGACTGCTGCCCGTGTACTGGCAGTTCTGGCGGAAGCGCCAAGGACCGGACACGGCCGCGGCACGCCGCTACCTGACGTGGCTCCTCGCGTTCTTCGTCTGGTGGAGCTTCATCGTCGGACACGTGCTCAACGACATCAGAGGACTGCTGCCATCATGACGGGTTCAAGGCTGACCATCTTCTCCATCATGTTTGGCGTGTTTTACGTCGCCGCCTTTTACTACGATCTGGCGCTGTTCCGGTATTATCCGGAGGTCAGGCAGTTCCACTTCCTGCGCAACGACAACCTCGGCGTGGTAATACTGTGGTACGGCTGGATTGCCACCTCGGCGCTTGCCAGCGCGGCGATCGCCTTCGCGGTGCCACGGAATACGGCGGAGCGTCTCTGGCCCGGCTGGGCATGGATCATCCCGGCGGCCGTGGTGGTCGGGATGCTGATTTACGAGCGCCGGTGGTTCGTCTCGTAATGGAGGAGCAGATGAAGAAACTGGCGATCGTTGCGGCTCTCTTCGTTGCCAGCGCAGGAACGCTCCTCGCCAATGGTCAGGCCTTCTTCCTTCCGGCGTCCCGCGGGCCGGTGGAACTCGTCTACTTTGCCCGCGTCAAGGACGCGCGGACGGGCAGGCCGATCCAGAAAAAGCCGTACGTCACCATCGTCGATCCGTTCACCGGGATTGTCATTCCGTTCCAGGGCGACGCCCCGGGGCATTTCCGGAGCCCGGACATCGGCGCCGCGATTCTGGAAGTCAGCTCGCGGCCCATCGACACCAGGCAGATGGAAGTCATGGTCACCGCGGCGGGCTATAAGACGATCAAGGTCGGCTACATCCCTCGCCAGTCGAAGGGCGCCGTCGAGCTCAACGTCAAGATGGAGCCGAAGGCGAACGCCGACACCACGGACGCCACCGCGTCCACCCCCGCCGCGAGTGAACCCGGCGCGGGGAGCGGCAGCACGGCGCCGACGGATTCGGCCAAGCCGACGTTCTTCCTGTTGGCGGCCTGCTTCGGTCTCGCGGCTATTTCAGCGGTGGCGCGTACAGTAGGCCGCCCCGACTCCACGGTGCGTTGAGCCCGCGCTCGAGCGCGATGGGCGTGGCCATTCCGAGGTTGCGCTCGAACACTTCGCCGTAATTGCCGACGTCTGCGATGACGTGGCGGGCCCACGCTTCGTCGAGGCCCAGTGCGGCGCCGTTCCCGGCACTCACCCCGAGCAGCCGCGCGACGTCGGGATTGTCCTGCGCCGCCATCTCCGAGATGTTGGCCGACGTGATCCCGAGCTCCTCCGCCGCGATCATCGCGAAGACGGTCCAGCGCAGGACGTTGAACAGGTCGACGTCCTCGGCGCGTACGAGCTGCGCGAGCGGCTCCTGCGAGATCCGCTCGGCGAGAATGCGGAAGCCTCGCGGATTGTCCAGCGTGCTGCGGACGGAGGCCAGTTCGGACACGTCGGCGCTCAATGCCTGACAACGCCCATCCGCCAGCGCACGCCCTCCAGCCGATCCGTCCACGACGGCAACTTTGTCGAGCGCGATCTGGTGTCGTCGGAAGTACGCGGTCAGCGTGACATCGTGTTCCGAGCCCTCGGCGACGCAGACGGGGGCGCCTGCCAGCTGCGGCACGCGATCGATGTGGAGGCGCTCGGGGACGAGAAATCCCTGGCCGTCGTAGAACGTGACCGGGCCGAACAGGACGTGCAGCCCTTCGCGCCGCAGCGACCATGTCAAGCGGCGCGACACGATGTCGATATCGCTGGAGCGCTGAAGTACCTCAATGGAGTCGGCCTGCTGATACCGAATCCGCTCGGCGGATCCGACGATGGCGGCCGCGACGGCGCGGCAGAAGTCGACGTCAAAGCCGGTATAGTGGCCCTGCCGGTCCACCTGGGCGAAGCCGGCGATCCCCGGGAAGACCCCACACACGAGGACACCGCGCTGGCGGATGCGCGAGACGCGCGATCCCGGAGCAGCGCCGCCGCATGATGCCGATACCATGGCGGTGATGAGGAGCGTCGAGACGGACCGCCACATAATGTGAAGGCGCACATCGTACAACGGCAGTGAGGGAGCCATGGCAGCATCGAACGCACTCGCACGGGTCATCCTTCCCGCGATCATCGGCGCGTTGATTGGCGGAGGCGCGGTCGCCTACCTTCATCGGAACGATGTCACCTCGGCGGCGGGCCAGAGGCCGGCCAATGCCGTGGACGAGGGCGGAGCGAAAGATACGCTCGACGGGTTGCGCGCGGACGTCGCCCGCCTGAAGACCAACGCGCCATCGCAGTCGCACTCGATGTCCGACGTCGGCTATCACTGGACCAATCTCTGGTTCGCGGGCGAAAAAAAGAACTGGCCGCTGGCCCAGTTCTACTTCGAGGAATCACGCGCGCACATCCTCTGGACGATCCAGTTGCGGCCCGTGCGGAAGGGACCCGACGGCAACGACGTGAACCTGGTGCCGATCTTCGAAAGCATCGACACGAGCGCGTTCAGGGCCGTCGCCGAGGCGATCCAGGCGCAGAATCCAGCCGCGTTCTCTGCGGCGTACCGCGAGACGCTGCAAGCCTGTTACGGCTGTCACAAGACGTCAGGCAAGCCCTATCTGCGTCCCATGGTTCCGACGGAACCGGCGCAGGGGATCATCAACTTCGACGCTACGGCCACCTGGCCGCAGTAGGGGCACGCACCCTCAGCCGTACTTCGATCGCTTTCGACGTCCTGCGCGGATATTCACGCCGCCTGTGCGGATTTCTTCGCTGACACCACACGTCGCGGCGACTGCCCACCTGTTCGCGCGAAGAGGGCACCGCCCTCCTTTCCACCCCGAGGATGCAAAGCCTCATCCCACGACGCCGATGACGAAGGGACGGTCCGGACAGCGGCCAGACGCGGCCGGCAGCGAAGAGTCCGCACTCGCACGGGATTTTTCCCTGTGACCCGCGAGGGATGAACCGACGCCACTTCGAAGACGAGGGATTTCGCGCGCAGCGCGTCCTCCGCGGCGGCACGTCCGTTGCCGTGCAGGAACGTCATCGTGGAGGACGCCATGTTCGATTTGATCACCGGAAAGGTGCAGCACGTGCCAAGCACGCCCGCCATCCCGATCCTGGTGTCAACGAGCATCCAGGGGACCGCCCTGGCGGTCATCGCGCTGATGTCGTTCCTCGTCGCATCGCGCGAGCTGCCGGCGGTTCCCGACGTCCTCGCGTTCGTCGCCGAGATGCCGGCGGTTGCGCCGCCGCCCCCGCCGCCCCCGCCGGCGCCTGCGGCTCGCGCGCCGCAGCCGACGTCCCCGCAGCCCAATGCCTTTGTCGCGCCGATTGAGGCGCCTCCGGAGATTGTGCCGGAGCCGATCGGCGCCGCCATTGCCGACGTGGGCGTTCCCGGCGGCGTCGAAGGCGGCATCGTCAGCGGGGTCGTCGGCTCGGTTCCGGTGATCGTCGAAGGGCCGCCGCCGCCTCCACCGGCCGTGCACGAACCGGTACGGATAGGCGGACAAGTCTCGACGCCGGCCCTGCTGAAGCGTGTCGAGCCCGTCTACCCCGCCATCGCGCAGGTGGCGGCGATCGACGGCATCGTCATCCTCGACGCCATCGTGGACGAACACGGCCGCGTGCAGAGCCTGAAGGTGCTCCGCGGCCATCCCCTGCTCGCGAAGGCGGCGACCGACGCGGTGCGGCAATGGGAATACGAACCGTTGAAATTGAACGGCACGCCAACGGCGTTCGAGTTGACCGTCAGCCTCTGGTTCCACTTCGAGGACAAGCAGAAGCGGCGCTCCTGAGGACCGGGCGCCGAGGAGGTGTGCGATGAGACATCACGCGTCATGCCTGCGAGTGATGGCCGGCGCCGCGATTGCGACGGCGGCCCTGACGGCAGCGCCGCAGGCACGTGCGCAATATCCGGTGTACGACGCCGATGCCGCGTTGCGGGTCTTTCACGAGCGCGTGGAGAGCTATGCGGTCCTGCATCGGCGTCTGGCGGCGCCGCTTGCGATGGCGGCCACGGACCCGCTGTCGAGGCTGCTGACCCGGAACTATCTCGCTGCCGCGATGCGCAGCGCCAGGCGCACCGCGCAGCAGGGGGAGAGCTTCACGCCGGAGATTGCGACGCTGTTCCGCTGGATGATGGCGGACGCGATTGGCGAGCGCGATGGCGAGCGCTTCCTGAGCGCGTTGAACGGCGGGGTGCCGGTGCCGCGCGGGATGCATCCGACCGTCAACGAGCCCTACACGATGGTCCCGGTGTACCGGATTGCTGCGGACGTCCGTCTCGGCCTTCCCAAGCTGCCGGCCGAACTCGACTACCGGCTTGCCGCCCACGATCTGCTGTTGTGGGACATCGACGCCGGCATCGTCGTCGACTTCGTTCCCGACGTCGTGACATCGCCCGTTGCAACCGAGTAGGAAGGAGACTGCCATGACCGATCGAAGCGAGCGTGCCGTCCTGAATCACCTGATCGAGACCTGCAAGGACGCGGAGCGCGGGTACCGACACATCGCGGACCACACGGCGGATGCGGCGATCAAGTCGCTGTTCCTCGACCTGGCATGGCAGCGGGCGAAATTTGCCTCGGATCTGCTGCCGCACGCCCAGCGGCTCGGTGGCGCGAGCGCGCACGAGGGCACCGCGGCCGGCGCGCTGCATCGCACGTGGTTCGATCTGCGGAGCGCACTCTCACGGGGCGACGCGACTGCCGCGCTGCATGAGGCCGAGCGCGGCGAACAGTTTTCGCGCGGCGTGTACACGAACGCACTCGACGGCATGCTCCCGCCCACCGCGCGCGCACTCGTCGAGCACCAGTACGCCGAGCTCCGCAGGACCGCCGAGCGGCTGCGCGCGCTCAAGGCAGCATGAGCCGAGTATTGCGGCGACCTGCCGCGTGCGGAGATGCGCTCATGATTGCCGCCGGGGATGACGCTGCCGATGTGGTGCTGCGCGACGGCTCGACGGTGCATCTCCGCCGGGGCCGCGCGGCTGCATCGTGCGGCGATCCGCGACTTCTACCAACTTTCGACGAAAAGCCGCCTAGGATGCGCGCTCGAGGCCAACCCGACGCGCGCGGGGCAGCCGCGCGCTGCGGCGCGCCGGCGGAATCGCGAGCACAGGGACGGCGGACGCATGGACGACACCCTCGGTCGTCGATCCAAAGATCAGCCGCGCAGCGCGACCCGCGCCCCGGTAGCCGATCACGATGAGGTCGCTACCGAGGTGCCCGGCGGCCTTGACGATTTCCTGGGCAGGTTTCCCGGCCTTCGTCATCAGCGTCGTCGCAACCGCCGGCGTGGCCCCGCGGAGCGCGCGCGTGACGAAGCTCCGCAGCTCGTCTTTGCCTGCCAGCGCCAGCACGGCCGCCGACGTCCGCGTCGCCATCGCCGCGACGAGCAGCGGGTCCTCCACGTAGAGGACGAGCAGATGGGCATCGGCAAGGCGCGCCAGCATCGAGGCGTAGCGCAGCGCCGCGCGGGAGTTGGCGGAGAAATCGACCGGACACAGAATGGAGCGGAAGACGGGCGGCGCGGCGGAGTGTGGCATGTGAATGACCTCACGGGTCCTGGCGCAAGTGGAATGCCACGCCATGACGACGGTATCGCGGCCGTGGGTGACAAAAGGCGACCATCTCGATTGCGCCGGGCGGGAAATATTTCGCGGGCGATCACGGCACCGAGACGACAAGGGCGCGTGTCCGTTGAAGAAGGGCGAGCGCGACGCGGCAAGGCGCACCGGCGTCCCGGCCGAGGACAACGATGCCCGCGGCCGAACGACGCTGACGGTCGACAATGACGTCGATGACGTCTCCATGCGCGACGACGCCGCCGACCCCCCTCGCGGAATCGACAGCGGTCGCCAGCTGGCGCAGCCGTTCCAGCGAGGCCTCCTTGTCCGCCCGCGCGGACAGCGCATGCACCAGCACGATGCCGCGCTCGGCGGCCACCGACAGCCTCGACGCGAACGCCAGCTGGCGCGCTGACGTCGACCGGAAATCGACAGGGACGAGCACGGCCCCGACGTGCGGCACCGCCGACGTGTCGGTGAGCGAGATCACTTCGGAGCCGGCGGGCGGAACGATCGCCACGGGCACCGCGGCACCACGCAGCACGTGCGCCGCAACGGAGCCAAATGTGATCCGTCCGAGTGCGCCGCGGCCGTGCGTCCCGACGACGATGAGATTGGCGACGCGATCGGCGGCGACGCCGAGAATGGTCGCAGCAGGCGGCCCCGGGGCGACGAGCAGCTCCGTCTCGTCGCGGTAGGCCACCCACCCGGGAATGCTGCCGCGCACGAGCGCATCGAGCGAAATCTGCTCGGCGAGCATCTCGTCGCTCCCGCGCGGCGCGTTCATCGCACGCAGGATGATCAGCCGCGAGCCGCGCTGCACGGCCAGACCAGCCGCCGTGTAGAGCACACCCGCGGCGGCGGCCGAGGAATCGACGGCACACAGGACGGTGCCGAGTACAGGGACCGACGGTCGCTGCGAGGGCGCGGAGGTGTCCGTCTCCATGGACGCGGCCTTCCGCAACTCGCATGCCGCGACGCGCCCGATCACGCCCGCCTCCCTGACGGTGCGTTCACGACGGCGCGAACGGATCGCGGGGGTGCCGCGCGGAAAATTCAGACGCCGCTGGGAGAAAATTTCGCATCCGTCGGATGTCTCGCATCGCGGTCCGCGAACCTCCGTGGCGAGGCAGGCTACATGTCGTGCATCTGCCGCGGTTGCAGCGCGGCGCGCAGCGCATTCACCACCGCGGCGACGTCGATCAGCTCCTGCCCGACCGCGCCCTGCACAGGCGTGAGCCAGCCGCCCGACGCCAGCAGCATGCCGGCAACGCTCAGCGCCATGCCGCCGACGGCACTCTGCAGCGCGATCGACCGCATCCGCCGGCTGACGTGCATGAATTCGTCGACCTTGCGCAGCGCATTGTCCATGATGACGACGCAGGCGGCTTCGGTGGTCACGTCGCTGTTCTGTCCAATCGCCACGCCGACCGTCGCCGCCATCATCGCCGGCGCGTCGTTGATGCCGTCGCCGACGTACAGGGTGCGTGCGCGTACAGTTTCGCGGCGGACGATGGCCAGCTTTTCTTCCGGGCTCTGCTGCGCATGAATCTCGGTGACCCCGACCTGGGCGGCCAGATAGGCCACCTCGGACGGTCGATCGCCCGACACGATCATCACGCGTGTGAAATGGTGGGCGGGGCGCAGGTGCTCCACGAACGACCGGCTGTCGTCGCGAGGGGCATCGCGGAACTGGAGGATCGCGGCGGCGCGGCCGTCGATCGCGACGGCGCACTCGAGACCCTCCGCGGCGACCTGAAGCCGATCGATCCCTGTGACGTGCTGCTCCGCAGCCCGCGCGCGGCTCGTGATCATGACCTGGCGACCGGCGACCACGCCGCGCAGCCCCGCGCCCGGCGGCTCGCTCACTTCGATGGCTTCCGGGAGCCCGGCCAGATCTGGACGCGCCGCGAGCACGGCACGCGCCAGCGGATGCCGCGAGTAGCGTTCGAGGCTCGCCACGAGCGTCATCACCTCGTCGCGCGTGAATCCCGGCGCGATGACGGTGTTGGTCAACGACGGCCTGCCATACGTCAGGGTGCCCGTCTTGTCGAAGATCGCCGTCCGGCAGCTGCTGACTTGTTCGAGCGCCAGCGAGCTTCGAACGATGATCGACCGCCGGGCGCAGAGCGAGATCGAGCCGATGATCGCCACAGGAATGGCGATGAGCAGCGGACACGGCGTGGCAATGACGAGCACGGCCAGGAACCGCGTGGCATTGCCGGTCGCGATCCACGCAGCGCCCGCGACGGCCAGCGCGAGCGGCGTATAGACCGCGCCGAGCTGATCGCCGAGCCGCCGCAGCCGCGGCCGCGTGAGCGCGGAGTCGCGCATCACGTCGGTGATCGTGGCGTAGCGGGAATCGACCGCGCGCGCGGTGGCGCGGACGGTCAGCGCGGCCTCGCCATTGATCGCGCCCGAGATCACGCGCGAGCCTCGCGTCTTGGTGATCTCGAACGGCTCGCCGGTCAGGTAGGCTTCGTCCATCTTTCCATGCCCCTCGATGACCTCGCCGTCGACCGGACAGGTCTCGTGCGGGTGCACGAGGAGGACGTCTCCAACGGCGACCGCCTCGAGCGGAACGTCCACCATCTCCGCGTCCCGCTTCCGGTGGGCGACGGAGGGCATGCGCCGCGCCAGCGCGTCGAGTACCGACGACGCGGTGCGCAGCGCGTACTGCTCGAGCGCTTCGCCGCCGGCGAGCATCAGGACGACGAGGGACCCCGCGAGGTACTCACCGAGGATGGCGGCCGTGACGATCGAGATGCCCGCAAGGAGATCCGACCCCAACTGCCGGCGCGCCGCTTTGCGCACGAGCCCGTAGGTGAGCGGAACACCGCCGAACAGGAGGATCGCGTAGAGCGGAAGGGCCGCCGTCGCCGTTCGAACCGCGGCCGCGCGCAGCAGGACGTGCAGGACAATGGCGGCGATCGCGCCCGCGGCAATCGTGGTAGACAACGGTGGGGTCGGTCTGGCGGCAACCGCGCTCACGCGTCCACAGCCTGCTTTCTCCACGCGTGGCCGGTAGCCGTGGTCATGACGATCGTCGGCGGGTAACCCAAGCCGATCTGCATGCAGCCCTCTCGTCAGCGGTGAATGCGCGTTGCGAGCCAACGGGGTGCAACGCGAGATCCCGTGCCGCCGGCCGGTTTTCGCCCTGGCCGTGCACCCGGCGCCGGATTTTCCCGACGAGCGAGGCTTTTTTCCGCGCCGGATCGCGCCGGACTTGCGGCGGCGAGCCGTTGGCGCATGGTCCCGTTCTTGAACGCTGTCTGCACATGACAAGTGCCGCGGCGACACTCCGTGTGCTGGTGGTCGATGACGAACCACTGGATCAGCGTCACGCATGTCGAGATCCTCGAAGGACGCCTGAAGAACGAAGGCGTCAACGTGTTCACGGAGGTGAGGCGGCGCCTGGAAAGCGGGCCGCCTCCGGAGTGAGCGGGTAGGCGGTCGCCGCACTCCGGGGTAGACTGGGCCCGCTCGCAACAATTCCGCCATGGCAGATGACGATTCCGCGTCGGCCGGCGATGCCGCCCGATGGCAGTCGATTGTCGAATCGGCCGTCGACGGCATCGTGGTCATCGACGATCACGGCCGCATCGAGGCATTCAACCCCGCCGCCGAACGCCTGTTCGGCTATCGCGAGCCGGATGTCCTCGGTCGCAACGTCAACCTCCTCATGCCGTCGCCGCACCGCGAGGAGCACGACTGGTATCTGACGCGTTACCTGCAGACGGGTGCCAGGAAGATCATCGGCATCGGACGCGAGGTCGCAGGCCGGCGCAAGGATGGCACCACCTTTCCGCTGCACCTGTCCGTCGGGGAAATGGTCGTCGCGGGCCAGCGGAAGTTCACGGGCATTCTCCACGACCTGAGCGAGCGCGTGCAGCTCGAAGAGCGGCTCCGCGCCAGCGAGGCGCGATGGCGGGCGGTGTTCGAGTCGGCCGTCGACGCCATCATCGTGATCGATGGCCGCGGTAACGTCGAGGCGTACAACGATGCGGCGCGGCGCCTGTTCGGCTACACCGAGCAGGAAGTGGTCGGGCAGAACGTCAGCATGCTGATGCCGTCGCCCTATCACGAGGAACACGACGGCTACCTCGCGCGGTATGTCCAGACGGGCGTCCAGAAGATCATCGGCCTCGGCCGGGAGGTGACCGGCAAGCGGAAGGACGGCACGACGTTTCCGCTCCACCTGTCCGTCGGCGAGACCTCGCTCGGCGGCGAGCGAAAGTTCACGGGGATCCTGCACGATTTGAGCGCCCGGGTGGCGATGGAAGAGCAGCTGCGCGAGCAGGCGGCGCTCGCGCGCCTCGGCGAGATGGCGGCCGTGCTTGCGCACGAAGTCAAGAATCCGCTGGCCGCTGTGCGCGGCGCCGTCGAAGTCATCGGCCGCCGGCTGCCGGGTGACAGCCGGGAATCAGGCGTCGTGAAGGAGATCGTCAACCGGATCGATTCCCTGAACGAGTTGATGAAGGATCTGCTGCTCTTCGCGCGACCCCCGCGCCCTCACCCGGTTCCGGTGGAGCTGCGGTCGCTGGTCTCGTCCACCGCCGAATTGCTGCGCGAGGATCCGGCGCTCAACTCGGTGCGCGTGGTGATCGACGGTGATGCGGCGCGCGTGCTCGCCGACCCCGGCCTGCTTCAGATCGTGTTTCTGAACCTGATGGTCAACGGAGCGCACGCCATGCGCGGCGACGGGCGCATCACGATCTCGATCGCGACGGCGGACAGCCGATGCCGCATCGCGTTCGAGGACACCGGCCCCGGGATTCCGCCGGACATTCGACAGAAAATCTTCACGCCGTTCTTCACGACGAAGTCGCGCGGCACCGGTCTCGGGCTGGCGACCGCCAGACGCCTCGTCGAGGCGCACCGCGGCACGATCGATATCGATTGTCCGCCGGGGGGCGGGACGACCGTCACCGTGCAGTTGCCCGCCATCTGATCCGGCCGGCTCGGATCTTGTAAGAGGCAGCCGGTCATGCACACTGCCGCCCGGTCCCTGCACGTACTCGTAGTCGACGACGAGCCGCTGATCCGCTGGTCGGTCGCCGAGACGCTCGGGGGCGCCGGCCACGACATCGTCGAGGCCGCCGACGCCATGGCGGCCCTTCGTGCGCTGGCTGACGGCCCGGAACCGGACCTGGTGCTCCTCGACTTCCGCCTGCCAGACTCCAATGACCTCGAGCTCCTCGCCGAGATCCGCCGCCGCGCGCCGCACGCAACGGTCATCATGATGACGGCGTTCGGGACGCCCGAGGTGACGGCCGGCGCCCTGCAGCTTGGCGCGTCGCAGGTCCTCAACAAGCCGTTCAACATGCGGGACCTCGAAGCCATCGTGCGGGCGCTGTAACCCTCGTCCGCGGCGCTCGGCAGGGGCGGCGCGGTTGTTGCTCAACGCCCTCCCAGTCGCGAAATTGACCGACGCCGTTGCGGAAAGATTCGCGCGCGCGCGGATTTTTCCGATTCCGAGGTGGTTATGAGTGCCCCCACACTGCTGATCGTCGATGACGAGAACCTGGTGCGGTGGTCGCTGCGCGAGGCGCTCGTGCCCGAGGGCTATTCCGTCCTCGAAGCGCGGAGCGCCGCCGAGGCCATCGAGCGGATGAATCCGTCCATCGACCTCGTGCTGCTCGATTACAAGCTTCCGGATACCGACGGCCTCACGCTGCTTAGCCGCATCAAGGAGATCTCGCCCGACACACTCGTCATCTTGATGACGGCATTCTCGACCGTCGAGAACGCGGTGCAGGCGATGAAGCTCGGCGCGTGGCATTACATCGACAAGCCATTCAACGTCGAGGAAGTGGCGCTCGCCGTGCAAAAGGCGCTCGAAACGAGCCGCCTGCGGCGCGAGGTGCGGACCCTCCGCTCGGGAGCCGGCCGCGAGTACGGGTTCGAGGCGATCGTCGGAACCTCCCCCGCGATGCTCGAGATGAAGGCAATGCTGGCGCGCGTCGCGTCGAGCCCCGCGTCGACGGTGCTCCTGACCGGCGAAACCGGCACGGGGAAGGATCTGGCCGCCAAGGCGATTCATTACACCAGCGACCGATCGGCGAAGCCGTTCGTGAACATCACCTGCTCGGCACTGCCCGAGCAGCTGCTGGAGAGCGAGCTCTTCGGCCACGAGCGTGGCGCGTTTACCGACGCGCGGCAGCAGAAGCGGGGCCTCTTTGAGACGGCTGACGGCGGCACCGTCTTCCTCGACGAAATCGGCGAGATGACGGCGGCGCTCCAGTCCAAGCTGTTGCGGTTCCTCGAGGAGAAGACCTTCAAACGGGTCGGTGGTCTGGCGGACGTGCGGGTGGACGTCCGCGTGATCGCGGCGACCAACCGCGATCTCGAGGAGGAGGTGAAGGCGGGCAAATTCCGCGAAGATCTCTTCTATCGCCTGCACGTGATGCCGCTCACGCTCCCACCGCTGCGCGATCGCGACGGCGACCTGCGCCTCCTGGTCGAGCACTACGTCGATCGCTTCAACCGCGAGTTCCGCAAGAAGGTACGCGGCGTCAACGGCGAGGCGATGGCGTTGCTCGAGCAGTACCGGTGGCCTGGCAACATCCGCGAGCTGCGCAACGCCATCGAGCGCGCCATGCTGCTCGTGGACCACGACTGGCTCGTGCCGCGGGACTTGCCGTCGCTGACGCGTCACGCCTTCTCGAACTGGTTGTTCCGCTTGCCGCCCGAGGGAGTCAACCTCGACGCCGTGGAGCGCCAGCTGCTCGTGCAGGCGCTCGAGCGTTCCGCGTGGAACCAGACACAGGCCGGCCACCTGCTGCGGATCAACCGCGATCAGGTCCGCTACCGGATCGAGAAGTTCGGCCTCCGTCCACACGACGGACATCGGCAGCCGCCGCAGGAGACCGCGGCGGCGGGGTAGGGCACCCGCACGTCCTACGCGACCGCTTTCGCCGCCGCCGCATGCGCTTGGCGCACGGTCAATACGGGGCAGGGAGCGGTCCTGACCACCCGCTCCGCGACGCTTCCCATCAGCAGGTGCGACACGCCGCCGCGGCCGTGCGTGCCCATCACGACCAGGTCGATGTCGTGCCCCGCCGCGTATTCGACGATCGATCCCGCGGGGGTGCCGACGATCGCCTCGACGGTCGCGTGCAGTTCCACGACATCCGACGGGCGCAGGCGATCTTTCAGTCGCGCCGTCGCGCCGTCGAGGATCGCCGTGCGGACTCCCTCGACCTCCGGGACGAAGACTTCGGCGGAGTAGAGGGCACGATACGGATCTTCCGCGACGTGAAGCAGGTGGAGCGAGCTGCCGTAGCGGGCGGCCACGCTGCGCGCGTACTCCAACGCCGCGTCCGATGGCGCGCTGAAATCGAGGGGAACGAGGACGCGCTTGAACATAACAGCCTCCTTCCCTCGCGCCAGCAGTGTCCGTACCACGAGTTGGGCGTGTCCGCCGGGTGGGTCGCGGCCACGCGCGACATCCAGCGTGGAATTTTTCCGGGGGGCGCGAAATCTTCCGCGCCCGCCGCCGCCGGTCTTCCGCGCCCGGCGCGTGAATGGCGCTGCACACGCGAGATTTCGCGCCACTGCCGCAGGCACGCTTGTTGATGAGGCATCGGACCGGAGTTCACTCAATCATGCGTATTGCTCTCGCGCTGATGGTTTGCGGTCTGTTCGCGCCGACCGCGTTCGCCCAGGACCCGGTCGCTCGCGGGCGGCAGGAGTTCGTCGACTCCAAGTGTCAGGTGTGCCACCTGGTGGGCGGCGAAGGGAACAAGAAGGGTCCCGTGCTCGATGGCGTCGGCGCGAAACTGACGCCCGACCAGATCCGCCAGTGGATTACCAACGCGCCGGAGATGGCGGCGAAGGCTGGAATCGATCGGAAGCCGCCGATGAAGGCCTACACCGACTTCCCGAAGGACAAGGTGGACGCGCTGGTGGCCTACGTTTCCAGCCTGAAGAAATGACCGAGCAGACCCGACGCTCGTTTCTCGGCGGGCTGCTCGCCTTCGGCACGACGGCCGTGGGGGCGCTGCTCGCGATTCCGCTGGCGCGCTTCAGCCTGGATCCGCTGTGGCGCACGACGAGCGGCGTGCTCTGGTCCGACGTCGGCCCCGCCGCTGATTTCCGGTCGATGACGGCGCCGATGAAAATGCAGGTCGCCATCGAACAGCGCGACGGATGGCGCAAGGTGCTCTCCGAAAAGCCCGTCTACGTCGTCACGCGGGGCGACGGGCGGCCGCGCGTGCTGTCGGCCGTCTGTCCGCATCTCGGCTGCTCGATTGGATGGAGCGACGCGAAGAAGCAGTTCATCTGTCCCTGCCACAACGGCGCCTTTGCGCCGGACGGGGCACTGCTGTCCGGCCCGCCTCCCCGCGGGATGGACGAACTCGATGCGCGGATCGAGGGTGGAAGGCTGCAGGTCCGGTATCAATACTTCCGCCAGCTCGTGCCGACGCGTGAGGTGCTCGCATGACGGCCCGCCTCGTCGACTGGTTCGATCGGCGGACCGGCATCCGGGGGCTGCTGCACCAGGCGCTCGACGAGCCGATCCCCGGCGGCGCCCGCTTCGCGTACGTCTTCGGCTCGGGCCTGCTGTTCCTGTTTCTCTCGCAGGCGATCACGGGCGTATTCCTCGCGCTCTACTACGTGCCCTCGGCGGACCACGCGCACACGACTGTCGCCTACATCGTGAAGGAGGTCTCGTCGGGGTCGTTCATCCGCAGCCTGCACGTCTACGGCTCCAGCGCGATGATCATCGTGCTCCTGCTGCACATCGGGCAGACGGTCCTCTTCGGGTCTTACAAGGGATATCGAGAGCTCCTCTGGCTCGCTGGCTGCGTGCTGTTCGCGCTGATTCTCGGCATGGCGTTCACCGGCTATCTGCTGCCCTGGGATCAGAAGGCGTACTTCGCGACGGCGGTCGGCACCAACATCCTGACCGAGGTACCGTGGGTCGGCTCGTCGCTCAAACAGTTCGTTCGCGGCGGCAACGATCTCGGCACGCTGACCATCTCCCGCTTCTTCGTGGCGCACATCTTCGTGCTGCCCGCGGCCATCTTTGCCTTCGTCGGTGCGCACGTCTTCCTGTTCCGCAAGGCGGGCGCGGCTGGACCGCCGGTGCGCGCGCAGGCGCGCACGACCGAGTCCTTCTACCCGCGCCAGGTCCTGATGGACGTGGCCTTCACCGCCGTGCTGGTGCTCGCGCTCGGCGTGCTGGCGTGGTTCATCCCGGCGGACCTTGGTCCCGAGGCGAACGCCGCCGACACACGATTTCTTCCGCGCCCCGAGTGGTATTACGTTCCCGTCTTTCAGTGGCTCAAGTACTGGCCGGGCGCGCGGGCGATTGTCGGCATCGTGGTCATCCCGGCGCTCGTCGCGGCGCTCTTCGCCGGGCTGCCATTTCTCGACCGTAGCAAGGAACGCCGGCCGTGGCGCCGGCCGTTCAGCGTCGGTGGCTTTGCGGTCGTGATGCTTTCTCTGGTCGGACTGGGCGTCCAGAGCCGCGTGCAGGACGAGCGCGACCCGGCGATCTCACGCCAGCTCGCCCTGCAGCACGACGCGGTCGATGCGTTCATGAAAGAGCCGTTCGAGCCCGAGGTGACCGCGGGCGCGCGGAAGGTCGAGAAGGCCGCGTTCGTCAACACCACGGTGGCGCACGGCAAGGACGTGTTTGCCGCGCAGGCGTGCGACGCCTGCCATGGCGCCGACGCCCGCGGCAGCGAGAGCGCCCCGTCCCTGGTCGGCGTCGCCGCGCGGTTCCCGAACGGACAGCTCACGCAGATCGTCAAGACTCCCAACGCGAAGATGTCGGACGGCGGTATGCAGCCGCTCGATGCGCCCGACCCGGACATCGCGGCGCTCGTGGCGTATCTGGAGTCGCTGCAATGACGCGGACAGCGCTCGTCATCGCCGTGGTATGGGTGGTCGCGTGCGCCGCCCCGGCCGCGGCGCAGACGACGCCGCGCGATCCAGCCAACCCGCGTCCGGCGGCCGGGTTTCTCGGCGCCGACAGCTGCGTCGCCTGCCACGACGAAGTGGAGAAGAGCTATCTCGACAGCCCGCACGGAAAGGCCGCCAACCCGCGCGCGCCGGCCGCGCTGCACCAGTGCGAAACGTGTCACGGTCCCGGCGAGAAACACCTCGACGATCCGGCCGTCACCACGTCGATCCGCAAGTTCACGAAGATGGCGCCGCGGGAGGTGAATGCCGTCTGCCTGTCATGCCATACCGGGACGCCGCACACGGCCTGGCAGGGGAGTTCGCACGATGCGCGCAATCTCGCGTGCACCACGTGTCACAGCATGCACTCACCGCAATCCGACGCGGCGCATCTGAAGGCGCCGACCGAGATCCAGCTCTGCGCGACGTGCCACAAGGTGCAGGCGGCGAAGATCAACCGCTCGGTGCACATGCCGCTGCCGGAAGGGAAGATGCAGTGCTCGTCCTGCCACAACCCGCATGGCTCGACCAACGTCCGTCTGCTGCGCGTCGGCAACTGGATCAACGAGGCGTGTGTCTCCTGCCACGCCGAAAAGCGCGGGCCGTTCCTCTTCGAGCATGCCGCGGGCCGCGAGAGCTGCGTCACCTGTCACGACCCGCACGGCTCGACCAACGATCGGCTGCTCGTGGCGAAGCTGCCGATGCTCTGTCAACGCTGCCACATCGGGACGCGGCACCCCTCGACCATCTACGACAACCTCTCGATCCAGAGCAAGAGCGTCCGCATCGTCGATCGCGGCTGCGTGAACTGTCACGCGCAGATCCACGGATCGAACCATCCGTCGGGTCAGACGTTCACGAGGTAGCGTATGCGAGGACACACCGCGCCGCTCATCGCCCTCTCGATGCTGGCGCTGACCGTGACGGCGTCCGCACAGGACGCCCCGGGAACTGCGGCGCCCGCGCCGCCGACCACGGCCGCAGCGAAGGCGTCGGCTGGCGAAGCGGAGTTCGGAGGACGCGCCAGCAGCATCACCGGCGACGCCGCGCGCTTTCAGAAGTACCGCGACGTGCGCAACGGGCCAACGCTCGACCGCGCCCGGTATCAGGCGAGCAGACCACGATGGGAATTCGCGGCGTCGCTCGACCACGCCGGCTACAACGACCAGCGCTACAGGGCGGGCTTCAACCAATACGGCAAGCTCAAGGCGACCTTCCAGTGGGATCAAGTGCCGTTCTTCTACAGCGTGGATACGCGGACGCCCTTCATCTCCCCGTCGACCGGCGTGTTCCGCCTCAACGACGCATTCCAGTCGGCGATTCAGGGGGCCACCGCGACGACGTCGATCTATGCGGCGGATCTGCGGCGCTTCGACCTGCGGTCGCAGCGCGACACGGCCGACGCGCGTCTCGATTACCGCGCGACGCGCGCGCTCGATCTGCGGGCGTCGTTCACCAGCACGGGCCGCACCGGCGCGCAACCGTGGGGCGCCTCCTTCGGCCAGAGCAATGCCGTGGAGCTGGCGGCGCCGATCGATCGGCGGAGCAACGACCTCAACGCGACGGCGGAATGGTCGAGCGATCGCGCGATGGGACGGGTCGCCTACGACGGCTCCTGGTTCAACAACCATCTCGACCGCCTGATCTTCGACAATCCGCTGCGCGCCACCGACGCCCTGGGATTGCCGTCGCAGGGGCAGCAGGCGCAATGGCCCGACAGCTCCGCGCACACCGTCAGCGCGGCCGGGTCGCTCGCGTTGCCGGCCCGCACGCGCGCCTTCAGTTACGTGTCGGTGGGAAGCTGGCTGCAGAACGACGCGCTGCTGCCCTTCACGATCAACACCGCGATTGTGCCGCTCACGTTGTCGCGGCCGACCGCTGAAGCCGAGGCGCGCATCGTGGCGATGAACTACCGCCTGACGTCGCGGCCGACGACGCGGCTGTGGCTGAACGGCCAGTTCAAGTCGTACGACTACGACAACCGCACGCCGCGATTCCTCGAGGCGCAGTACGTCGGCCTCGACAGCACGATCGTCGATTCCTCCACGGGCGGGAGCGAGCCGTTCGGCTACGTCAGGCACTTCATCGATCTCGATGCCTCGTACGCGCCGTTGCGCGTTGCGGCCCTTCGCCTCGGCTACGGCCGCGAGCATGACGACCGCACGTTCCGCCACTTCGAGAGCACGACCGAGCACACGGTTCGGGCCTCGCTCGACAGCACTGGCATCGCCTGGGGATCGATGCGCCTGCAGTACGAACACGGCGACCGGACCGGGACCGGGCTCGACGAGGAGGTCTTCAGCGACATCGGCGAGCAGGTGTCGCTGCGGCAGTTCGACATCTCGGACCGCCGGCGCGATCGGCTGCTGGCGCTCGTGCAGGTCGCCCCGGTGGCCTCGCTCGGCTTCAGTGCGTCGGCCGGCGTCGGCCAGGAGCATCGTCCCGGGGCGGTCTTCGGCCTGCAGGACAACGACCTGCGCACGTTCAGTGTCGGCGTCGATGCGACGCGCAAGGACGCGCTCGTCTTCGGCAGCGAGTACTCCTTCGAGCACTACGGCACGCTGCAGCACTCACGGCAGGCGAACCCGGGCCCGCAGTTCAACGATCCAACGCGCGACTGGTCCACGGACATGAAGGAGAACGTGCACACCGTGACGGCGAGCGTCGATCTGCCGCACGTGGCGAAACGGACTGCCGCGCGCGTTGCCTACGACTACGTCCATGCGAACACGCGCTACCTCTACGAGCTGACTGCCGACACGACGCTGGCCAAGCCGCAGCCGCTGGCGCCGATTCTCAACAAGATGCAGCGCGCGACCGCTGATGTGCGTTACTCGCTGTCACAGCGGCTCGGTCTCGGGGCCGGATACTGGTACGAGAGCTACGACGCGCAGGATTTCGCGCGGTCGCCCGGGACGCTGGACAGCTCCTTCTTCCCGGCGCTGCTCAATCTGAGATACCTGAATCGACCGTACCGCGCACACACGGCGTCGATGCGTCTGATTTTCATCTGGTGAGCATCGCTGGTCCGGTCGCCACGACACCCTCGGCGCGGCGAAAGCCTGAATCACGCGCGCATTGTGGTGCGGCGTAGGCCTGCGTCCGTAGCCAGGAGAGGTGGCCGTGCAGTCTTCAACGAGTTGCGCGGGTTCGTTGCCGGCGCCCTTCGAAAAATTCCTGCTCCTTCGCGGCGAAATGCCGGAGTGCTGCCGGCATCACGTCGTGCCCGAGGTCGACGCGCGTGCGGATGTCGGCGCCGCGTAAATTCCCGCGACCTTCGCGCAGATTTCCGGATCTGGTCCGAGTGGCGGTTTGATGTCGCGCCCGACCCTGCGGAGAAGCGAGTCGCAGGTGCCGAATGCCAACCCTGGAAATCGCACGGCGGGTCAATGCGCGAGAGCGGCAGTCGCCGAGATGCCGGCTGGCAGAATTCCGACCTCATAAAGTTCGTGGCGTGACCCGCCGCGGGTGCATCCACGCCAGCGGAAGCGCGGACAATCCGTCGTCGCCGCCGGAATACTTCACAGGTCGCCAATCTCATCTCGCGGATTTCGGATTCCCGCGCGACGCGCGCGTCGGCAGGAATCGTGCGTTGCCTTCGTGCGGCTGGCGCGCATGCGCCGGCCGGGAGGCAGACCATGACTACGAAGTCGCGTGTCCGATCCGTGATGGGGGGACTCGCTGCCGGCGTCG
>Ga0134123_10000315_pt1 | contig 33266 bp, 32 predicted proteins | sample KB303_FD_96460 | JGI IMG/M metagenome (GOLD analysis project Ga0134123, IMG submission 96460) | Terrestrial soil microbial communities without Nitrogen fertilizer from Kellogg Biological Station, Michigan, USA - KB3-0-3 | ecosystem: Environmental > Terrestrial > Soil > Unclassified ...
CCGTCCGCGCACAGGTCGCCAACGCGAAACTTGCGCCGTCACCGGGTGCATCGGTTCGCGTGCAGGTGCCGGCCGGCGTCTCGCGCCTCGCCGTAGCCATCCCGGCCAGTGCGTTGCGCAAGGGACCCGGCGGCGATTTCGTGTTCGTCGTCGCGCAAGACAAGGACAGCAAGCCGCGCGCGCAGCAGCGCCCGGTCCAGGTCGAAGCGCTGGCCGGCGATGAGGTCGTGATTCGCGACGGTCTCGTTGCGGGCGAGCAGGTCGCGACGTCGGGTTCGTTCAAGCTGCGCGATGCAGTGCTGGTTTCGATCGTGCCGAAGCCCGAGTCAGTAGCAGCCAACAACGGCGCTGGCGCCCCGGTCGCGCTATGAAGTCGTTCACCGACATCTTCATCAGGCACCCGGTGCTCGCCGCCGTGGTGAACCTCGTGATCGTGCTGGTCGGCGTGCGTGCGCTCACCACGCTGCCCGTGCAACAGTTCCCGAGCATCCAGAGCTCGTCGGTGGTCATCACGACGGTCTACACGGGTGCGAGCGCTGAGACGGTACGCGGCTTTCTCACTACGCCGATCGAACGCGCGGTTTCCTCTATCGGCGGGGTCGACTATGTCGAGTCGACCAGCCGTGCTGGCGTCAGCACTGTGACCGTGCGCCTGAAACTCAATCACGACAGCACTGCTGCGCTCGCCGAAGTCACGGCTCGCCTGCAGCAGGTCCGCTCCGAATTGCCGAGCGAGGCCGAGCCGCCAGCAGTGGAGGTGCAGCGCGCCGACCGTCCCTATGGCACCTTCTATCTGAGTTTCACCTCGACGCAACGTGACGTGCCAGCGCTGACCGATTGGCTCTCGCGCACGTTGCAGCCGCAGTTGTCGACGCTGCCGGGCGTGCAGCGCGTGACCATCGAGGGCGGCCGGCCGCTGGCGATGCGCGTATGGATCGACCCCGACCGGCTCGCAGCGCGCGGTCTTTCGCCGGGCGACGTGCACGCTGCGCTCCAGCGCAACAACTACCTCGCCGCGGTCGGTCAGACGAAGAGCAATCTGGTCCAGGTCAACCTGCTCGCGAACACGGATCTGCGGGCCGTCGACGAGTTCGAGAACCTGATCGTCGCCGAGCGCGACGGCGGCATCGTGCGCCTGAGCGACGTCGCGCGCGTCGAGCTCGGCGCCGAAGAAGCGGCGATGGTCGCCAAGTACAACGGCCAGCAAGGCGTCTACCTCGGCATCTGGCCGCTGCCCGGCTCGAACGAGATCGAGGTGGCGAGCGCGCTGCGCGCCGAGATGGAGCGAATTCGCCCGACGCTGCCCGGCGACGTCGACATGAAGCTCGTGTGGGACGGCACGATGTTCATGCGCGATGCGCTGAAGGAGATCACCAAGACGCTCGGCGAGACGGTGCTGATCGTCGCCCTCGTCGTCTTCCTGTTCATGGGCTCGGTGCGCACCGCGCTCGTGCCGCTGGTCGCGATGCCGGTCTCGCTGTTCGGCGCCGCGATCGTCATGCTTGCGTCCGGCTTCAGCCTCAACCTGCTGACGATCCTCGCCATCGTGCTGTCCGTCGGCCTCGTCGTCGACGATGCCATCGTCGTGGTCGAGAACGTGGAACGGCACGTGCGCGAGGGCAAGTCGCGCATCGAGGCGGCGCTCCTCGGTGCACGCGAGCTGAAGGGCCCGATCATCGCGATGACCATCACGCTCGCGACGGTCTACACGCCGATCGCCTTCCAGGGCGGGCTGACCGGCTCGCTGTTCCTGGAATTCGCGATCACGCTCGCTGCTGCCGTCGTCGTCTCAGGCCTGGTCGCGCTGACGCTCTCGCCCGTCATGAGCTCGAAGTGGGTGCACGAGCATGGCGAAGAGACGCGCCTGACGAAACTGGTGAATCGCGGCTTCAACGTCGTGAGCCGCACCTATGCACGGCTGCTCGATGGCGCGCTCGACATGCGCTGGGCAATCGTCGGTGTCGCCGCGATCGTGACGATCGCTGCCTGGCCGCTCTACCAGTACTCGCACCAGGAGCTCGCGCCCGTCGAGGACCAGAGCCACATCAGCCTGTTCTTCGAAGGCTCGCCGGACTCGACATTGCAGGCCTCGAACGACAACTCGCTGCAAGTGGTGAAGAGCATCACCGGCTTCCCGGAGACGCGCTTCATGTGGTCGCTGACCGCGCCGTGGGGCGGCTTCGGCGGCCTCGTCGCGAAGGATTGGCACGAGCGCGGCCGCTCGACGTCGCAGATGTACGGCGAGGTCTACGGCGCTCTTTCGCAGATCCCCGGCTTGCGCATCTTCCCGCGTCTGGATCCGCCGCTGCCGACGCCCGGTCAGTTCGACGTCGAGTTGATCGTGCAGAGCTCCGGCGAGCTCGAGCAGCTGCTCGCGACCACGCAGGCGGTGCTGAACGCAGGCTGGCAGAGCGGCAAGTTCCTGTACGTCGATACCGATCTCAAGATCGATCTGCCGGAGGCGCGCGTCGTGCTGGATCGCGAGCGCCTCGCCGATCTCGGGCTCGACCTGGCCACGGTGGGGCGCGAGCTCGGTACGATGCTCGGCGGCGCCTACGTCAACCGTTTCAACTATTTCGACCGCAGCTACAAGGTGATCCCGCAGTTGAGCGACGCGGACCGCTCCACGCTGAATCCGCTGCTCGATCTGAAGATCAAGACCCCGGACGGCCGGCTCGTGCCCGTCTCGACGTTCACACGCATCGAGACCGTGACCGGCCCGCGCACCTTGAACCGCTTTCAGCAGCGCAACTCCGCGCGCATCTTCGGCGGCGTCGTGCCGGGCGTCACCAAGGACCAGGGCTTGCGAGTGCTGGAAGAGGCTGCGCGGCAGGCCGACGCCGGCGCGGTAACACTCGACTATGCAGGCGAGTCGCGCCAGATCCGCCAGGAAAGCAAGGCGCTCACGACCACACTCGGCTTCGCAGTGCTGCTCATCTATCTGGTACTCGCAGCACAGTTCCGCAGCTTCCGCGATCCCCTGATCGTGCTGCTCGGCTCGGTGCCGCTGGCGATCTCCGGCGCGCTCGTGTTCACGTTCCTGGACCTGACCACGATCAACATCTACTCGCAGGTCGGACTCATCACGCTGGTCGGCCTGATCGCGAAGAACGGCATCCTGATCGTGGAGTTCGCCAATACGCTGCAGGAGCGCGGGCTCGCGAAGCTCGATGCGATCCGCCAGGCGACGCTGACGAGATTGCGGCCAGTGCTGATGACGTCAGCAGCAACGGTGTTCGGTCACTTTCCGCTGGTGCTGGTCTCGGGCCCGGGAGCGGAGGCACGCAACAGCATCGGCATCGTGCTCGTCACCGGCATGATCGTCGGCACGCTGTTCACACTGTTCGTCGTGCCGGTGTTCTATCAGCTGCTCGCAGCCGATCATCGCGCTCGGTCGCAGGTCAGCGACGCCGACGAGCGCGGACCGGTAGTCCACGAGTTGCCAGTGGCGGGATGAGTCAGCCTTCGCGCTTCATGCGCTCGCGGCGCGCGACCTCATCGGCCGAGGGCTTGTCGAGCGCGAACGAGCCGGGCTTGACCATACCGGCGCGCTCGTACGAGAGGATCGTGACGCCGCTCGGCGAGATCTTCGAATCGATCAGCTTGAGCGCAGTCGGGATGGTGCCGGCGCCGAACAGGCGCTTGCCCTTGCCCAGCACCAGCGGATAGATGAGCAGGTCGATGCGGTCGATCAGGTCGTGCTTGAGCAACGTCTGCAACAGCTGACTGCTGCCCTGGGTCAGCAGCGTCGGGCCGTCCTCGCGCTTCAGCCGCGACACTTCCATCGGCACGTCGCGAATGGCCACTGAGTTCTTCCATTTCAGCGGCGCCGTCGACGAAGTGGCGACGTACTTCTTCGCGTTGGTCAACGCTTCGGCGAACGGATCGTTTTCGATGTACGGCCAGTGCGCCGCGAAGATCTCGTACGTCTTGCGGCCGAGCAGCAGATCGTAGGGCTGGCCGAAGATGCCGCCCATCACGTCGCCGATGACGTCGTCCCAGTAGTTGACCGTCCACCCGCCGAGCTCGAAGCCGCCGGTCGGATCTTCCTCGGGACCACCCGGTGCCTGCATCACGCCGTCGAGGCTGACGAAGGCCGCCGCGTGCACGTTCCTCATTGTGAAGTTGCGCATCGCCCGACACATTGGCATGAGCACATTGCCAATGCATGCGCTCACCGCCGCAAAATTGTTATCAGTTTGTAACGTATGAGTCGCAGTCGCGGGTCAACGACGACGAAGAGCACGGACCGCGAGTCCACGAGTTGCCGATTGCGCGAACGGCAGCCCCAGAGCAGGCTGCGCCGCTTTCCGCTCGCCATGAAGAGGAGCCTGTCGATGACCTTTACAATTCTTTCGCGCGCGCCGCTGCTTGCCCTGTCGATATCCGTGACCTTGCTCGCCTCGCCGCTCGCGGGCGCGCAGAACGAGCAAGGCCAGGACAGCCAGCGCGGCGACCGGGATCGCGGCCGCAGCATCGTCACGGTCGCCTTCGGCGCCGGCCTGAACACGGCGCAACCGGGCAATGAGCAGAATCATCACATCCTGCCGAACGTCATCCGCGTCCGCGCCGGCGACGTCGTGAGCTTCGTCGTCTCCGGCCTGCACGTGATCCGCGTGTACGACAAAGGCGTGCAGCTGCGGGACGTCAAAGCGCAGATTCCCGACGAGTGCGAGGTGAACCCGACGCCGCCCGCCGAGTTTCCCGCGAACTGCTTCACCCAGGGCCCCGTTGCAGTGATCCCGCCGCTCGGCCTCGACGTGCTCTACGAAGGGCTGAACTCGATCGGCCCGCCGCCGCAGGTGCCGCCGTTCGCGCCGCTGTCGCTCGCGCAGAACCGCGTCGAGGCCGTGTCGTTTCTGAGTCCCGGCCGCTATCTCGTGATCTGCGCGGTGCTCGAGCACTTCAACGACGGCATGTACGCGGTCGTCGAAGTCAGCGGCCGCGATCAGGGCCGCTCCTGAGCGAACACGAACCAGTCGCGCTCGATCCGTCCGTTCGCGATGCGGTAGACCGACATCTCGTCGACGACCTTGCCGGTCGGCAAGGTCGCCGTTTCGCGGACGACGATCATGTCGTTGAGCGCGACGGTGCCCAGTGTCTGGACCTGCGCAGGCGCGCCGTTGGCGAACATCTGCACGTAGGCGGCGCGGCGCGTCTTCTCGTCGACGATCCGCACGGAAGGCTTGTCGCCCAACGTGTGTGCGTTGCCGCTGTTGCGGAAGTTTTTCGCGCCCGGACTGAACAGCGCGAGGAAGGCTTCGACGTCGCCGCGATTGTTCGCCGCGCCGAGCTTGGCGATCACGTCTTCGGCCGACCGGGACGCCGCGGGGTCGTCCTGCTCCGCCATCACGAGATGCCACAGGTCCTGGATCAGCCCGTCGCGCACGCGATAGATCGCCAGCGCATATCCCGGCGGCGAGCCGTCGGGATTGGTGAACTTGATCTTGGTCGCGACCAGGTCGCCGGCGGCAACGCTGTCGAGCAGCTCGACCCGCGACAGCGGCCGGCGCGCGAGCATCTCGCCGAAGAACGACTTGCGCTGCTCCTGCGTGCCCATCTTGTCCGACAGATCTCCGATCAGGCGATCCGGATCGCGCGAGGTGCGGAAGATCCGCGCGTCCGCTGCAAACAGCGACAGCAGCGTGGCTGAGTTGCCGTCGTTGAGCGCCTGCACGTCGGCCCGCACAACGGCCTGTGGATCGACGTTCGCCGCCGCGACGCGCGTGAAGTCCATGCGAATGGTTTTCGACGGCTTGCCCGGCGTCATCGCCTCCCAGTCCTGCACGTGGTGGTCGGCATCGCCGTAGCGCCACGTGGTCGAATGGAAGTGGTGAGGATGAGTGTCGAGGTTGCTCGCATCCTTCAACACGAAGCGCAGCACCTGCGGATCGGTCGACTCGTCGACGTAATGCAGCTGGTTGCCCATGTCGCAGTAGTGATCGGCGCGCAGCTCGGAGCCGACCACGTAGAACACCGTCGCAGTCAGCTGTTCGCCGTTCTTCCACTCCTCGTGCAGCAGCGCCGTGCCGAAGGCGATCGGCCGAAAGATGTCGATCATCGTTTCGTTGTTCGACAAGGGCGCGCGCCACTCGCCGACCAGGCTGCGCATTCGCGCGAACGCGGCTTGCGCATCGGCGCGGGACGCAGCGGCATTGAGCATCGCAAGGACGGCCAGCAGGCACGTAAACAGCGTTCTCATCGATGAATCCTCAGGTGTGACGACTGACTGCAGTCTCGTCGGCTGCCCGGCCGGCGCGGAAGTGAGCGCCGTCATGGCCGGCAGCCATGACAGGAGTCATGTGACACGTCCCGGACACGTAGCTAGACTGGATCGCATGGGGCTCACGCAGTCGTCATTGGTGCGCGTCGGCTGCATCCTGATGATCGCAGCCGCGGGGATGCGGGCTGCGTTCACGGCGCTGTTCGAGCTCGACAAGTTCGGTCTGGCGCCGCCCTGGCCGATCCAGTGGTCGGTCGGTTACGTCGCTTTCATCGTCGCCTACGCACTGGCTTTCCGAACGCGGCTCGACTCGCGCGAGCACGCCGGCCTGCTCATCCTGCAGAGTCTGTGCGCGCTCTATCTGGTCTGGCTGTATCCGAATTTTCTGGTGACGGCGTTGCTCGTGGTCGTTGCCTGGCAAATCGCCTGGTCGACGACGCTGCGCAGGGCGATTGCAGCCGTTCTGGCGCTGGCCGGGGCGCTCGCGGCGATGAAGTGCGTGGATCAGGCAGACGGCATGTCGCTGCTGGTGCTGATAAGCACTTGCGGATTCATGCTCTTTGCCGTCAGCGCTGCTCATCTGGCGCGCAGCGAGGCAAGTGCGCGGCAGAGCCTGGCGCAAGCGAACGCGGAGCTGCGTGCCACGCACGCCTTGCTGGCAGACAACGCACGCATGGCCGAGCGCTTGCGGATCTCGCGCGACCTGCACGACGTGATCGGCCACAACCTCACGAGCCTGACCGTCCACCTGGATGTCGCAGGTCGCTTGGCACAAGGAGCCAGCGTCGAGCACGTTCGGTGCGCGCGGACGATCGCCGGAACGCTGCTCGACGAAGTGCGCGGCGTGGTGAGCCAGATCCGCGTGCAACCGGTCGACCTGCGGGCAACGTTGCTGTCGCTCACCGAAAATCTGCCGGGCCTGCGGGTCGATCTCACGATTCCAGACGAGCTGACTGCGCTCGATCCCGCGCGGGCCGATGCGATCCTTCGCTGCGTGCAGGAGCTGATCACGAACACGATGCGTCACGCGCAGGCGCAGGCACTCGCGATCGAGATTCGACAATCGGTCGACGGCGCGCTGTCGATCGCTGCCCGCGATGACGGCCGCGGCGGCGAGGTCACCGAAGGACACGGCCTGGCCGGCATGCGCGAGCGGTTCGAGGCACTCGGCGGCAGCCTCTCGGTAGCGTGCGGGCCGGGTCGCGGATTCAGCGTGCAAGGACAGATTCCTGCGCTCGGAGCCGTTGCGTGATCCGGGTTTGCCTCGCCGACGATCAAGCGCTGTTTCGCAGCGGCGTGCGGGCTTTGCTCGCGCTGTTCGAAGGCATCTCGGTAGTCGCTGAAGCGGAAGAAGGCGAAGCGGCGGTCGCAAAGGTTCTCGAGTGCAAACCGGACGTCCTGCTGCTGGACGTGCGTATGCCGCGATTGAATGGCGTCGAAGTGTTGTCAGCGCTGGCGCGTGAATCTGCTCTGCCGCCGACGTTGCTGCTGACGACATTCGAAGACGACGCTGCGCTGATCGGCGGCATCCGCGCCGGCGCGAGAGGGTTTCTGCTGAAGGGTACGACTCCCGAGACGCTGGTCGAAGCGATCCGCACGGTCGCCGCTGGCGGCACGTTTCTGCATGCCGCGTTGACGCCATCTGTCGGTGTCGCAGAAATGCGCGTGCCGCCCTTATCCGCCGCGGATCCCCTGACTGCGCGCGAACGCGAGGTCCTGAGCCTCATGACGAACGGCCTTGCGAACACGCAAATCGCCAGCGCGCTCAGACTCGGCGAGGGCACGGTCCGTAATCATGTCTCCAGCATCCTCGCCAAGCTCGGCGTCAGCGATCGGACCAAGGCCGTACTGGTCGCTCTGCGACAGCACCTGGTCTGAAGCGCAATAATCGGATTGTTCCGATCGGCGTGCGCGCTTAGAGTGGCGAAGCCATGAATCAGACTCCTCAACAGTATTTCGTGTTCGAAACCGCGGCCGGTTTCTGCGGGATCGCGTGGAGCGATGCCGGCATCACGCGCTTCATGCTGCCCTCGAGCACTGCAGAGGCGACCGAGCACAATCTGCGCCGACGCGTTGCCAACGCGGAACCCGGTTCGCCGCCAGCACATATCGTGGCTGCAGTGAACGCAGCGAAGCGCTACTTCGAGGGCGAGCAGATCGACTTCTCCGATCTGCAACTCGACCTCAGCGGACAGGATGAGTTCTTCAACCAGATCTACGCTGCTGCGCGCCGCGTCGGCTGGGGTAACACGACGACGTACGGCTCACTCGCGAAACAGGTCGGCGCGGGACCCGAAGTTGCGCGCAGCGTCGGCCAGGCGATGGCGAAGAATCCCGTGCCGTTGATCATTCCCTGTCATCGCGTGCTCGCGGCCGGCGGCAAGCTCGGCGGCTTCTCCGCACCCGGCGGCTCCTCGACCAAACAGCGCATGCTCGAGCTCGAAGGCGTCAGCCTCGAGCCGCCTCCGCCCGCGCAACAGACCCTCGAGCTCTAACCGTTCGCGCGTCCTCGGGAGTACTATTCCCGCATGGCCGCAACCGAATCGACGATGCTCGCGCTCGGCACCCCGGCGCCGGCTTTCCGCCTCACCGATTTCAACGGTAAGGTTTGCACGCTCGAAGAATTCGCCGCCGCCCGCGGGTTGGTGGTGGCGTTCATTTGCAACCACTGCCCGTACGTGAAACACATGCGCAACGAGCTCGCTCGTTTCGCACGCGACTATCAAGCGCAGGGAATCGCGGTCGTTGCAATCAGCTCGAACGACATCGACGCTTATCCGCAGGACGGGCCGGAAGGCATGGCAGAGGAAGCGCGCAGCGCCGGTTACACATTCCCTTATCTGTTCGATCCGACACAAAGCGTCGCCAAGGCGTACGACGCCGCGTGCACGCCGGACCTGTACCTGTTCGACCAGCAACGCAAGCTCGTTTATCGCGGTCAGTTCGACGACAGCAGGCCTGGTCGGGGCACCCCGACGGGTAAAGATCTCCGCGCAGCGTGCGACGCGCTGCTGAGCGGCGCAGCCCTATCGTCGAACCAGAAGCCCAGCCTCGGCTGCAACATCAAGTGGAAATCCTGACCATCGCGTACCATCGCTGAATGGCTACGCAACACATCGTTTCGCCCGGCGGCGGCGCCGGGGTCAAGCTCGCGCGCGGCGCGCATATCCGGCTCATCGACATCGAAGGCGGCCAGACCGGCGACCTGATGGCGTTCTCGCTGGACGGACGCGAGCGTCTGTCGAATGGCCGCTCCTTCGATTACAACGGCAAGCTCCTGCTGTCGACCGGCGATGTGCTGTGGTCGGATCTCAGCAACCCGATGCTAACGATCGTCGCGGACGACGTCGGCCGTCACGACTTTCTATACGCCTCCTGCAGCATCGAAATGTATCGCATGCAGTACGGCGTCACCGGCTATCACGCGAACTGCTCCGACAATCTGCGAGCGGCATTGCGTGAGCTCGGCATCGAGCCGGATAGCGTACCGACCACTGCCTTCAACTTCTTCATGAACGTCGAAGTGCAGCCCGACGGACGACTCAAGATCCTGCCGCCGAAGTGCCGCAAGGGCGATTCGATGGTATTGCGCGCGGAGATGGATCTGGCCATCGCGGTGTCCGCGTGTCCCGCAGGAACGTGCAACGACGGTCCGCCACGCTCGCTCGCTTTCGAAGTCGGCTAACGCTCGCCGGGGAAATCGGCGGCGAAGGTGATCGCCAGCCGGCGCGGCGCGTTCGTCACGAACACTTCCGACGCATTGGTGCGCCAGCCGAACTTGTCGAACACGTTGCCGAAGGAGAAGCGCAGCGTCGCTGGTGCACGGCCGATCTGGAATCTATAGCGTGCACCGAGGTCGTAGACGCTGCGCGCCGGAATCGACAGCTGGTTGTCGCTGCTGGCCATGCGATCGTCCACGCTGGTGACCGTCGCGCTCAAGGAGAGCGACTTCACCCACGGCAGCTGATACTCGACGCTGCCGATCGTCAGGCGCTCGGTCTGGCCGACCGGAACCTTGCCGATCGTGCCGTTCGCCACTTCCTCGCCCGAAACGCGCGGCTCCATCAGCACCGTTCCGAGTACGACATTGAGTCCGTCGACGATCTCGCCGGCCAGCGACAGCTCGATGCCGCGGTGACGCTCCTCGCCCAGCTCGCGGAAAAAGCTCGCATCGTCGAGACCGTAGTACGGCTTCTGAATGTCGAACACGCCCACGACGAGCTTCAACGCCGGCGTGAACGCGTAGCGAGCGCCCGCATCCCATTGCCGGGTGCGGATCGCCGGCGGCGCGGCGCTCTTGTTCGCCGCGTTCTCCGGTGCGACGCCGCCCTCTTCCAGACCGGTCGAATAGCTCGCGTACCAGGCGAGCTTGTCGGACTGATACAGCGCAACCCCGGCGTTGTAGAGCCACGGATCGTCCTTGCCGAGCTGCGGCGTGACTGCGCCCGGCTCGGTCACTTGCTTCTCGTAACGCGTCTTCTGCAATCCCGCGTTGACCTCGATGAGCTCCGACCAGCGTCCGCGATATGCAACCGCGTGTGTCCACTGCGTGACCTGGTCACGCGTCTGCGGGCCGAACTCGAACTGCGGCCGCGGCAGATCCACGCGCTGCCCGATGCGCGCGACGCCGAGATCGGCGAAATCCGACCCGCCATAACGGCGCTCCTGATCGCGGCCACGCAGCGAGTAGTAGACCGCGTGATAACTCTTGCCGCTGACGAAGCGCTTCGAGACACGCAGCTCGCCCGACGTCGAAGCGAACTTCTGATTGCGATCCGCGATCACCAGGTGATCCGCGAAGCCATCCGGCGTGGTATTGAGAAACAGATCGGCGAAGCTCGCGCCGGCCTTGAACTGCGAGCGGAAGATGCCGGCGTTGACGGCCCAGTCGTGGGCGAAACCGAAGTTGGCGACCGCACCGTAGTTCTCGCCGACGTCCTCGTTGTCGGCCCAGCTCTGGCCATAGAAATGGTTGCGCTCCACTTCGGGCGGCAAGTACGCGCCGGCGACGAACACCAGCGGCTGCGCCTCGCTGTCCTCGATCGCCGTACGGCTGTAGAACGGAATGATCTCGATCGATTCGCTCGGCCGCCAGCGCGGCGCCGCTGCGACCGACCAGCCGCGCTCGTCGGAGCCGCTCTCGAAGGCGTCCTCGAAATACGACACGCCGCCGGCGACGCCGAGTTGGCCGGCGACGATCGGCAGCTCCGTTTCGACATCGACGAACAGGCTGTCGAACGGCCCGTAGCCGACTACCGGGCTGACTCGCAGCTGGTCGCCGGCTCGCGCGAGTTGATAGTCCACGATGCCGGTGGGCGCAGGCAGCAGATAACCCTGTGCGGAAATTCCCACGCGCATCGTGCTGCTCGGCACGAGCAACGTGATCGGATCGGTTTGCCGGTCGAAGTACAGCCCGTCGAGCCGGACATTGCCGGCGTCGACGGCGCTGAAGCCGCGCACTTCGAACGGCTGGTAGAGGCCGATGTTCTCGTTGCCGACGCTGGTGCCGAACGCATCCTCCGCAGACTTCACCGCATTGTCGTCAGCGCGCTGCGCGTGGGCGCACAGCGGCACTGCCACGAAGAGAATGGCCAAAGCTCGCATGCAAACCGCCAGGTAATGTGGTTGTCTATGTTCGATGCGTTGCATGGCCAGGACGTTTAAAACTGCTGGATTCTAGCCCATGAACTACGACGCTGAGCTGCGCCTGCACGCCGAAGTCCTGCGCCGCGCGTGTGCGATCGCTACTACAGAGCGTGTGCTCGATATCGGGTGCGGCACTGGACAGACGACGCGCGATGCAGCTCGCGCCGCGTCGGCCGGCAGCGCGCTCGGGATCGATGTTTCTGCTGCGATGATCGCTCGCGCTCGCGAGCTCGCCGCGGCCGAGCACCTGCGGAACGTGCGATTCGAGCACGACGACGCCCAGGTGCATTCGTTCCCGGCGCAAGGTTTCGACGTCGCGATCAGCCGGTTCGGCACGATGTTCTTCGCCGCTCCGGTCGCCGCCTTCCGCAATATCCGCGCGGCACTCGCGAGCCAGGGACGCCTCGTGATGATGGTCTGGCAAAGCCACGAGGCGAACGAGTGGTCCGTCGCCATTCAACAGGGACCCGCGCAGCCCTCCGACACGTTCTCGCTCGCCGATCCGCACACGGTGTCAGCGATTCTCGATGCGGCCGGATTCGCACCGCCGACGTTCCAGGATGTGCGCGAACCGGTGTACTACGGCGACAGCGTCGAGGCTGCGTTCGACTGGGTCGGAAGATTTCAGGTCACGCGCGAGCTGCTGCAATCGCTCGATGTCATTGCCGCCGAGCGCGCGCGCGAGCGTCTGCGTAAGACGCTCGCGCAACACTATCGCCAAGACGGTGTATGGTTGGATTCCCGCGCGTGGATCGTGACCGCTCGCTGCCGCTGAGACCAGTACACCTCGCGGTTCGGAAGGCCAACACAGCCGTGCGGCTCTCAGCCGATTGCGGCGATGGCTGCGATCTCGATCAGATACTGCGGCCCCGCGAGGCGCGCCTCGACTGTCGCGCGCGCAGGTGTCGAACCCTGCACGACCCACTTGTCCCAAACCTCGTTCATTTCCTTGAACGTCCCCATGTCCGTCAGCCAGATGGTGGCGGAGAGGAGATTCTGCTTGCTCGTGCCCGCCTCGGCGAGCAGGCGGTCGATCTGCCCGAGAATGACCTTGGCTTGCGCTGCGACCGTGGTCGCGCCTGCATCGGCGGGACACACCTGGCCGGCGAGATACACGGTGTTGCCATGAACGACGGCCTGGCTCATGCGGGGCCCGACCTGGATACGTTTGACTGTCATACGCTGCTCCTCGTGGATCTCGCGATTCTAATCCACCAGGCTCCTCGCGCACTCGACCAAAGTCATCGCCACCGGTCGCGGCGTGAATCCGAGCACCTGGCGAGCCTTGTCCGTGTTCAGCGGAAAGCGACGTCCGAGCAGCGGCGCCAGCGATCGCAGGTTCGCCATGAACGGCAGCAGCAACCGAACCACGAAATCGGGCAAGCGCCGCGTGGAGATCTTCGCGCCGGCCGCGCCCAGCTGCGCGCGCAGCGTCTTCGCCATGTCTTCCATCCACATGAACTCACCCGCCGCGATGAAGCGCTGCCCAGCGGCCGACTCGGCCGTCATCGCCCGGACGTGCAGATCTGCGAGATCGCGCACGTCGACGATCCAGAATCCCAGTCGCGGCAGCGCGCCGGGACGGCCTCGCAACAGTCCCTGGATGATCTGCACCGAGCCCAGGTTCTCCGCGTCGCGAATCGGACCGAACACCGCGCCGGGAAGAATCGTCGTCAGCAGAGTCTCTTTGCCCGCGGCGCGCACGAAGTCCCAGGCGGCGCGCTCCGCGAGAATCTTGGAAACACGATAGGCATCGAACTGCGGATCGTCCGGGTCGGACCACACCGTTTCGTCGCTCGCCCGCTGCGAAGTCAGCGGCGGGCGCGCGGCTGCGGCTGCTGAGGTCATCACGACTCGCTTGACACCGGCCTTCGCCGCGGCTCGCAAGACTCGCAGCGTGCCATCGCGCGCAGGCGCAATCAGCGCATTGCGACTTGTGGTCGTACCTCCGCCGAGCGGCGAGGCCACGTGCAGCACGTAATCGCAGCCAGCGACCGCCGCGTCCCAGCCACGATCGTCGTTCAGGTCGGCAACGACCACGGTGAGGCGATCGCTGTTGGCGGCACCAGCCGCCGCGCGGACGCGCTGCTCTTTGGTCAGATCGCGGACTGTGGTACGCACGGCATGACCGCGCTCCAGCAGATGCACGATGCACCACCCGGCGATGAATCCGGTTCCACCAGTTACCAGCACTGTCTGCGCCACAACCGGACTCCTCACTGCACAAGTCTGCAGCTGTAGACTTTAGTGGAGCGAGCGGACTAAAGTCTACAGGTGTATACCTGAAGAGGCCTTGCGATGCCCCGAGCGACGCACAAGACCAACGTGAGCCCCAAGCGCCAGCGCAACGCAGCGGCCACGCGCCAGGCCATTATGCAATCCGCGCGGCGAGCCTTCGCCAAAGCAGGCTACGCCGGCGCCGGCGTGCGCGAGATCGCGCACGGCGCTGGAGTCACGGCGATGCTGGTCAACCGCTACTTCGGCTCGAAGGAACGGCTGTTCGCGGAAGCAGTGGCGGAATCGATGGCGACGACCAGCGTGCTGGCGCCGCAGATCGCGAGCGCGGGCATCTCCGGCAAGGCGATCGCGACCGCCCTGGTCGGCATCACGAAGGCCGACGCCGCGCCGCTCGAGGGATTCCAGATCATGCTGCGCTCCGCCGCCAGCGCGAGCGCGGCGCGCATCGGCCGCGAACAAATCGATCGCCATCATCAAAAGCGCATCGCGGCCGCACTGCAGGGCGCGCTTGCCCCGCAGCGCGCGGCCGTGATGTTGTCGCTGATCGCCGGCTTCCAGCTGATGCGCCAGATGCTGGAGCTCCCTGCCCTGGCGAAGGCGGACGCGAAGACGCTGGTGAAGGTCCTCGCGCCGCTCTTCGATCAGCTGCTGGTCGGGCACGGACGCAGCTAGTACACGCGTGTCGCACTCTCCTTGCCGCAACCTTCGGCAAACAACGTATTGGCAACGTCGAAGAACTGGGTCGATACGACGCTGGTGAACGACGTGCCATCCGGCGCCATCTCGATCGCCCGCGTAACACGCGTCATCCCTTCGAAGACACCGCCGGCGCCGAGCCGCATGAACTGAAACTGCGCCCGGAAGGTGCGGCCACCGGTCCAGCGCCAGCGGCCGAGCGAAGGCGGCGGTACCGCCTCGCTGGTCGCGACCAGCGCGCCGTGGTGCTCGAACAGGTTGATCGCCCGAAACGCGCGAATCACCGGTCCCCCGCCGCACACCTGCAGCGTCACCGTCGAGTCCCAGACCCCTTCGATGGACGGCGCTCGCCCGTGAAATGCTGTCAGGGCATCGCCGCCGAATGTCGTTGCCGGAACTGCCACGATCAGGCCAAGGGTCACTGTTTTCCACAAAGTCGCAATCGTCATGGTGGTCTCCTGCTGCTGCCAGCACCTCGCTGGCGGTACCACGCTCGCGCTCCGGGCCGTGAAAAATCCCCAAACGCGTCCTGAAAAATCGTGAAAGATAGCCAGCCCAAGGAGCCGCCGTGCCTGACGAGACGCTTTATGCCTTCGGTGACTTCCGGCTCGACGCCGGCCGCAGGCTGTTGGCGCACCAGGCGCAGGGCTCCGTCCCCATTACCAGCCGCGCGTTCGACACATTGCTGTACCTGGTCCGCAACCCGGGACGGGTCGTCACCAAGCGTGAGCTGATGGATGCGGTGTGGGGCGACGCGGTCGTCGAGGAGAACAACCTCACCCAAACGATCTCGACGCTGCGTCAGCTGCTCGGCGAGCGGCCGGACGAGCATCGCTTCATCGTCACGGTGTCCGGGCGGGGGTATCGATTCATCGCGCCGGTCGCCGTGGAAGGCGCCGCACCCCCGGCCGCGCAGCCGCCGCTCGCACGACGCAGGATCATTCCGCAAGTTATCGGAGGCCTGGCCGCCGTTCTCGTCGTCGTTCTGGCGATCGCCTGGTTTCTCAGTGGGCGGTTCGAGACGAAGCCGCCGGTCGATAGCATCAAGACCATCGCCGTCCTGCCCTTCAAGCCGCTCGTGCCAGCGTCGGGCGATCCGGCCCTGGAGCTCGGCATGGCCGACACGCTGATCGCGCGCTTGGGGAGCGGCGGCGGCATCGTCGTTCGCCCACTGAGCTCGGTGCGCAAGTACAGCGCGCTCGAACAGGACGCGCTGCTCGCCGGCCGCGAGCTGCGAGTCGATGCGGTGTTGGAGGGAAGCATCCAGCGCAGCGGCGACATTCTGCGCGTGACCACGCGTTTGCTGCGCGTCAGCGACGGCTCATCGATCTGGAGCGACAAGCTCGACCAGCAGTGGAGCAATCTCTTCGACATGCAGGACAAGCTTGCGGGGCAGGTGGTTGCCGCGCTTGCGCTGCAATTGACGAACGAAGAGCGCGCGCGGCTCACTCGACGCCACACGCAAAGCGCCGCTGCGTATCGCGCGTACCTGCTCGGCCGTTACCACTTTCTCAAGCTGGTGCCGCCGGAGATCGAGAAGAGCATCGAGTACTTCGATAATGCGATCGCGCAGGATCCGCAGTACGCGCTCGCGTATGAAGGACTCGCAGAGGCGTACCGCGCGATGACGATCACCGGTGACCGGCGGCCGAGCGAGGTCATGCCGCAGGGCCAAGCCGCTGCGCTCAGGGCGATCGAGCTCGACGACAGTCTCGACTCGGCGTGGGGCTCGCTGTGCTTCATTCAGACCTGGTGGGACTGGGATTGGGCGGCGGCGGAGCGCTCCTGCCGCCGGGCAATCGAGCTCAATCCGAACGGCGCCGATGGTCACCGCGCGTACTCAGTGCTGTTGTCGGATCTCGGACGGCACGAGCAGGCGATCGTCGAGGCGCGGCGAGCTTCCGAGCTCGACCCGCTCGCACTGATCACCAACGCGATCGAAGGCCATGTGCTCCTGTACGCCGGCCGCAATGCCGACGCCGCCGCCAAACTGCGCGCCACGCTCGAGCTGGATGAGAATTTCTGGATCGCGCACCTGTTTCTCGGCAAGGTCCATCTCGCGGACAACGATCTGCCGAATGCGCTCGCCGAATTCCGCAAGGCGCAGACGCTGTCGGCGCAAAACTCCGAAGCCGTGTCGATGGTCGGTTACGCGCTGGCGCGCGCCGGCGACCGCAAGGGTGCCCAGGCAGTACTCGCCGAACTGCTGGAGCGAGGCAAGCAACAGTATGTACCTCCCTTCAACGTGGCCATGCTCTACAACGGTCTCGGCGACACCGACGATACGTTCGCGTGGCTGGAAAAAGCGTATGCCGATCGCGACGTCAGGCTCACGTTCCTGAAGATCGAAAGGAAATGGGATTCGCTGCGCAGCGACGAGCGCTTCGCCTCGCTCGCGAAGCGAATGGCTCTGCAGTAACCGACTACAGGACGCAGGGCTTCGCGGGTTTCCAGTCTGTCGTGACCGTCATCCACGGCTCGCGAGCGTCGTGGAGCACGAGCACGACGGAGCGGCGCAGCTCGGTGCCCATGCCGGTCAGCACCATCGGCGGACCCATGGGCACCACCGCTCCCTGGCCCGCGCGAGCGATCGTCTCGCTGTCCGGTGTCTGCAGACACTGCGCACCGCTCAAGAGGTACCAGGCTTCCGGTCCGGAATGCGTGTGCGCGGCGGTCTGCATTCCCGGTGAGAATACAGCTTCCATGTAGCGAGCTGTGTATTGTGCGGCCGGTTTTACTTTCAGCGGACCAATGATCGCGACGCGCTGGCCCGCGGCTGGACGCCATTCTTTCCCTGCGATGACGTAGAGCCAGACCTTGCCCAGCGACTCGGCGACGGTGCCGAACGAGGACGGCTTAGCTGCCTGGGCAGCGGCACGCGTCGGATACTCATATAAATGCCAGAACACCTCGCCGGCCGGCAGAGTGTCGAGTGTCTCCGTTGCGGTCAGGTAGCAACCCACTTCTTTCGTCTTGGCGGGGGCTGGAGTGTCGCACCCGCCCGGAACGCGCGTTCCCGGCAGTTGCGCGAAGGAGCTCGCGGGCAGGATCGCGACGGCCCACAAGAACACTGCAAAGCGAGACGCTGCAAGGGTCATACTGGGCCTTCGTGGGATAGAGAGCGCCATGAGCATAACAACGATCGTCACGGGGATAGCACTCCTCGCCTGCAGCGTTGCAGCCCATGCGCAATGGCTGACGGACCGCACGCCCGGAATTCCGCGTCTGGCGGACGGCAAGCCGAATCTCTCGGCACCCACGCCGCGCACCGCGGATGGCAAACCTGACTTTTCCGGCATCTGGATCGCCTCGCCGCATCCGGCCTATCTGATCAACATCGCCGCCGACCTCGAGGCAGCGGATGTTCAACCCTGGGCGACGGAACTGTTCGTCGCGCGGATGAACGACATCGGCAAGGACGATCCGGCTTCGATCGGCTGTGCGCCGTTCGGTCCGCGCAGCATCCTCGGCACGGGACTGCCCGAATCGGCGCGGGCCAAGATCGTGCAGACGCCGACGCTGCTCGTCATCCTGCAGGAGGATCTCGCCTATCGGCAGGTCCTGATGGACGGCCGCAAGCTCCCGCCGAATCCGAACACCAGCTTCATGGGCTACTCGATCGGCCGGTGGGAGGGCGAGGAGCTCGTGGTCGAGAGCGAAGGCTTCAAGGACAGCACCTGGCTCGACTTCGGCGGCCATCCGCACTCGGAAGCGCTGCACCTCACGGAGCGCTATCGGCGCGTCGACTTCGGTCACATCCAACGGCGCATCACGCTGACCGATGCGAAGGTCTTCGCCAAGCCCATCACACTTTCCTCCGACCTGACGCTCGTGCCGGACACCGAGTTACTGGAATACGTCTGCGCCGAGACGCCGCCGTACCACCTGGTCGGCCGCACCGAGGAGGAGCAGAAGGTGCGCGTCCCGCCGGAAATCCTCGCGAAGTACGTCGGCATCTACGATTTCGAAGGATTGAATCCGTTCAACTTCCGCACGCTCACGCTGTCGCTGTCGGGCTCGCAACTGTTCGCCGACTTCAACGGCAAGGGCCACGTTCCCATGGTGGCGATGTCGAATACGATGTTCTCGCCGCGGCTGCTCGGCACGTACGAATTCTTCACTGACGAGCACGGCGCGGTCACGCACGTGGTGGCGCATGCGCCCGCCGCGGACTTCAAGATCGTGAAGCGGCGCGAAGCCGCGCGTTGACGTCGCTTACGCTGGTTGCAATTGCGGCTGCGCGGCGCGCGGGAACGCGAAGGCGATCAGCATCGCGCCGACTGCGAGGCCGAGCGACGCGAAGAACAACCACGAGTAGCCGCCGAACTTGTCGAAGATCCAGCCGCCGACGACGGGACCAGCCGACATGCCGAGACTCGACAGCATCGTCGCCGCGCCGAACACCGTACCCATGATCGACTGACTGAAGTAGTCGCGCGCGAGCACTGCGTACAACGGCATCACCCCACCGTAAGCGGTGCCGAAGATCACGGCCATGAAATAGAACTCGCCCAGCTCGCGCACGAACGGATACGAGCCGATCGCCACCGCCTGGACCAGCAGGCCGATGATCAGCACGCGTTTCACCCCGTAACGATCGCCGGCCACGCCGAACAGCAATCGACCACCCAGGCCCGCCAACCCTTCGACGCTGTAGATGGTCACCGCGGCCATCGGCGCGATTCCGCAAGACATCGCGTAGCTCACCATGTGGAAGATCGGACCGGAGTGCGCCGCGCAGCACAGGAAGAACACGACACCCAGCACGACGAACTGGCGCGACCGCAGCGCCACTGCGAGCGAGCTGATCGGTCCATCCGGCACGTCGTTCGCTGCGGGCGCGGCGGCGGGCACCGGTGGTTGCCGCACGAACACCGCAGCGGGAATCAACAACACCCACGCGAGGATGCCGATGAGGAACATCGCCGTGCGCCAGTCATACGCGGTGATCAACCAGCGCGCGAGCGGCGAGATCGTCATCGGCGCGACGCCCATGCCCGCAGAAACGAGCGACACGGCGAGGCTGCGGTGCGTGTCGAACCACGCGGTCGTCAACGCGATCATCGGCGCGAAGAACGTGCTCGCGGCCAGGCCCACGAGAACGCCGTACACGAGCTGGAACTGCAGCAGCGACTGCGCGCGGCTGGCCAGAACCAATGCGAGTCCGAGCAGCACGGCGCCGATCGACACCACGAGGCGAGTGCCGTAGCGATCGCTCAGTGCGCCCCAGCCGAAGGCGCCGGCGCCCATGACGAGGAAGTTGAGCGTCATTGCGGCCGAAACACCTGCGCGCGACCAGCCCGTGTCCCGCGACAGCGGGTCGAGAAAGATGGCCAGCGAAAACATGGTGCCCAGGGCGACGCAGGTCATGAGCGCCCCGATCCCGACGATGGTCCAGCGGTAGGAGTGAGTGTTCACATTTATATGACGAACCAATTCGCCCGAAATCGACACTGACAGGAATAAAGCGCTGCGTTGGATCGTATTGTCTGAAGGGTGGTCAGGAAAAGACCGGAGGGTGCCATGACAGTCGCAGATATCGACGAGGGCGTGCTGCGCGAGCGAGCACGGCGGCTGCTGATTTCGGGAAAGCTGCCCGGCGGCGATCCGGCCGTGAGCTGGGCCGGGTCCGGGCGAGGCGAGCCGTGCTGCGTATGCCAGATCCTGGTGCGGCCGGACGAGATCGGCTTCGATCTGTCGTTTCGCATGCCGCAACGTGAGGTCGAGCTCCACATGCACAGCCGCTGCCGGATTGCATGGGAGCAGGCTCGCGCGAGCTGAACAGGCAATAGAATATCGCCCATGCAAAGGTTCTCGCGTGGGTTGCTCTGTGCGCTGCCGCTCTGTCTGCTCCTGCCCTGGGGTTCGACGCACGCACGGCCGCCGATCATCGACATGCACCTGCACGCCAGGAAAGGCGATTACTCCGGCGCGGAGCTGCCGAAGCTATGCGTACCGCCAGATGCCAATGCGCCCTGCCCGCATCCGCTGGTGGCGGTCACGAGCGCCACGCAATTCATGCGCGACACGCTGGCGGTAATGACCAAGCGGAACATCATCGGCATGGTGAGTGGCGAGCCCGATACGATGGCTGCGTGGAAGGCGGCTGCTCCGGACAGAATCATCGTCGGCAGCGACTTGCGGATCCGGCAGGGAACTGCCGATGGACGCCTGAAGACTCGCACACCGGAGGAGCTGCGGGCACTGCACGCCGCTGGCCTGCTCGACGTCATCGGCGAAGTGATGGCGCAGTACGAAGGCATCGCGCCCAGTGATGCCCGGCTCGAACCGTACTGGGCGCTCGCGGAATCGCTGGATATCCCCGTCGGCATCCACATGGGACCCGGCGGTCCGGGCGATCCGTACAACGGCAGTCCGAACTATCGCGCGCGCAACAGCAGCGCGCTGGGACTGGAAGAGACGCTCGTCCATCATCCACGCCTGCGCGTCTACATCATGCACGCCGGCTATCCGTTCATCGCGGATCTGCGCGCCGTGCTGTTCACGCATCCGCAGGTCTACGTCGACATTTCCGCAATCGTGAGCGGCGAGCCGCGCGCCGCGTTCTACCGTTATCTGCAGGAACTGGTCGAAGCAGGTTTCGGCGATCGCGTCATGTTCGGTTCCGATCCGGGGCTGTGGCCCGGCGTGATCGAAGCCTCGATCGAGGCGATCGAGCAGGCGCCGTTTCTCACGCCTGCGCAGCAGCGTGCCATCCTGTACGACAATGCGGCGCGCTTTCTGCGCCTGAGCGAGCAGACGATCGCGCGTCATCGCGCGATGTAGGCCCGACGATGAGCTCGATCGCCCTGTCCGCAGCAAGTTCGCACGATGCCGAAGCCATTGCCCGACTGCATGCGCAGAGCTGGCGCAGCGCGTATCGCGGCATGCTCTCGGACACATATCTCGACGAGCACGTCGTCGCGGACCGCCTCGAGTTCTGGACCTCGCGCTTCGCCAACGTCGCACCCGAGCGCAGGCTCGTGCTGAGAGCGGCGAGCGACGGCGAGCTCCTCGGGTTCGTCTGCGTGCTGCTCGATACAGAGCCCGAGTGGGGCGCGCGGCTGGACAACCTGCACGTCAGCCCCGAAGCGAAAGGCACCGGCATCGGCTATGTGCTCTTCAACGCCGCGCGCGAATGGATTGCGGACGTTGCGCCGGGCATGGCGATGCACCTTTGGTGCGTCGAGCGCAACTACGGGGCGCGCCGCTTCTACGAGCGGCAGGGCGGGAAGATCGTGGAAACTGCAACGCGGCCCGTCGCGCAGGACCTGAGCGTGCCCGAGTTGCGCTACTGGTGGCCGCCGCTGCGCTGATCGGATTCGAGCACCGTGCCTCGACCCACGCGCTGCGCTTCCGCTACGAGCGCGCTCGCTGCATATAAATCGTAGAGCGCCATGCCGACGCTCTTGAACACTGTCGTGCGTCGCACGTCGACACTGCGAGTCCCGGTGATCAGCTGCGCCAGGTGATAGACATTCGCTTCGTGCAGCACGCCTGCTGCCAACGGATTGATGAGATCGCCCGCCTCGTGACGCGCGGCATCCGAGTCGACGACTACGCACCCGGCCAGCTCGTAGACCTTGTCCGGCAGCTCCTGCATCGCCGGCCTGAACGAGCCGATGCTGAGATAGTGCTTGCCTTCGAGTAATGACGGTTCGTTCGGCAATACCGGATCGGCCGAGGTCGTGGCCGCGATGACGACCGGGCATGCATCGAGCAGCTCGGCAGCACCCTTGCATCGCACGAGATTCACAGCTGGAACACGGCGTGCCACGGCATCGACGAAGCGCTGCGCGCTGTGTTCAGAGCGCGCGACAAAGTAGACGGTCGTGATCGGCCGGACCGCACAAGCGAAAATCGCTTGCCACGTGCCCTGGACTCCCGTGCCGATGATGCCGACGCGATCCACGCTCGCCGGTGCAATCAGGTCGAGCGCGAGCGCACCGACTGCGCCAGTACGCAACGCGGTGAGCGCGGCCGCGTTGAGGACGGCCAAAGGCTGCCCCGACTGACCGTCGCTCAGCATCATCAAGCCGTTGGTGACCGGCAGACCGCGGCTCGCATTGCCAGGCACGACGGACACGAGCTTGGCACCGAACGCCGTTGCTCCGATCACCGGCATGCTCAGGACTATCTTGTCGCCGCAGTCGAAATGCTGCCGGGCAGGCACCGTCACCTGCCCTTGCGCGAAATCGCGCAGCGCCCGCTCGATCGCGGCGACGAGCATCGCCGGAGCAACGAGAGCTTCGAGATCGAGGGCCGACAGGTAGCGCATGCTCACCTGCGACGCCAGACCCTCGGCGCGCAGCCGAATGCGGAGCGGAAGCACGCGTCGAAATGCGACAGGTCGTTGAACCCGACCTCGAAGGCAATCTCCGCGATCGGCAACCGGGTCGAGGCAAGGCGTGTCGCGGCGGCCGACAGGCGACGATTGATGACGTACTGATTCGCGGTCTCGCCCGTCACTGCGCGAAAGCGCTTTGCGAAACTGAAGCGGTTCATGTTGGCGACGGCTGCGAGGGTATCGAGCGGACAAGGCTCGGCGAAGTGCGCATTGATATAGCGCACTGCTTCGAGGATACGTCGGGTGTTGAGGTCTGACGCCTTGTCCAGGGCGAAGCGGCCGGAAGCACCGAGACAGATGTGTGCGATCGCGACCGCGGCTTCGTCGCTGTCGGCCGCACCTCGCGCGATCCTCAGCAACAGGCCCGCGATCCTGGGCGTGAGGCGCGAGGGCGGCGCCAGCGCCGTGTGAAACCTGGGCGCATCGAGGTGCAGATCGGTTGCGAGCGGCTCGAGCAGTTGCTCGGAGAAGAACACGACGATGCGGCGATTGCGCTCCAGCCCCTGATGACGACAGGAGAACTCGGCGCGCTTGTTGGCAAATACCAGCGAGCCCGGAACGGCCATGCATGACCGGCTGTCGCTCAGGTGCTCGAACGTACCGGAGAGGACCAGCGCAACCCCGCTCTCCGTATAGATTCCGCGCGCGTGGCGCTGAACGGCAGGGACGCAGTGGAGATCGGCGATGCTATAGCCCGCGGGGCCCGGCGGGATCCCGTACGCAGCAGGATCGGCGATCTTCGCGTCGGTGGAAATCCTTTCGAAGCGCATTTCCGGCCAAAAAGTCATTGCTGCTCCACGCCGCCAAGATCCCCCAAGTCTTCGGCGCCCTCCCCGAGTTAGCCTGCTCATCTGCTCCGGGAGGGCGCATCACCCGTGAATCAAAGCACGATCGCTGTCGATGCGGAAGCGGCCGCCGCGCATGCGCCGACGATGTTGAAGCTCGGCTGGATTGCGCTCGCGCTGGCGATGCTCGGCCTGGGGTTACTGGGGTTCATCACCGGCGACTTCGCGCTGAACTGGCAGCCGGTGCCCGCATGGGTGCCGGGGCGCACGGCTCTCGCTTACCTGACCGCCGCGCTGTTCTGGGCTCTCGGCGCGGGCCTGCTGATCGATCGCTACAAGTATTCGTTCGCCATCGCGAGCGCTGCGGCCTTTGCCGTGTGGGCGGTGCTCTTGCATGGACCGGGCGTCGTCAAAGATCCGCTGAGCGTCCTGCCCTGGCTCGGCTTCACCGAGCGTCTCGAGGTCGCGGCCGGCGCGCTCATGCTGGCCGCCAGCCAGGTACCGGGCACGCTGCTCGCGCGCCGGGGCATGCTCATCGGCAGGATTTGTTTCGGCGTGTGCCTGCCCGTCTTCGGCCTGTCGCACTGGGTCTATGCGCAGTTCACGGCCGACATGATTCCAGCTTTCATTCCTGCGCACTTGTTCTGGGCTTACTTCACCGGCACCGCTCACATCGTTGCCGGCGTCGCGATACTGACGAACGTGCTCACGCGACTCGCTGCAACTGCGTTTGCAACGATGGTGAGCGGGTTCGTCCTGTTGCTGCACGTACCCCGTGTAATCCATGACCCTGGCAGCCGCGCCGAATGGACGATGCTCGTGATCGCGACGAGCATCTCCGCTGCCGCGTGGTGTGCGGCAGGAAGTATTGCCCGCAAGGAGCCGAGCGTCGCGCCGTAGCAAATCTCGCCCTCGCTTCAGCAGTGCAGGCGTCTCTGGCACACTGAGGCAATGCTCACGCTCAACGAGTTGTCGCGTCGCCTTGCCAGTGGCGCAGTAAGTGCGCGCTCACTGGTCGATCAGTCGCTGGCGCGCATCATGGATCCACGGGGCGAAGGCGCACGCGCTTTCATCAGCGTGTCGAGCGAATCTGCCCGCGCCCAGGCCGATGAAGTGGATCGAAGACGCGCCGCCGGCCAGGCGCTGCCTGCATTCGCCGGCATCCCGCTCGCGATCAAGGATCTGTTCGACGTCGCGGGTGAAGTGACGCGTGCGGGATCGCGCATCCTCGCGGACCGGCCGCCGGCCGACCGCGATGCGCCGGTCATCGCACGACTGCGCGCGGCAGGCTTCATCTTCATCGGCCGCACCAACATGACGGAGTTCGCGTACTCCGGCGTCGGCTTGAATCCGCATTACGGCACGCCGCTGAGCTGCTTCGATCGCGCCACACGACGAATTCCCGGCGGATCGACCTCCGGCGGCGGCGTCGCGGTGGCGGACGACATGGCCGCGGCAAGTCTCGGCACGGACACGGGCGGCTCCTGCCGGATCCCCGCGGCCTTCAACGGCATCGTGGGCTTCAAGCCGACCGCGAGTCGCGTGCCGCGCGACGGCGTCTACCCGCTGTCGCAAACGCTGGACTCGGTCGGCCCGCTCGCACGCAGCACGGCCTGTTGCGCGACACTCGATGCGATCCTGCGCGGCGTCGATCCTCAACCGCTGCCCGATGTGCCATTGAACCGCATCCGCCTCTTGCTGCCGACGACACTCGTGCTCGACGCGATGGATGAGGTGGTCGGACGCGCATTCGAACGCGCCGTCGAGACTCTTGCGCGGGCTGGCGTCACGATCGATCGTCAACCGCTCGATGAGCTGCAGCGCCTGCCGCAGATCAACGCCGGTGGCGGTCTCGCAGCCGCCGAAGCGTATGCATGGCATCGCACGCTGCTCGAGCAACACGCCGATCGATACGACCCGCGCGTTGCCATGCGCATTCTCAAGGGCCGCGATGTGAATGCGAACGAGGTGCGTGAGGCGCGAGCGGCAGTGATCGAGTCGGTCAACCGGAGCACGCGCGAGTTCGATGCGCTCGTCATGCCCACGGTTCCGATCATCCCGCCGCCGCTTGCCGCATTCGAGCAGGACGCCGATTACATCCGGCTCAACGCGCTGGTGCTGAGAAATCCGTCGCTCGCCAATTTCCTGGATCGCTGCTCGATCTCATTGCCGATCCATCGGCCCGGCGAAGCGCCCGTGGGACTGATGTTGATCGGCCAGCACGACCAGGACGACCGGCTGTTCGGCGTCGCGGGTGCGATCGAAAGTGGCCTAGTCCATCGCACCTGAATGGCACTTTCGGTCTAGCAGCGCATCGTTACGCTGTTCGCCACCCACAGGAGCCGGCCAATGACTCGATCTGGATCGTTCGCGTTCGTGTTGCTCGCGGGACTGACTATTACCTTCGGCGCCGCTCGCGCACAGGAAGCTGCGCTCATCCCGGATACCTCGTTGCCGATCCCGCAGCTGCATTTCGACAGCACGGGTGCGCTGCTCATCAAGGCGTCGCCGACCTCCTCGGTTCACGACTTCGACTATCTGATCGGCAATTGGCAGCTGCGCAATCGCAAGCTGAAGGCGCGTCTCGCTCATTCGAGCGAATGGATCAGCTTCGACTCGTGCGTCGAGATGCATCAGATCCTCAACGGCGTCGGCAACATCGACAAGTACACCGACAACGCCAGCGGCACGCCGTACGAGGGCGTGGCGCTGCGGCTGTTCGATACCAAGACGAAGCTCTGGAGCATCTACTGGGCCGACAGCAACTCGGGCCATCTCGACCCGCCCGTCGTCGGCTCGTTCGAGAACAAGATCGGCCACTTCTTCGCGCGCGACACCTTCAAGGGCCAGCCGATCATCGTCGTGTTCCGCTGGGACGTGCGCAACCCGCAGCTGCCGATCTGGAGCCAGGCGTTCTCCACCGACAACGGCAAGACCTGGGAATGGAACTCCATCAACGTTTCCGAACGAGCTCGTTGACTAGGGCTCCGCCCGTGCGCGGTCCAACTGCTCACGTAGAGGCCATGACTCTGTGACCCCGGGCTGCACCGGTCGCTCCAGTTGCGTTGACAACGTCACATAGCTGCGCGTCGCGGACACGCCCGGTGTGGTGTAGAGGTGGGCGAGCAGGCCCTCCAGCGCCTGAGTGTTCTTGGCGCGTACCTTGAGCAGCAAGCAGGCGTCGCCGGTGACCGAATGTATTTCTTCGACCTCGGGGAAGCGCTCGATCGCGAGCAGCGCTTGCGACTTGCACCAGCCAGAGGTGTCGACATGGATGAAAGCGAGCAGAGGCTTGCCCACGGCGGTCGGATCGAGCAGCACCGAAGTGCGCCGGATAGCGCCGGACCTCCTGAGCCGCTTCACGCGTTCATGCACGGCTGGCGCCGACAGACCCACGCGCTGCCCAAGCTCGGCGTAACTGACGGTCGCGTCCTCGACCAGCACGCCTAATAGTTTTCGGTCGAAGTCGTCGACCGCATGGCCCGCAGCAGCGTTCTGCCGAACGCCATCTGTATTTCGTGACATGAGCCTTGTTCCTGTTGAAGCCGAATGTGATTCGGCGATCATGCGCCCAGGATGAGTCTCGTTCAATTTCATGAAACGGCGCGGGCAACAGCATGACCGAGCGAATGATCCGGACGAATGGAGCCGAGCTCGCAACCGAGGCCTTCGGTGATCCGGCGCATCCACCGCTGCTGCTGATCATGGGCGGGATGGCCTCGATGCTGTGGTGGCCCGACGAGTTCTGCAGGAAATTGGCCAGCCGCAACCGGTACGTAATTCGTTATGACTACCGTGACACGGGCCACTCGACGAAATATCCGCCTGGCAAGGCCCCCTACACGCTCGACGATTTCGTCAAGGATGCGATCGGCGTACTCGATGAGTACGGCATCGCCGGCGCTCACGTCGTCGGCATGTCGCTCGGCGGCATGATCGGTCAGCTTGCTGCTGTCGGATTTCCGTCGCGCGTCCTGTCGCTGACGGTGATCAGCAGCACGCCCGTGGGGGCGCACAGCTCCCGGCTTCCAGCGAGCGATAAAATCTGGTTCGAGCACCAGGCCACTACGAGCGAGACCGTGGATTGGTCAGACCGTACGCAGGTGATCGCTTTCATGGTGGACGACGCGCGCATGACCGCGAGCACCGTGCACCCGTTCGATGAGACGCGGGTCAGAGCGTTTATCGAACGGGACTATGACCGGGCGGGCGGCTATCTGAATGCCACGAATCACGGCGTACTGATGAGCGAAGTCTCGAAACGGAGCCGGTTGCGGGAAATACGCGTGCCGCTGCTCGTGATTCACGGGACGACGGATCCTGTGTTTCCCATCGAGCACGGAATCGCGCTGTCCAAGGCAGTCCCCGGCTCAAAGCTCACTCGCATCGAAGGCGGCGGTCACGAACTTCACCCGGCTGATTGGGACACGATCATCGGCGCCGTCGTCGCACACACGTAAACGCATGCGACCGATGCATCGGCAGGTTCTGCTCCTGGTGACGGCGCAGGCCTTTGCTCAGACAGCTTCGATCCTCGTCATGACAGTCGGCAGTCTCGCCGGCAGAGAGCTCGCTCCTGACCCGCAGCTTGCGACTGTGCCGATCAGCGCGATGATCCTCGGAACCGTGATAGCGACCGTGCCTGCGTCGATGTGGATGGCCCGGGCAGGCAGACGGGTGGGATTCATCACCGGTGCTCTGCTCGGCACACTGGGCGGACTGGTCGCCGCATCCGGAATCGTCGTTCGTTCCTTCTTCGTGCTGTTGCTCGGCCTGTTCCTGATAGGAACGTACCAGGCATTCACGCTGTTCTATCGCTTCGCCGCTTCCGAAGTGTCCGACGACGCGTTTCGCCCACGAGCGATCTCGCTGGTGCTCACCGGTGGCGTGGCCGCAGCTTTGCTTGGCCCTGCACTCGCCGGATTCGGCGCATCGCTCCTCGAACGTGCTTACGCCGGTTCGTTCCTGATCCTCGCCGCAGTCTCGCTGGCAGCGGCCGGCGTGCTACTGGGACTTCGCGTACCGCTGCCGCAGGCGCAGATCGGCCAAAGCCAGCCACGTCCGCTCCTCGTCATCATGCGTCAGCCGACATTCGCCGTTGCAATCTTCGCGGCGGCAACCGGTGGCGGTGTGATGGTCCTCGCCATGACCGCGATGCCGCTTGCCATGGCGCAACACCATCACGGCCTCTCGGCTACGACCGTTGTCATGCAAGTGCACGTGCTCGGAATGTTTCTGCCGTCGTTTTTCACAGGCTCACTCATCGCCCGCTGCGGAGTGCTGCGTGTGATGTTTGCTGGCGCCGTTCTGCTGTCAGCACACGTGGCCTTGAGTGTGAGCGGCACGGGCTTCGTCTCCTTTGCGTGGGCGCTCGCGCTCCTCGGGGTCGGCTGGAACTTCCTTTATGTGGGCGGCACGACGCTGCTGACGGACGCCTATCTTCCGGCGGAGAGAGGACGCGCCCAGGCGGCAAATGATCTGCTGATCTTCGTGGTCGGCCTCGCATCGTCGCTGACCGCGGGAGTGTTGTTGCAGATCGCCGGCTGGAGGCTGATGAACGCCTACCTGCTTCCCTGGCTGGTTGCTGCGATCGTCGCAGTCGCGTGGCTCGGCCACATGCGGCGGAGATTGGCGGAGAGAGAGGGATTCGAACCCTCGAAGGGCTTTTGACCCTTACACCCTTAGCAGGGGTGCGCCTTCGACCACTCGGCCATCTCTCCGGCGCGATCAAACCTGTCAAGGCAGGCCCGCTGTCGGTCGTGTCATACCACGTCAGTGGTATGCGCGGTGTCGAGCTGGATGCGGGCCGGCTGCGAAGGCCGGGAAGAATACTGGCGGCAACCCTGAAGGTAAAGGGTTGAGCGGATTGGAGGCTTTGCGGGTTGTCTTGCTCTCCAGCGGGCCGCGGAGGTGGGTTACTGGGCCACTTCCGCGGCTCGCCGATGCGTGAGGACGATCGTCAGGTTCCAGCGCCGGTCAGCGGACGCTTGACTGCGCCACCGGCAGCCTGCTCTTCGCGCTTGATGCGCTCGTAGATCTCTTCACGGTGCACGGCAACTTCCTTCGGCGCATTGACGCCGACACGAACCTGGTTGCCCTTGACGCCGAGGACGGTCACTGTGATGTCGTTGCCTATCATCACGGTCTCACCGACGCGCCTTGTCAGAATCAACATGTTTCGCTCCTTGCCTGTCAGCTGAATGAGCTTCGTGTCGCGTCGCCGGCAATGGAATCACTGCCCTCCCACAGCTTCGCCACACCAGTCATTCAAATCGAGAGTAGGTTACCGATATCTGTAATGGGGATCGGGATTTCCCTGAAAAGCTCCACTCACCCTCACAAGAGGGATAAAAATTTTTCGGGGTATGTTCGCACCTTCGAATCGCGCGTGCGACTGCGAGTTTCTGCGTAGCCGTTTTTTCTCAACGGCTCGGTATACATAACCACGCGGCGACGTCACGGGCGCTGCCGTACGTCTCATTGTGCAAGCGATACACGCCGCTCGCAAGCGAGGCGCGTCGGAATTAGCCCCACTTACACGGAGTTGGGAAGTCCGGCTTAGGTCGATTGACCTAACAATCGGGCCTGCACCCAGGGGGCGACTGCGGCGAGCGCTTCGTCGAGCTTGGTCGGATCGTTGCCGCCGGCTTGCGCCATGTCCGGGCGCCCGCCGCCGCGGCCGCCGACCATCTGGGCGACCACGTTCACCAGGTCGCCAGCTTTCATTTTTGTAATCTGATCCTGCGTCACACCGGCAATAAGCACGACTTTGTCCGGTTCTTGCACGGACGCGAGCACGATCGCGGCCGAGCGCAATTTGCTTTTCAGTTGATCCACCGCATCGCGCAATGCAGGCGCGTCGGCGCCGTCGACGCGCGTCGCGACGACTTTGACGCCGGCGACTTCGACCGCCGTGCTCGAAAGATCGCCGCCCTGCCCGCTCGCCAGTTTGGATTTCAGCGCCGCAACCTCTTTCTCGAGCTTGCGGCTGCGCTCCGCCAGCTGCCGCACTTTGTCCTCGACCTCGTCGCGGCCCGCTTTCACGATCGCGGCCAGCTCGCGCAGGACTTGGTCTGATTTTGCAACCCAGTCGAGCGCGCCCTGCCCGGTCACGGCTTCGATGCGGCGCACGCCGGCCTGAATTCCGCCTTCGCTGACGATCTTGAACAGGCCGATGTCGCCGGTGCGGCGCACGTGTGTGCCGCCGCAAAGCTCGACGGAGAAGTCGCCGAAGTTGAGCACGCGCACTTCGTCGTCGTACTTCTCGCCGAACAACGCCATGGCGCCGGACGCCACCGCAGCGTCGTACTTCATGAGACGCGTCTCGCCCGCGGCGTTCGCCCGGATCTGCGCGTTCACCAGGCGCTCGACTTCCTGCAGCTCGCTCGCCGTCATCGGCTGAAAGTGCGAAAAGTCGAAGCGCAGACGGTCGGGCGCGACCAGCGAGCCCTTCTGCGTGACGTGCGTGCCGAGCACCTTGCGCAAAGCAGCATGCAGCAGATGAGTGGCCGAGTGATTCAGCATAGTCGCGCGACGACGCTCTTCATCCACGCGCGCTTCGACGCGCGCGCCCTGCTTGAATTCGCCGCTCGTTACTCGTCCGACGTGCGCGTAGGCGCTGCCGATCTTCTGCGTGTCCGTGACTTCGAACCGCGCCCCGCCCGCGACGAGCGTGCCGGTGTCGCCGACCTGGCCGCCGCTTTCTGCATAAAACGGCGTGTGGTCGAGAATCACCTGCCCTTCGTCGACCTTGCGCAGCACGTCCACGCGCTCCTTGTTCTTCAGGAGCGTGACGATCGTGCCCGTGTCGGCGAAGTTCTCGTAGCCGCTGAAATCGGTCTTGCCTTCGACCGTCACGCCGGTGCGCAGGTCGACACCGAACTTGCTCGCGGCCTGACTCTGCTTGCGTTGCGCTTCCATTGCCGCTTCGTAGCCCGCGTGATCGATCGTGAGCCCACGCTCGCGTGCGATGTCCGCCGTCAGATCGACCGGGAAGCCGAAGGTGTCATACAGGCGGAACACGGTCTCGCCCGGAATCACCTTGCTGTCCTTCAGCGAGCCGATCGCGGTGTCGAGCAGTGCCATGCCCTGCGACAGCGTCTCGGCGAAGCGCTCTTCTTCCTGCTTTAAGACGCGCTCGATCTGCGCGCGCTGGGTTTTGAGTTCCGGGTATGCCGCGCCCATCTCCTTTTCGAGGGCCGCGACCAGCGTGTAGAAGAACGGCTTATCCTGCCCGAGCATGTAGCCGTGACGCAGCGCGCGACGCACGATCCGGCGGAGAACGTAGCCGCGGCCCTCGTTCGAAGGAAAAACGCCGTCGGCGATCAGGAATGCGCTGGCACGGATGTGATCGGCAATGACCCGCAGCGACTTCGCTTCGAGGTCGCGCGTGTTGGTCGCAGCGGCAGCAGCCTTGATCAGGTTGACGAACAGGTCGATCTCGTAGTTCGAGTGCACGCCCTGCATCACGGCCGCGGTGCGCTCGAGGCCCATGCCGGTGTCGACCGAAGGCTTCGGCAGCGAGGTGAGCACGCCGTCGGCCGAGCGGTCGAACTGCATGAACACCAGATTCCAGATCTCGATCCAGCGATCGCCGTCGGCGTCCGGCGAGCCGGGCGGACCGCCGGGAACGTCGGCGCCGTGGTCGTAGAAGATCTCGGAGCACGGGCCGCACGGCCCGGTCTCGCCCATCTGCCAGAAGTTGTCGGAGCCGCCGCCCGGGTTGTCGCCGATGCGCACGATGCGGCTCGGCGGCAGCCCGACTTCCTTGTGCCACACGTCGTAGGCTTCATCGTCCGTGTGGTAGACCGTGACCATCAGGCGCTGCGGGTCGATGCCGAGCCAGTCCTTGCCGGTGACGAAGTCCCAGCCGAAGCGGATCGCATCGCGCTTGAAATAGTCGCCGAAGCTGAAGTTGCCGAGCATCTCGAAGAACGTGTGATGCCGCGCCGTGTAGCCGACGTTCTCAAGATCGTTGTGCTTACCGCCGGCGCGCACGCAGCGCTGCGAGCTCGCCGCGCGGCTGTAGTTGCGCTTGTCCTTGCCGAGGAACACGTCCTTGAACTGGACCATGCCGGCGTTGGTGAACAGCAGCGTGGGATCGTTGCCGGGCACGAGCGAGCTCGAAGGCACGATCTGGTGCCCGCGCTCGTGGAAAAACTTCAGGAACAGCGCACGCAGTTCGGCGCTGGTGGGGCGCTTGCCGGTCGTCATTCGGCCTCAAATGTGATGTCTGGGGTGATGTCCGGCGCATCGTCCCCCTCGCCCGATTCCTCGCGAAAGGCGGCCCGGAGCTGCTCGGCATCGAAGCCGCGATATTGAAGGAAGCGCG